>Ga0302320_10022018_pt1 | contig 12615 bp, 5 predicted proteins | sample Bog_T0_3_FD_202130 | JGI IMG/M metagenome (GOLD analysis project Ga0302320, IMG submission 202130) | Peat permafrost microbial communities from Stordalen Mire near Abisko, Sweden - Bog_T0_3 | ecosystem: Environmental > Terrestrial > Soil > Wetlands > Peat | place: Sweden: Abisko, Stordalen Mire...
ATGAACATCGAGGTAGTGACCGATCCCTACGCCGAGCAGATCCTCTTCCACCACGAGAGCCTTCTGGTGCCATGGAAGAGGCCGTTTGAGGCCCCCAAAGCCGCGGATGTCTTTCCCCAGGTGCGGAAACTGGTGTTGGACGGCAAGTACCAGGAAGCCGTCGAACTCGCGTTCAAGGAGATGAACAAGGGGCCCATCAAGCAGAACACAGGTCCGCACCCCGTCCTCCCGGCATTCATCCTGCATCTCGATTTTCCCAAGTCCGATTCGGTGAAGGATTACCTCCGCACCGTCGATTTTTCAAGCGGCGAAGTGACAGTACACTGGAGCGACGAGCATGGCGATTGGGCTCGTCCTGTCTTCGCCTCCCGGCCCGACGATGCTGTGGTCCAGTTGCTCACTGCCCCGAAAGGGCAATCCGTCAACGCCCGCATCGCATTGCAGAAATACTCCAGGGGAGTCCGCCTCGGAGGATTGTTCGGATCCAACATTGGCGAAAGCACCGTCAAGCAGGACTTCAACCCGGACCGTCTCATCTACAAATGCATCCTGGACCCAACCGCGGATAACAGCGGCTACGCCGGGGTCGTCCGCGTCGTTCACAACGGCGGCTCGGCCCGCATGGACGGAGACACGCTGGTCGTCGAGAACGCGGCGTCCGTGCTTCTTCTCACCCGCATCGGATGGTTCGCAGACTACAGCGAGGAAAAGGTCGAGGCTCTCCGCCAGGCCGTCGATGCCATCGCGCCCGATTACGCGGCCCTGCTCGATCGCCAGCGCAAGGTGCAGTCCGAGGCCGTTGGCCGCGTCACCGTGGACTTCGGCGGCGCCTCGCAATACGGCTGGTCCACCGAGGAGCTGTTCGCCGACCAGCGATCACGGCCCGGCTACTCCCCCGCCCTGCTGGAAAAAATCTTCGCCATGGGCAACTACTGGTTCCTTTCGGTCAGCGGAAAATATCCCACCATGGTGGCCGAAACCAACGCCAACATCAACCTGCAAATCGCCCACGGCCCGCAGGCCGATCTGCGCGAGGGCATGAATGCCTACTTCGATTGGATAGAGAGCCTGGCCCCCGATTTCCGTGTCAATGCAAAAAACATCTTCGGAATGCGCGGCACGCATTACTCCCTCTGCCCGCAGCAGAATGTCGGTGTCTCCTTCCATTACTCCTGGGCCGAATCCACCGGAGAAATCTGGCCTCATCCCTACTGGCTCTCCGCCGGAGGCTGGTGTATCCGCCCTTTCTGGGATCGCTATCTGACTACCGGCGATGTGGACTTTCTGCGCAATCGCATCGTGCCCGCCTATAAGGAGCTGGCCCTCTTCTACGAGGACTTCCTCACCGTCACCGGCAAGGATGGCAACTACATCTTCGCCCCATCCTTCTCGCCGGAAAACAACCCCGCCAACACCGGCCCAGGAGCCATGATGTCGATCAACGCCTCCATGGACATCGCGGTCTGCCGCGAGGTGCTCACCAATCTGATCGTGGCCTGTGAAACGCTGGGCTCCGATGCCGGCGAAATTCCGAAGTGGAAGGCCATGCTTGCCAAGCTTCCGCCATACCTCACCGAGCCCGATGGCACCTTGAAGGAATGGTCCTGGCCCACTTTGGAGGAGCGTTACTCCCATCGGCACATCTCGCATCTCTACGGGGCCTGGCCCGGCGACGAAATCGACCCGGACCGCACGCCGCAACTGGCGCGGGCCGCCATGCTGGCCGACAGGAAGCGTGTGCCCGAGCGCCTGGCCGCGCATGGCCGCTGTCATCGCGCGCTGGTCGGCGCGCGCCTCAAAGACGTCTACATGGTCGACACCGAGCTGCGCCAGTTGATCGAACAGGGTTACGTGGCCACAACCCTCCGCTGCTCCCACGACCCCTGGTCCTTCACCATGCCCGACGCGCAGGGCGGCATACCCACCATCATCATGGAGATGCTGCTCTACTCGCGTCCCGGCGTCCTCGAAGTGCTCCCCGCTCTTCCGCCTTCGCTCGTCACCGGCTCCATCTCCGGCATGTTGGCCCGCACCTTTGCCAGGGTCGACAAGCTCGCGTGGAACATGGACACCAGGACCGTCGACCTCAAGGTGACCTCCTTCCGCAAGCAGGATGTCACGCTGATCGCCCGCTACGGCATCGAAGAGCTTCGCGCCGGAGCCGGCGTTCTCGCAGGGCAACCGAAGCCAGGCAGTTCCACCTGCGACCTGCATCTGCCCGAAGGAAAACCCGTTGAGATTCACCTGAAACTGGGCCACCACCGGCCCGGAGAATGGGTAGACAGCATCGAGTCGGCGTAACTCCCGTAACACCACAGCGGCCGGCGTTCCAGGGCCTTTTGCACCAACGCCGGCAGCCCTTTCCGCAGCCTCTTTAGCCGCCGAAATCACGCCCTAATCGTCGTCCCTCGGTCTCTTCAGCCGCGAACCCGACCGCTCAATCTCCCCGCGGATCTCCTCGGCATCGTCCACATCCTTGAGCTCCGCCGCCTCTTCCTTGGTCTTGGGCTTGGCCAGCCGCGCCTTCGCCGCCACAAAGACCTGGCTGTCGGCCGCCTGCGCTGCATAAGGCTCCAGGTGCGGCGCAGAGTCGAAGATCCCCATAATCTCCCCCGCCAGCGCATCCTCCAGGTTCATCGGCCCCAGCCCCAGCAGCTCGTCGATCGTCCGCGTAATCGAGCCCATGCTGGTGTGCTCGTGGCTCACCGTCCCCGGCTTCACCCAAGGGCTGGCCACCAGCAAAATGCTCCTGTGCGCATCCACATGGTCCACGCCGCCCTGCGCATCGTCCTCGGTCACAAAAAACGCCGAGTCCTTCCAGATCGAGGTCTTCGACAGAAACTCCACCATCCGCCCCAGCGCCAAATCGTTGTCCGCAACAAACGACGCGCGGTACGGGTACCCATCCTCCGGCCGCGGCGAAGCCGTGTGGTCGTCCGGCAGGCGGATCACGATCAGCGCCGGAACCTTCCCCGCCGCCACCTTCAGCTTGAAGTCCCGCTCGAACTCCGTAGCCCGGAACTGGTCCGGTATCCCCAGGTTGAACGTCGGATACCGCCGGTCGCTGAACTCGAACACCGGCTTCGGCAGCGGCGAGTTCAAAAACAGCCGCTGGCCCTCCGGCGCGGACCCGTCCACCTCCCCGTTCCCCTCGATCTCCAGCCCCTCGCCGTAATTCAAGAGGCCCTTGCCGCTCGCCGCAATATGCTCCCACAGCGACCCGAACTGCGGCTCATCCTCGGGCATCGGCGCATCCGCACCGCCAAACAGCGCCCTCCGCCCCGGCTGCTCCGCGCCCGCAAAGTCCTTCCGCCGGCCGCCGTACCCCGAGGACCACGCCGTATTGAAAAACGGTGTCGGATTGATGCCCATCACCCACCTGTGCCCGTCCGCCGACACATCGCTGTCCACATAAAAGTTGTCGCTCATCGCAAACCGCCCCACCAGCGCGTGCAGGTTCGGCGTCACATGCAGATGCTTGGCGCTCCTCTTTTCTTCCGCCCACCCGTCCAGCCCAAACCGCGCCAGCGACGGGTCGCCATTCGCCCCCGCCACGTCCCCCAGCACCTCGTCGTACGTCCGGTTTTCCCGGATCACCAGGAAGCAGTGCTTCAGCCGCGGCAGCTCCTGCTGGCGTGCGAGCATCGCCGTATTCGCCGCCACCACCGTCTTCGTCAGCTCCTCCGCCGCCGGCAGGCCCGCCAGCGCAATCGCGCTCAGCCCGCCATACTCCAGCGAACCCACATACGTCGGCGTCTTCGGGTCGTGCGCCTTCCCCGCATTCGCCCCCGCTCCCTTGCCCTTGGTATTCACCACAAAAAGCGTCTGCCCATCCGGCGAGAAACCCACCGCCGAAGGATTCCACCCCACCGGTATATGCTCAATCACCTGGCTCGTCTTCTCGTCGATCACCCCCACCGCATCGATGCCCGACTCGGCCACATACACTCCCCCGTCCCGCACCGCCAGCCCGCTCGGCATCACCCCCCGCAGCGGCCTTCCTTGCCCATCCTTGAACCGCGCCCCGGTAAACGGCGAAAGCTCCGTCTCCGCCACCACCTGCTTGCCGTCCGCGCTCACCTTGGCCACCTCGTCCTCGTGCGCCAGCGAGACATACACCGCATCCCCCGTCGCCGCCACGCCCGTCGGAGCCGCCCCGCCCACCGTGCCCCCGCGCGCCTCGGTAATCCGCGCGCCCAGCCGCAGCTTCGCCGTCACCGCCGGATGCTCCCGGTCCAGCACGTCGTAGGTCCACAGCGAACTGCCACGCACCGAGTTTTCGTCGCCCAGCCCCTGAATCTTCTTGCCCTCGACCACCGCGCCCTCGCGCGCCGCCTTCGACGGATACCCGAACGGCGGAAAGTGCAGCCCAGTCCCCAGCGGATCTTTCTCGCTCGCGCCCGGAATCGTCGTGTACTCAAACAGCCCCGTGTTCGTCACATACAGCCGCGCCCCGTCCGGCGAAAGCGCCAGCCCAAACGGATAGCTTCCCGTAGGAACCTCTGCAATGCGCTGCAAGCTCGCCGCGTCCACAATCACCACCCGCCAGTTCCCCTGGTCCAGCGCGTACAGCGTCTTCCCGTCGGCCGAAACCGTCAGCGTCGCCGCAAAACTCCCGCTCGCCTCGTTGACGCGACCTGCGACGGCCCCGTCCAGCGACACCTCGCCCGCCGTCTTCCAGTCCGCCGTCCGGTACACATGGATCTTCCCCGAGTCGCCCGTCGCCACATACAGCAGTGCGCCATCTGGGGAATAAGCCAGCCCCGCATGAACCTCGATCGCCGGATCGTTGTTCTCGCCGCCCGGCATCCGCACCACCGCCGGCTGCGCGCCGCCCTCTCCCGTGAAAGGCCCGGTCACCACGTTCAGCGCAAACGGAAACCCGATCGACGGCACGGCAATCTGCCCCCCGTCCGGCCTTACCGCCAGCGCAAACGGATACGGCGCCACTGCAATCCAGTTGCCCGCCGGATGAATCTCGCGGCCGTTGGGAAGTACAGCCGTCACGCCCCTCTGGGCCACCGCGGCAGGGAGCAATGGAAACGCAACCATCCCCGCCAATAAAAGACCTTTCAACCTCATCAATTGCATGTGAACAGTATGCACGAGCTAGATGAATATCCTGTTGCAGCCGCCGCACATACCGCCCGCTCATGCAACCACCGCCCCCGCCGCAAGACGCAACCGCCGGTCATCCCGGAAGGGATGTGGTGAGAAAAGCCCCGGATGAAATCCGGGCAAGCGGCGGGACACACGAATCTCCCCCCTGGAGGGGCGCTGTGAACCACTGGCCGCCCCGCCGAACACACCACCGCCGCATGGGAAAGACGATCGAAAACAACCTCTGAACAAGTCGCGGCCCGAAGGGCACAGGCCTGAAAGCCACAGGCTTGAAGACTGCTGCCCCGAAGGGTACAGGCTTGAAGGGTACAGGCTTGAAGGGTACAGGCTTGAAGGGTACGGGCTTGAAGGGTACGGGCTTCAGCCCGTACATGAGATCGCCAAAATCGACAGGGCTTCAGCCCCCGAGGGAATCCCCCCCCTCGATTTCCGCGCTTGTTCAGAGGTTCCCCGTTACCGCGTCTCGATACGCTCTGCCCGTTCCGCGTCTGGGGCAGTTTCCCTGTCCCGCCGCGGTTCTTGTTGACGGTCCATCTCCAGGCTCTGTTCGTGTGTGTTCTGCGCCACCACATGGTGGGTCCACGATGGCTTCTTCAGCGAGAGGTGTTTCTTCAGATCGGACTTTTTGCCAGAGAGCATGATTGTCTCCAATCGTTTGCCTTGGTTGTGCGTTGCGGTTTCCGTCCGTAGCCAGTCCTCATCCGCTCCAGACGAGGGGGGAGTACCAGTTGGCCGGAATTATACGCCGATTCTTGTTCCACTCAACAGCCCCCTGCCGGCCGCCAGGCCAATCGCATGAAACAGCCAGTCATCCCGGCGACGCAGAACGACCGAATACCCAGGTGAGGCGAAAAAACCAGTCAACGGCAACGCAAAACGGCCCGTCATCCTGGAGGGATGCTGTGAAAGTAAATATCCTCCGGCAAAGCCGAGGCTTTACGAAGGTTGGCCCCTCAAAGGGGCCTGGTTGGCCTTCGTGCCGAGGGAAGCGCATTGCCAGCGCCAGCTTTGGCGCCCGCGCCGTAGGCACAGTGTTTGCTCACCCCGCGTTTCAACGCGGGGTGAGCGAAGCCAAAAATTTGTCCGGAGTCCCATAGGGACGGCGCCCATGCTCCGCGTCTCTCGAAGAATTCCGCGAGAAAAGGGTAAAAACTCAAACCGGGAGCGACTTCCGAAAACGTCAAACTTCGACCGCCACCCCGGCAAAGCCGGGGTTCTCCCTTTGGTAATAGGCGGGTGGCCCCGGTCCTTTCATCCTGGCCAAACCACAAATGAGGGCACCCCCCGGTCCCTCGCATTTGGGGATCGGGGATACCACCCGCGATTTGTCGGGAACTGGAGCACAGTCGAGCGCATGGCTCCCCGAAAACGCCCCAGGTGCCAGGATCAAGCCTGACAGAGGTGTTAGCCCGTCGCCCATCCTTTCCCGACCATCGCCCCCGTCCTTTGCTTCCATCGAGAGAGAGAGCGGAACCGCGGGCCTCCACCGGCGGCAGCCACCCAGTTCCGCATCTCCCCCCCCCAAAAAAACTTCGCCCCGCTTGCAGATCATTTCCGGCCTTTGGCGCACAATCTTCTCAGGTCGTCTTTCCAGATCGACGAACTTGGCAGAAGCAAAGCGTTTCTCCGCTGAAGAAGGAGCGCAAAAGCTCAAAAAACGCCCGTAACCCCTTTGCCTTGGCATACCTGCAAATAACCAGCGCAGAATGACATACTTGCAGCGAGGCCCATACCCTATCTCGTTGAAAAAAAGTATCTTGTTGGCAGGAATATGGGGTGGGGGCATCCCGGCTCACCGCGCCGGCCAGCCGCTCCGGCAGAGCCGCCCCAGATCCCTCGTCAAGACCGCGCACCCGAGACCGCCGCTCGAAGGCTTGGACTATGCACCACCCCCGCTGACTCGCTGATCTGCCGACTCGCTAACTCGCTCAGCCCCCACACCCACAGCTCCGCGCCAGAATCTCCGCAAAGTGCATCCCCTCGCGATCGGAGAGTTGGCCAATCTGCTCCCGGCAACTGAACCCGTCGGCCACAATCAGAGTCATCGGCCCCGCCGCCTTCACCGCCGGCAGCAGCCCCAGGTTGGCAATCGCCTTCGAAACCTCGATCTTGTCCGCCTCGAACCCAAACGGCCCCGCCATCCCGCAGCAGGTGGTCTCAATCATCTTCACCTGTGCCCCGGCCCGGCGCAGCAGCGCAATCTCGTTCTTCGGCCCGCCGAAGACCGACTTGTGGTGGCAGTGCCCGTGCAGCAGCACCTCGGCCCCTGTCAGCCGCCCCTCCACCCACTCCGGCGCCTTGGCCGCCAGCCAGTCAGCCAGCAGCCACACCTGCTGGCTCAGCTTCTGGGCGCGCGGGTCGTCCGGAAAAAACTCCAGCGCCTCGCCCTTGAAGACGCTGGCGCAGCTCGGCTCCAGAAAGATGAATGGCAGCCCCGCCTCAACCTGCGGCGCAACCCGGTCCAGCACCTTGGCCAGGTAAGCCCGCGCCGTGCCCAGCAGTCCGAAGTCGTAGAGCGCCCGTCCGCAGCAGATGTGCCCCTTGGTCGTCTGCACCCGGAACCCCGCCTGCGTCAGGACTCGCTCGGCCGCCGCCAGCGTCTGCGGATGGTAGTAGTTGTTCCACGTATCCGCCCACAGCACCACCACCTGCTTCTCCGCCGCCCGCGGCACGTTGCTGGTCTCGTCCGCCCCTCGCGACGCCTTCCAGCTCTTCCGCGCCAGTTGCGGCATCTTCCTTTCCTGTGCCACCCCCACGACATGCTTGACCAGCGGACTGGTGATGCCACCCCCCAGCACCAGGTTCGTAATCGCCGGCGTCAGCGCGCCCAGCCGCGCCAGCTTGTCCGCAAATCCAAACACATAGTGATGCAGCGGATGCAGCTTGCCCTTGTACTTCTGCGCCAGAAACTCGCTCTTGTAGCGCGTCATGTCCACTTGCACCGGACACTCCGTCGCGCAGGCCTTGCAGCTCAGGCACAGGTCCAGCGCCTCGTGCACCGCCTCGCTCTGGAACCCCTCCTCCTTCAGCGCCCCGGCCAGCATCTCCCACAGCAGCCGCGCCCGTCCCCGCGTCGAGTGCTGCTCCAGTCCCGTCGCCCGGTAGCTCGGGCACATGACCCCGCCTTCCCGCTTGAGGCAAGCGCCCACGCCCACGCACCGCGCCGCCGCATCCTCCAACGACCCATGATCGGCGGCGAATACGAAGTGCGTCTCCAGCTTCGCGTCGTTACCCGCCTTGCCCGCATCCAGCGGTCCGTGCCGGAGATTCTCGACAGGATCGTACACGCGCACCGCGTCGATCAGCTTGCCCGGATTCATGCGGTTGTCCGGATCGAAGATCGCCTTGAACTCCTGGAATGCCCCCATCAGCTCCGGCCCGAACATCTTGGGCAGCAGCACCGCGCGCGCCTGCCCGTCCCCATGCTCCCCGCTCAGCGACCCGCCCAGTGCCACCACAATATCCGCCGCCCGGTCAATGAACTCCCGGAACTTCCGCAGTCCCTCCATCGTCCGGAAGTCGAAGTTGATCCGCAGGTGCACGCATCCCTGCCCGAAGTGCCCATACAACGGACTCCGGTAGCCGTACTCGTTCATCAGCGCCGTCAGCGTGCGCAGATACGTCCCCAGGTGCGCTGGAGGAATCCCCGCATCGTCCCATCCCTCCCAGCGATCCGGCTCGCCCGGCACGCACACCGTTGCCCCCAGCGCCGACTCGCGCACCTTCCACACGCTCTCCGCATCCTCGGGGTTGTAGATACGCGCTCTTGGACCTTCCGGCCAGCTTGCAGCCGCGGCCACCAGCGCCACCGCTTTGCTCTGCGCCTCTTCCGCGGACCATGCGCCCATCTCCACCAGCAGGAACCCGCCCCCCGGCGGCAGCAGCTTCACATCGCTCACGGCCAGGTTCTTGCGCAGCATGAACTCCACCAGCAGCCCGTCGAACCCCTCCAGCCCGATCGGCCCAAACTCCAGCACTCGCGGCACCGTATCCGCTGCCAGAAACGGATCGTCGAACGCCAGCGCCGTCAGCACGCGATAGGGCGGGCTCGACGCCAGGTTCAGCGTGGCCGAGACAACCGTCGCACACGTTCCCTCCGAGCCCACCAGCGCCCGCGCCAGGTTGAATCCGTTCTCCGGCAGCAGTTCGTCTAGATTGAGCCCGGAAACCCGCCGCGGAATACGCGGAAACTTCTCCCGGATCAACCCCGCATAGCGATCGCGCAGTTGCGCCAGCCGCGCATAGATCTCGCCCACGCGCCCGCCGCCGCGAACGAGTGATGCAAGTTCTTCTTCGCTCGTCCTTCCGACCGTCAGCTTCGTTCCGTCGTAGAGCACAACGTCCATCCGCTCCACGTTGTCCACGACCTTGCCGCCCAGCAGCCCATGCACGCCGCAACTGTTGTTGCCGATCATGCCGCCCAGCGTGCAGCGGCTGTGCGTGGCAGGGTCGGGCGCATACGTGAGGTGATAGACCTCCGCGGCCTCGCGCAAGCGGTCCAGCACAATGCCCGGCTGCACCACCGCCAGCTTCGCTTCCGGATCGATCGAAATCAGCCCATGCATGTAACGCGCATAGTCGAAGACCACGGCAACATTCGCGCACTGCCCAGCAAGGCTAGTGCCCGCTCCGCGCGGCAGCACGGCCGCTCCCGTGGCGCGGCAGGCGGCCAGCGCCGCCTCCACATCCGCTGCATCGCGCGGATGAATCACACCCACCGGCATCTGCCGGTAGTTGGATGAGTCGGCGGCATACATGGCCCGCGAACCCAGGTCGAAAAACACCTCGCCGCGGAGCGTGGCCCTCAACTTGGCCTCGAGTTCGCGGTGCGCGGAAAACCCCTCGTGGTCGAGCGGCGGCTGATGCAGCAATGCAGAAACAGGAAGAATGCTCACGCTGAAATGCTAAAGCATGGGTAGGAAAATGCAGTGACGCCGGTCTCCGAACCCGTCTTCGGGCGTCCTATGCTGGGGTCGATTCCCGCAACGAACCCGCGTGCCACACGCGTTCACGCCATCGGCAACTCAGCGCGCCGGCCACTCTTCCACAACAATGCCCAGGTCGTTCAGTTGCTGAATCGCCGCTTCCACATTGCGGCGCACCTTGGGCCGGTCTTTGCGGTTGGCCAGAGGCGACTCCGACACCGCCACCACCCGCCCGTAGCGCCATGCGCCGGCAGGCAGCGCAACTAACGCGTCTGCAAGATCGCCGGGCCGCAACTGCACTTCTTGCCGCCGCGCTGCATCGGGCCGCAGCATCGATCCTTGCCCCACCGTGCTGGGATTGGCATCTGTCATCGTTACGCGCAGATTGATCCAATCGGTGTCCACCGATAGAAACGGATTGGCCCATGCGCCCGGCTCGTGCACATCCACGTACATGCTCTTGGTCGGCAGCGGAATCCCTGCCAGTTGCCCGCGCTGCTGATCCCGTTTGCTGGCCGCGGCCTGCGCGGCTGCTTCGGCCTTATGCTCGGCATTCACCGCATGCTGCGCAACTCCAACCACTTCCTGTTCCTGTTTGTGGCACGCCGAAAGGCTCATCGCAAGCGCTAGCGCAAAAGTTGCAGCAAGCGTTGCCGATAAGTTGAGTTGAACCCGCTCTATCACCATGACAGGATAACAGTAGCGGAAGAGTTAGTGCCATTCCGTCTACTCGCCGCCAACATATCGCCAACGAGGCCGGTTCATCGAAAACCCGCGTCGTTGGCCTGTTCTTGCATGGTCAGAAAGTAACCACTCATTTGTGACTTGGGGGTTACAGACGTTGTCCGGCAATTAAATTATCCTGCGGTTCTGTACTCTGCGTGGGATATGCTCGGAGGGCGCTCGGCGGTAGGAGCGTGTTCCCCTGTTGGTTCAGTGGTGAAGTGGAGGTATTCATGATGTACTCTCAAAAACTTCTTACGATGAGCCGCGTGCTCGCGCTGGCGCTCATGGCATCGCTGCCGTGTTCCCTTGCCGCGCAGGTTGCGGCCAGCAAGGCGATGGGCAATCCAAACGCGCCCGCGCCCAAATGGGATGTTTTTGCCGGATACAGCCTCCTCGACCCCAGAGGTACCTTCTATCCTATCCAGCCCGACGGCACCAAGCTCCCGGTTTCATTCAAGGTGGAGAAGATCGGCATGGTGGAAAGCGCCGCATACTTCTTCAACAGGCACGTGGGCATGCAGGTCGAGTCAGGCCAGCACGATCTGTTCGTCAACACTGGGTTCAGCGGCGGTTCCAGCAATAGCGGCATCTTCACCGCGGAGACCGGCCTCATCTATCGCTGGCCAGGGGTTCACTTCACGCCCTTCGTACACGCACTCGGCGGAGCGGCCGACATCGACGGACCCGACCACGAGCCCTATACTTGGGGTCCTGTTGTGGTGGGCGGCGGCGGCCTTGATTGGTACCCCCTCTGCCACAACATCGGCGTACGCCTCTTCGAAGCCGACTACGAGTACCTGTATGCGAACTCCGGCCTCTCCCATGGCTCGATCGCCGCGGGCAACTTCGTCTGGGCCGACGAGGAGAGCATCAATGCGTTTCGCTTGTCCGCCGGCCTCGTATTCCGCGGCGCATCCTTCTATAGTCCCGCTGTCGGCTGTGCGTTGCCTCCGCCCGTGCTGGCCTGTGTAGCCACACCTGTTTCCGTTTACCCGGGCGAACCGGTCACCGTCACCGCAACCGCAACAGGCCTCAATCCCAAGCAGACGCCCACCTACGCATGGACTGGACCAGGCGCTTCTGGAAACGGAGAAGTGGTCACCGTTCCAACCGATTCGCTCGCGCCCGGCACCTATACCGTGAAAGCAAATGTGTCGCAGGGGGGCAAGAATCCTCAATCGGCAGACTGCCAGGCAAGCTTCGTCGTCAATCGCTGGGAGCCGCCCACGCTCAGTTGTGCAGCCGCATCCGCAACCGTCAATCCTGACCAGACCGCCACCATCACCCTGACCGGACGCAGCCCGCAGAATCTTCCGCTCATGTATGCCTGCAAGGCCTCTTCTGGAAGCATTGTCATGAACGGCAACACCGGAACGTTCAGCCCCAACGGAGCGCCCGCGGGCCCGGTCACCATCAATTGCAGCGTCTCCGACAACAAGGGCCAGACCACGATTGCCGATTGCAGCCTGGCCATCGCACCGCCGCCGATCCATGAGAACCCGCATGTGCAGCCGCTCTGCTCCATCGAGTTCACCAAGGACAAGAAGCGCCCCACCCGCGTGGACAACGAAGCCAAGGCCTGCCTCGACGAGGTCGCGCTCGCCCTGCAACAGCATCCTGACGACACACTGCTCGTTGTGGGCGAAGCCCAGAACACCGAAGGCACAGATGTTGTGGGTGCGCAGCGCGCCGTCAACACCAAGAACTACCTCACCACCGAAAAGGGCATCGACCCGTCCCGCATCAATGTGGTCACCGGCAACGAAGGCACACAGGGCGTGGAAGAATACCTGGTGCCCGCGGGCGCGGTTTACACATCCGATGTGCAGGGTACGAAGACAGT
>Ga0302320_10022019_pt1 | contig 12614 bp, 7 predicted proteins | sample Bog_T0_3_FD_202130 | JGI IMG/M metagenome (GOLD analysis project Ga0302320, IMG submission 202130) | Peat permafrost microbial communities from Stordalen Mire near Abisko, Sweden - Bog_T0_3 | ecosystem: Environmental > Terrestrial > Soil > Wetlands > Peat | place: Sweden: Abisko, Stordalen Mire...
GTCCCGCGAGCAGAATGCCAAGCTTCAGATTGAATTCCCGCGGCTCTCCTCGCAGTTGCGCTTCTTTCTGATGGCCGGCATAGGAGACGGTCGCAACGCCTATAAGCGCCACCAGTACGCCCGCCATGGTGAGCTGTCCGCCCCGCGTCTCGAAGAGCATCGCCGCCTGCCCATGCAGAAGCGGAGGAATCAACGTTCCCACCACCAGCGTGACGCCAATCGCTATGCCGATTCCGAGCGACATGCCCAGATGTCGCATCGTCAGGCCGTAGCTGACATTGCCCACGCCCCACATCGCTCCGAAGAGCGCCACCTTCCACAACACGCCCGGCCCCATCGACGCGTAAAAGCCTTGAAAGTCCGGCAGCAGCAACAAGCTCACCGAGATTGGCAGCAGTATCCATGAGAAGAGTCCGGCCACGGCCCACGTCGTCTCCCACGACCATTTCCTCACCTTCTCAATGGGCGCATAGAACGAGGCTGCGGATGCAGCCCCCACCATGTGCCACCCAATCCCCGCGATTATCGACATTCACACTCCGTTTGTTCGCTTGCCATGGCTCGAAATGCTGGCGTTCTCCGAAAACTGCCCTAATCGACACTGACCGCGAAACTATAACTTCCCGACGGCAGCTCGAATCCATTCCGTCCGTCCCGAGAGAGAGCCTTAGCGAGCTTGCTCTTTGAAAGAGAAGTTCCTTCGAGTTTGTATTTCGCAGCCTCCGCGCGACTAACATCCAACCACCCGGTGGTATTTGCCGGAATGGTCACATGCCACGCCGCGGTCGTACCATCCACCTTCCAATCCGAATGGATGGACCCATAGGCCGAAGCATAGTCGAATGCCACGCTTCCCATCCGCTCGTCGAATGCCGGGTGCAGCACCACCGTGTGGAAGCCTGCGTCCAGCGGCGTTGCATCCACACCGGCGGCGTATCCGTAAATCCAGTCTGCCACGGCGCCGTATGCGTAATGGTTATACGAGTTCATACTCGGGTCAGCCTTCATCTGGTCGCCGTTCCACCGCTCCCACATGGTCGTAGCGCCGTGCCCAACCAGGTATCCCCAAGATGGGTACTCGGTATTGAGCAATAATTTATAAGCCAGCTTGGCATGGCCAGTGTTCGTCAACACTTCAAGCAAATAGGGCGTCCCCAGAAATCCCGTGCCCAGCAGGCCGTGATTCGCCTCAATCTTGTCTGCCAGCTTTTGGGCTGCTGCCGCGCGCAGATTCTCCGGCACCAGGTTCATGTGAAGCGCAAGCACGTATCCCGTTTGTGTATCGCCGGTCTTGCTTTTCGCATTGGGATTGTTGATCTGTCCAAACGGCGAAGGCGAATTGTCTGTGCCCGGAACAAATCCATCCGCATGCACGAACTGCATTTCGAACGCGTTGCGGATTCTTTCAAACTGGCGAGCATATTTCTCCTCGTCCGCAGCGTGCCCCAGCGCATGCGCCATTTCACGCATCAGCGTAACGTCGTACGCCCAATAGGCTGTCGCGATCAGAGTAAAATCCGTTTTTCCTTCGGGGGAAAGCCAATCACCAAATGGTATCCCAGCCTCGTGTTTCCAGAGCCCATCGGGATTGGCCGCCTCAATCGCGTTCAGATACGTTTCCATGGCCGCCCAGTTTTGTTCAATCACGCTGGTGTCGCCGGATTGCAGCCACGAAGTCCAGGGGATAATCACGCCCGCATCGCTCCACCCGGCGCCGCTTTGCGATGATTGCTCCGCGGTACCTGGCGAGTAAATCCCGAAGTACGGCGTCCCTGCCTGCGTCCCGCGCATGTCTCCCGCGAATTTCCGCGAAAACGCCACCAGGTCCATGTTGTAGGTGGCCGCACGCCAGAACACCTGCGCGTCCGCCATCCATCCCAGCCGTTCATCGCGCTGCGGGCAATCGGTTGGAATCCCCACAAAATTCGAGCGCTGGCCCCAAAGAATATTGCTCCAAAGCTGATTGACCATCTGGTTGCCCGTTTCGAGCTTTGCAGTAAACGGTGCGTCTGTGTGAAACACAACCCCGGTCACTGCATCCTTGCCTGGCGCCGTCGGCAAGCCAGTCAGCTCCGCGTAGCGAAACCCATGAAACGTAAACTGCGGAGTGAATTCTTCCACACCATCGCCGTTGAGAACGAAGTGATCCGTCGCCTTCGCCGTGCGCAGATTGTCTGTATAGATTGTGCCGTCCGCATTCACAATTTCAGCGAACCGAAGCTTTACATCTGTTCCAGCCGGTCCGGTAACACGCAAACGCTCTACACCGGAGAAGTTCTGGCCAAAGTCGAAGACATATACACCGGGCCTTACCTCGGTGACATTCTTTGCATCGAGCGTGCGCTCCATTTTGATCGATGGAAAATCCTGGGCCTCGATCGTCAATTCTTTCGGCTCAATGGCAATCGCAGGTTTCCAATTGCGCTCGTCAAATCCGGTTGCGTTCCAGCCGGGCTGCTTCAAACGCGCGTCCTGGCTTTCGCCGTCGTAAAGTTCCGAATGCAGAATGTCCGTGGTGCTCGCCGTCCAGCCTGGATCTGTCGTCACCCACTCGATGGTGCCATCCGTGAACTCAATCCTCAGCTGAGCCCGCAGGGCGGGTGGAGTGTCCCCATAATTGTTTGGCTGCTGGAACCACTCGAGGGACGTCTCGTACCACCCGGGCGCCAGTAGCGCCGCAATCGTATTCTTTCCATTCGCCAGCAGCGCCGTCCCATCGTATGTCTGGTATTTCACGTGCTCCCGATAGTCGGTCCAGCCGGGCGCCAGAACGTCTTCTCCAACCCGCTTGCCATTGACGAATACCTGGTAGACCCCGAGCGCCGTCGAGTAAATCCGGGCCGACTTTACAGCGCGACTCACCTCGAAATCATGGCGCAACGCTTTCACCGAATCAGGAATCCATGGATGCCCCAATGGCTGATTCCTTGGTCCTGGCTGCTGCGTCCAGACAACAGCGTTCTTCCAGCCAGCGTCGTCAAATGCCTTCTGCTCCCAGCCCTGCGCAGCGTGTATTGCGGTCTTCCAGTCCGTCCCGCTCGCAAAGGTTGCCGTCGAACCATCGGCATATTCCACCACCAGGGTCGCAATCATGGGAGGCGCATCCGCAGTCGCAGCCCCGTCGTGGTTCTCGACGTAATGCACGGTCTCAATCGAAATCGTGTTATCGCCGCTGCCAAGGTTGCCGCTTACGTCTGCGCGTACAAACTTCTTCCACGGCATTTGCTTCCATGCCGGAAACGGATTCGCCGTCAACACCTGCGCCCCGTTGACCCACGCCGACACAGTATCCTGACCGGTGGCGTAAAGTGCCGCGTTCCGTATAGCTTTCGCGAGGGCTATCGTCTTCCTGTACTCGACTCGCTGATCATCTGCTTTTTCGTCATTCAGGGTTTTGGCATCAGGGCTCGCAATCCACGCGGCAGTCGCATGTCGGACCGCCGCCTCTTTTGCGGTTTCAAAGCCTATCCATTGCGCGCGCCACGCATCCTGCTTAAGCAGCCCTGTCTCCCACCAGCTCGGCTCGCTTTCCGCATATGCTTTTCCCTCGGCGCCCCATACCATCACGCGCCAAACATATTGCGAACTCGCGGTAAGCGGGGGGCCGGCGTAGCGTACATTCAAGCTCGCGCCCGAGGCAATCCTGCCACTATCCCAAATATCTGTCTTGCCCGCTTCAAGCAACTCCGCTCGCGACGCCACCAGTACCTCGTACGCAGTCTGCCGCGCGCCTTGCGCGGGATCACGTAGCTGCCATGAGAACCTTGGCGTGGCATCGTCGATACCCAGCGGTGTCGTGAGATCGTCAACCCGCAACTCCACCGGGCCCGCTGCGACAGCTTGCGCGTGCGATACACCGAGTGGCCCCGCCACGGCGCCCAGCAGAAAACCACACACTACCCCTTGCACCCATCTTGATTTCATCGTCTTTACGATCCTCGCAAGCAAACCCAACCATTGTGCCGCTTGCGTGCCGGTTTTGGAAAGTCGGCTGCAGGGCATGGCCGCCCGGCCTGCGAGGGTTCGGTCGCGAGGCGCATCCAGGGTTTCATCCTGTCCTAATGTAAATCGGAGTTTTTCGGATTTATTCCTGGGCGGCGAGACCAGTAAGACCTTCGCCGCAACTTTTAATGCCCTAGGTCGCGGATTTAGCTGCCAGTTTCAATACAAACGTCTTCTGCTCCGTGCCCCGCTGCACCTTGATGTGAAACTGATCTCCAATTTTGCCGAAAAGCTGTTGGGCAGCTTCCTCGCCCATGCTCGCCGTCAGCGGCTGGCCTTCAACAGCAACGATCTCGTCCCCAACCTGCACTCCAGCCTTCGCGGCCGCAGAATCCGGTTCCACCGAACTGATAATCGCAGCGTCCTCGCGTTCCAGGTTCAACTGAAATCCCGTGGCGCCAAACTCACCCGTTTTGATAAAGCCATACGGCTTGAAGCGGTTCGCGCACACCTCAATCGCGGCCGGGCCAAGCGGACCCACGCCCATGCAGGGAACAAACTTGCTGCGCCAGTCAATCACCGGCCGCACCTGCACAAACATGTTCGGCGACTTCGGCCCCGCAGGCGCATTCTGAGCCGAGCGCGTGAGGTTGACTTCCTGTTCAGCTCCGCCACGGCGTACGGTCAAATGCAGCACCTCATTACGCTTACCAAATGTGGCCTTGGCAGCAATCCTTCCCGGCGTCGGTTTCACTGACCGGTCTTCGACGGAGACCACCTCATCGCCCACTTTCAATCCCGCTTGCGCCGCAGCTGACCCTGGTTGAACCTCGGTAATCACGCCATCTTCCTTGCCCGACTTTCCAATGGTGAACCCGGTTTGGCCCACATCGTCAACGCGAAGGAAGCCGGCCTGCAACACCATCTCAACGCACTTCTTCGCCACGGGGCCGCCAACTGGCCCGATTCCGATGCACGGAGCTGTCGCGCCTTGTTCGTTTACCAGGTCAGTCTTCACCTGGCCGGAAGCCTGCGCCGCACCGCACGCCAAGATCGCGCCGGTCACGAGAAAAATCTGGAACCTTGTCAAAATCATCCTCCGCATCAATCTATTTCGTATCCACTACACTGAACGCGCCTTCTTTACCAAAAGCGAATCACGCGGAGCGCCCATCGACACGCTGCGCGTGCGGATCATCACCCCGTTACACTCTCATCATGGCCCTTCGCCTTTACGTCGCAACTAGCAGTCCCGGCAAGCTGCGAGACTTCCGCACCGCCGCACAGGCCTTTGCCTTTCCCATTGACCCGCTACCCGCGCTCGCAACTATCCCCGCCCCGGAAGAAAACGGCGCAACCTTCGCGGCCAACGCAACTCTCAAAGCCGTTTACTACTCCCGTTTTTCTCCGGGATCGCTGGTGTTGGCCGACGACTCCGGCCTTGAGGTCGATGCGCTCAACGGAGCTCCCGGGGTTCGCTCCGCTCGCTTTGCCGCGGACTCCGGCCTGGTTGATTCCCCCGACGCCAATGACAACACCGACGTGTGGAACAACATGGTCCTTCTGCAGCGCATGGCTGCGGTTCCCTTCGCACAGCGCACCGCGCGTTATCGCTGCGTGCTGGTAGCGGCTCGCGATGGCCTGCCGCTCCACACCGCCGAGGGCATGGTTGAAGGACTCATCCTTGAAGCTCCGCGCGGCACGGGTGGGTTCGGATACGACCCGCTTTTCTTCATGCCGGAACTGGACCGCACGATGGCCGAAATCGACCTTGAAACCAAGCTCGAGCTGAGTCACCGCGGGCGGGCGCTGGCCGCGCTACTGGCCACAGTTACATCGCAAACTTGAACCCTGCTTTTCGAGAGCATCAATCTACAGCGCTGGATCGGTGGTTCTTGGCAATGCGACACCTTGACGACCCTATCTCCAGACTCCAATAATGCTGTGGGGACAAGTCACAGATTCTCCGTCTCTTAATCTGGAACAACTCTACCCGCAGCCTAAGGAGCACAGACGTTCATGGCCACTGCCCAACAACCTGCCGCGCACACCGTCCGCCGCGGCGTTCCTCCGTTGCGCGCCGGCCAGGGAAACTCCTTCCTCTGGCGCAAACTCCATTCGCTGCTCGGCATCATCCCCATCGGCGCCTTCTTCATTGAGCACCTGGTCTCGAACTTCGAGGCGCTCAAAGGCCCCGTCGCCTATGCGAACCAGGTCAAGTTCCTCAATGCCCTGCCCCTTGTGCGCGTGCTGGAGTGGACATTCATCTTCCTGCCCATCCTCTATCACGCTATCTATGGCGTTTACATCTGGCTGCGCGGCAAATCAAACATCGTCTACTACCCGTGGGCCGGCAATTGGATGTACGCCTCGCAGCGATGGACCGGTTTGATTGCGTTTCTCTATATCGGGCAACATGTTTACCGGCAGCGCTTCGCCGGCGTCAGCTTGCCGGAACATCCAGGAGCCGCCTTCCACAAGGTGCAGATGGAGCTGGCCAACCCGTGGATGCTGGCCATTTACGTGATCGCCATGATTGCCATCTGCTGGCATTTCTCTTATGGGATCTGGCTTTTCGCAGCGAAATGGGGCATCACTCCCGGAGAAACCGCGAGGCGGCGTTTCGGCTATGCCTGCGCGGCTTTTGGCGTCATCCTCCTGGCCATGGGTCTGGCCAGCATCTGGGCATTTATCGGCCCCGACTACAAGAATGCGCCTGAGGATGCAACACCGTCCGCGGCAATGTTGATTGCGCCAGTTGGTCTCCCAATGCTTCAGCCACCGGCCATTGGCCCTTCGGCCTTAGCTGAAAGCTAGCGGCTGTCTCACTGTTCTTGTTCGAAAGGAAGTTCGTACATGGCAGCACCCAGAATTATCGTGGTTGGCGGAGGCCTTGCTGGGCTCGCGGCCGTTATCAAGATCGCGGAGGCGGGCGGTACCGTCGACCTGTTTTCCATCGTTCCGGTCAAGCGCTCTCACTCGGTTTGCGCACAGGGCGGCATCAACGCGGCCAAGAACCTCAAAGGCGAAGGAGACACGACCGCCCAGCACTTTGACGACACCATCTATGGAGGGGACTTCCTGGCCAACCAGACTCCCGTTAAGGCCATGTGCGAAGCCGCTCCCGCCATCATTGATCTCCTCGATCGCATGGGCGTTCCCTTCAACCGCACGCCTGAAGGCCTTCTTGATTTCCGCCGTTTCGGCGGCACGCTCTACCATCGCACCGCCTTCGCCGGCGCAACCACCGGCCAGCAGTTGCTCTACGCGCTCGACGAGCAAGTACGCCGTTACGAAGCCGATGGCAAGGTGAAGAAGTACGAAGGCTGGGAATTTCTCTCCGCCATTCTCGACTCGAACGGCGTGGCTCGCGGCATCACCGCACTCGATCTGCGCACCATGGAACTCCGCGCCTTCCCTGCGGACGCCATCATCCTGGCCACCGGCGGCAACGGCGCTCTCTTCGGCAAGAGCACCAATTCAGTGGTCTGCACCGGCTCCGCGCAGTCAGCCGTTTTCCAGCAAGGCGTCTATTACGCCAACGGCGAATTCATCCAGGTTCATCCCACCTGCATTCCAGGGGAAGACAAGCTGCGGCTCATGTCGGAATCAGCTCGTGGCGAAGGCGGCCGTGTCTGGGTTCCGCGCATCGCCGGCGAGAAGCGTCCCATCAAGCAGATCCCCGAGTCGGACCGCTGGTACTTCCTTGAAGAGTGGTATCCAAAATACGGCAACCTGGTCCCTCGCGATGTGGCCACACGCGCGATACACAAAGTGGTCTATGAGTACGGTCTTGGTCTCGACGGCCAGCCGATGGTCTATCTCGATCTCACGCACATCGATCGCGCAACACTGAACCGCAAGCTCGAAGGCATCCTCGAAATCTACGAGAAGTTTGTCGGCGACGATCCTCGCGACGTGCCCATGAAGATCTTTCCCGGCATGCATTACACCATGGGCGGTGTCTGGGTGGACTTCAACCAAATGACGAATGTTCCAGGCATCTTTGCCGCCGGCGAATGCGAGTATCAGTACCATGGCGCGAATCGGCTTGGCGCCAATTCGCTGGTCAGTTGCATCTTTGGTGGTTTCCGGGCAGGCCCGAATTCGCTTGCCTACGCGAAAAGCAATGCAGCTCCCGCGGGCGATGGCGGGGCAGCGGCGGAAATCGCCCGTCAATCCGAGATCAACGCGAAGCTCCTCAAGAACAAGGGCACTGAGAATCCCTTCAAGCTATGGCGGGAACTGGGCCAGGTGATGACGGAACATGTGACCGTCATTCGCTACAACAAAGGCCTGAAGCAAGCTGACGAAAAGATCGTCGAACTTCTTGAACGCTACAAGAACGTGAACCTCAGCGATCGCAGCCAGTGGGCCAACACCAGCTTCGCCTTCGCGCGGCAGTTGAAGAACATGCTGGAACTTTCTCGAACTGTGGCTCTTGGAGCCCTGCTGCGCGATGAATCGCGCGGCGCGCATTACAAGCCCGACTTCCCCGATCGCAATGACGAAAAGTTCCTCAAGACCACCAAGGCCAGCTTCACCGGAGAAGCAGCCGGACCTCGCTTTGAGTACGAAGAGGTCGATACGCAATACATCAAACCGCGTCCGCGCAGCTACACTGCGACGAAATAGGCACGACGAAATGGGGCCCCAAGTCTCGAACTTGAGGCCTGGGAATCCGCGAAAGGACCGATGGCAACCAGGACCGTAGCACTCGAAATCAAGCGCCAGGCCAGCCCCGAAGCTCCGTCCGTGTGGGAGAAGTTCGAGCTTGAGTGGCGACCCGGCATGAACGTCGTCTCCGCCATGATGGAGATCGCGGCGAACCCAGTCACCGCCGACGGCCGCGAGACCACGCCCGTCACCTACGATTCCAATTGCCTTGAAGAAATCTGCGGTTCGTGTGCAATGAGGATTAACGGGAAGGCCCGTATGGCCTGTTCGGCGCTGGTCGACAATCTTGAGCAGCCCATCCGCATCGAACCGCTCAGCAAGTTCCCTCTCGTGCGCGATCTGCAGGTCGACCGGTCCGTGCTCTTCGAAAATCTCAAAGCCGTCAAAGCCTGGGTTCCCGTCGACGGCACGTATGATCTCGGCGCCGGCCCGCGCGTCTTCCCGCAACAGCAGGAAGCCAGCTACCCGCTTTCAAATTGCATCAGCTGCTGCTGCTGCATGGAAGTGTGCCCCCAATTTAACGAAGACACGGGCTTCGTTGGCGCCGCCACCATCGCCCAGGTCAAGCTGTTCAATGATCACCCTACCGGCAAGGTCTTCAAGGAAGATCGTCTGCGCGCCCTGGCTGGGGACGGAGGCGTGCAGGAGTGCGGCTTCGCTCAAAACTGCGTCGAGATCTGCCCCAAGCAAATCCCGCTGACGAATGCCATTTCGGATGTAAGCCGCGACGTGCTGATTCAGAAAGCCAAAGACTTCCTCCGCGGCTGATCAGCGCGGAGCGACGTCAACAGACAATCGCGTTCATTCTTACTGCTGCGGTGCGCCAATTCCCCACTGAATTTTCAGTCCGCCTCGGATCGTGAACGGCAAGCTGGGAAACCCGATGGGCGCGATGTGCTGACTGTTCGTCAGATTCTCAGCCTGCGCGTATACGCCCAGCCACGACAAAAGTTGGTAACTCCCGCCGATATCGATCTTCGCGTACCCGTGATCGAGATTTCGATTTGGCAGCAACAGGCTGTTGAGGCCGTTCAGGTCAAGTCCACCTAGAAAGTCCGAGTCGTCTGAGCGGCTCGCAAACGCAGCGCTCAAAACTCCGGCAAATCCCCTGGCCGCATAGCTCCCGTTGAAGAATCCCGTATGCGGCGCGCGCCTGAATGGACGCGCCCCCTGCAGCGGCGAATCAGCACCTACAGGAATTCCGTTGAACGTGGGCACTGGGCCAAGCAGCACTACGTCGTCATTCGCAAATGAGCGTTGCACTACCGCGTCCAGGTACGTGTATCCGCCGCGCAGGAAGATGCTGCGCCCGATGCCGCTCTCGACGGTTGTTTCCACGCCCAAGGCGCGATATGCCTCGGTGTTGAGGCTCTGCTCGTATGCGCCGGAGGCCTGCAGTTGCTGGGCCAACGCGTTCTGCTGTGCCGGCGTTAAACCAGGCAGCAATTGCGGAATCAGATCGAGTCCTACGTATTCAATCTGCCTCCCAAACTGGTTATGGAAAAAGCTCGTCCGAAACAGCAGCTTCTCGCCAAAAAATGTCTGTTCCACTCCGCTTTCATAGGTCCGCGTTGAAGGCGCCGCCAGCGGCTGAATGCCGAGCAATTGGACCGTCGATTGCCCGCCATTGGCTTCCAGGAAATTGTAGAGCGAGTAGAACTGGTCTGTAAGCGACGGCTCGCGCACCGCATCGCCAAAGTTGAGCAGCACCCTTGTTCCGCTGAATACGCCAGTCCGTGGTCGCAACAGAAAATACGAAACACCCGCGCGCGGAGAAGTCTGCGTTCCAAAAAGCGAGTAGTGTTCCAGGCTGCCGCCCAGCGTGTAGAAGAACCGCGTTTTGAAATCGCCATGCACTGCCGCAATGTAGTCGTAGTTGGTCCGCTCCACCGGCGTCAGATAAGTGCTGTTCGGTGCGGCCCCGCGCTCATCCTCAAATTGAAATCCGGCCAGCGCCGCCAGGTGCGGAGTCACTCGGTAATCGCCTTGGTAGACAAGTTGATCGCGATTCGAAACCAGCTGGTGCCCTTCTGGATAGCCACCTGCAAAATCCAGCAGCGCGCGCCCATTCACGGAATAGCCATTAGCTCCCGTGATCGTAACGTCATCGCCAAAGCTGTCTCCATATGCGTCGAAGACACCGGCCCCACGCTGCTCCCACAGGTTGTACTGCTCGCGCTTCCGCGTCATGCCGTAGCGCGCGCTCTGATGGAAATCCACAGTGGTTTGGTAATCAACAGAACCGCTCAGAAACAGATCCTGGTCCTTCTCAGTTGCCTGGTCTGCCACATGATAAAAATCCCATGCATTCGGAACCCCAGTCCCATCCACGCTGTAATGAACCGTCCCGCGAATCTGCCAGCTCCCATTCGGCTGCCATCCGATGTTTGCTGCGGAAGTGGCCACGTGGTATTCATCATTCGGCAAATCATTGTCGGTCTGCAGCCAGCTGAACGCGCCCAGGTAATCAAGCTTGTCGTGCGCCCCCGCTAACTCAAGCTCCTCGCGCTGCGTTGAATAACTCCCCGCCTCACCCTGAAACAGCAGTGACGGAAAACTCGTGGTCCCATGCGGCGTTGTCGTGCTCACCACGCCGCTCGCCGCATCTGCGCCATACAAGTTAGAATTCGGCCCTCGATAAATCTCTGCGCGTTCCATCGCCGTTGTCGACAATGGTCCAAAATCAAATCGACCGCCCAGGTCGCCTGCGTCCACGCCATCCACCAGCACCTTGTTTGAATCCGAATCGCCGCCGCGCACAAACAGCGAACTCTGCGAACCCATCTGCCCCGCCTGCACCACAAACGTTCCCGGCATCAGCCGCAATGAACTTACCAGGTCATCGCGCTGCGCCAAATCCAGCGGCCCCAGCACGCTTGTTGCGGCGCTGGTTTGCGGACGCGGTGTCGGCGTTCCAGTCGCGGTTACAACAATCGACTCGTGCACCCACTCTGGCTCCAGCACCACGTTGCGCTCAACGTTGTCGAGCTTGCCTGCGTAGAATCCGGGCGTCTCCAACTGCCGAAAGCTATTTGCGGAAACCACCAGAAAGAATCGCCCTTCATATCCTGTAAGTATCTGAAAGCTGCCGTCAGACGTCGAGACGGTTGTGGCCACGACTTTGCCGTCACTCAAAAGGTCGACGATGGCGCCCGTCACCTTCGCGCCTGAAGGGTCTGTCACCATGCCGCGCACAGAGGCAGCCGGGCACATTGCGGCGCGGGCAATCAGAAGAGTGGTGATGAATAGAATCAGGAAGGCCCGGCGCACAGGTGCGTGCAGAAATGCGGGAATAATCATGATGGCTCCTTCGTCCCCCTCGGAACGCAAGCGGTGTTAAGCGCCGAGGACCGGTCTCCTGACTCGCGCCTTCTTCAGCCACCTTCCCAAGTTCGAGCCCGAAGGCCCGCCTTCAGTGGTTTCCAGGCTCTCCGCATCAGCGGAAAAACCCCGGCTGAAATTCTGCCTTCATCCGGCATCCCTGTACGACGGGCACCGGGGCAGAGGCGCTCACAGTTGCGGGGCAGTGGCGGATTTTCACCGCCTTCCCGAGCATCCTGGCGATTGCCGTTGTAAACTGCGCCGCCCCTCCATGGAGCAGCCAAACTGTCGTGGAGCAATTTCCACGACATCAACTTTTATAGCCGGACCGGCCCACGAAGTCAAAATGCGTTCCCGCCTTAACCACAGAAATCAACGGAAAAATTGAAGTGGTGACCCCGGGAAGATTCGAACTTCCGACACGCAGTTTAGGAAACTGCTGCTCTATCCACCTGAGCTACGGGGCCACGTTTATAATGAATCGATTACGGACGCGGTGAAGAGCGCCCTCACTATACCTCACCGAGAGTATGATCGCCTCACGTTTCAGCAAGGAGAGGCGGCACGACAATGATATCGTGCCTTTCTCATCTTCATGGTATGGTTGCTTAGGACCGCATGAATCACGGACGAAAAGACCACGCGTCGCACACTTGCCTGCTTCGCTGCCGCAA
>Ga0302320_10022020_pt1 | contig 12614 bp, 10 predicted proteins | sample Bog_T0_3_FD_202130 | JGI IMG/M metagenome (GOLD analysis project Ga0302320, IMG submission 202130) | Peat permafrost microbial communities from Stordalen Mire near Abisko, Sweden - Bog_T0_3 | ecosystem: Environmental > Terrestrial > Soil > Wetlands > Peat | place: Sweden: Abisko, Stordalen Mire...
TATGAATGGCGCCCTCAAGGGGAATCGAACCCCTATTTGGGCCTTGAGAGGGCCCCGTCCTAACCGTTAGACGATGAGGGCAAGCTGCGTGAGGTGTGACGGTTTCAATTTCAAGGGTGTGCGTCAAGCGTGAGTTGGCCGGCCTGCATCGGTCGGCGGTCAATCTGGAAGAAAAGGGTGGAACGGCCCGGTTGTTTGCATCTGACTGCACTTCCCTTACAATTAGACAACCCTATGACAATTCCCGACAAAGCGATCGCATTTCTTTCAGTTTTGGCCTTCGCATCGACCGCCTCAGCCCAGGACTGGGCCAAGGCGAAACTGGACTCCTCGCCGCGGCACCAGGAGTGGGTGACCGTGAAGCACGGAGACCGTTCCGTGCAGTGCTACATCGTCTATCCCCAGGTCAACCGCAAGGCGCCTGTCGTTCTGATCATTCACGAAATCTTCGGACTCTCCGATTGGGCGCGCGAGACCGCCGATCAGGTGGCGGCCTCGGGCTATGTCGCGATCGCACCGGACCTTGTCTCGGGCTTGGGCCCGAAGGGCGGCGGCACAAGCGAGTTTTCGGGCCGGGATGCCGTCGTCAAGGCCGTGTCGGGCCTGCCCGCGGATCAGGTCATGGCGGATCTCAATGCCGCGGCGGACTACGCCCTGGCGCTGCCCGCTTCCAATGGAAAACTCTTCGTCGCAGGCTTTTGCTGGGGCGGCGGCCAATCATTTCAGTTTGCGACCAAAAGGTCCGGCTTGAGCGCGGCGTTTGTCTTCTACGGTGGAGCTCCGAAGGAGTTTGGCGCAATCGCGGAGATTCTGTGCCCCGTGTATGGTTTCTACGGCGGCAACGACGCGCGTGTGAGTGAAACCGTGCCGGCGACGATCGAGATCATGAAGAAGGCGGGCAAGACGTACGAACCCGTGATCTATGAGGACGCCGGCCACGGATTCATGCGCACGGGCGAAGACCCGACCGGGGAACCGGCCAACAAAAAGGCCTATCGCCGGGCCTGGGATCGCTGGCGAAAGCTCCTGCAGGAAAACTCCTGAAGCAATCCTGGACGGGAGCGCCTCAGGGCGAGCCCGTCTTGCGGCTGCGCATTTCGGCGTTGAGAATCAGGGCCGCCCCCGCTGCCAGAAGAAAGATCGAATAGAATGTGCCGCGGCTGAGGCCCAAGATGAGGTTGATGCCCGCGTCGGGCTCGCGGAAAATCTCTCCGATGGCGCGGAGCACCGCGTAGGCGAGGAGGAATTCGCCGGACAGCCGGCCTGGCCTTTGCCGGACGACGTTGCTTCTCCAGAAGCGCCATTGCATGAAACACAGGAGGAGAATCCCCTCCAGCCCCGCCTCGTAGAGTTGCGAAGGATGCCTGGGAAAGAGCGGAGTCCCCGGTTCTGCGCTTTCCGGAAAGATCACGGCCCAGGGGACGCGGGTCGGCTTTCCCCAAAGCTCGCCGTTGATGAAATTGGCGATCCTACCGAAGAAAAGACCGACTGGGGCGGCTGAGGCAATCAGGTCGGCCAGGTGCAGGAAGGGGATCTTCTCAGACCTGGCGAACCATAACACGGCGATCGTCACGCCGATCATCCCGCCATGGCTCGCCATGCCACCCTCCCACACCCGGAAGAATATGAGCGGATTGGAGACCAGCCAATCCGGGTGGTAGAGGAGAAAATAGCCGAGCCTTCCGCCGATCAGCGTCCCGAGGACGACTGCAACCATGAGATCGGGCACGGTCTTGGAGGGGAGCTGCGAGCGTCCAGAGCGCCAATACAGCCGCAGAAGGAGCCCGGCGCCCAGGAATCCCAGAATGAAGGCCAGCCCGTAATACCGGATGCCGAGATTGCCCCAATGGGGCCCCAGGAACGGGTTGAGATGATGAACCCAGAATGCGAGGGGCATGGATCAGGCCTTGGGGGCCGGGGATGGCCCCGGGGCCGGGCGTTCAACACCGGTGCGGGGGCGCGCCATCCTCACTTGCTTGTTACGGGCGAACTCGCGCATGTCCACGGCGATGTCGTCCTTCTCGAAAATCTCGCGGCCGAGAAGCTGCTCTATCACATCCTCCATTGTCACAACGCCCGCCGTCGCGCCGAATTCGTCCACCGCGACGAGAAGCTGCTGATGGGCCTTCAGGAAGACCTGGAGCGCGTTGCCGACCGTTGCCGTTTCGGGGACAAACTGAATCTCGCCCATGAGCTGCTCGACCAGCATCTGGTCCTGGTCGTTCGCCTTGGCCTTGAGCAGGTCCCGCCGGCGGACGAGGCCCACGATGTCATCGAGGCCATTGCCGTACACGGGCATCCGGCCGAAGGGGAGATTCGGGTATTCGCGGAACACCTCGCTCACCGTGGCGTCGCGGCGCAGCGCGGTCACAACGGTCCGAGGCGTCATGACGGCGCTGATCCGCACTTCGTCCAGTGACAGGGCGTTGGCGATGATGCTCGACTCGCTTTTCGAAATCGTCCCCTGCTTTGCCCCAAGCTCGGCGAGCAGGATGATCTCCTCGTCCGAGCGGTGCAGGTGCGCGGGGCCGCGGACGAACGGTCGGATCATCTGGTGGCAAAGCCAGGTAAGCGGCGTCAGGACCCGGCGGAGCCAAAAGAGGGGGTAGACGATATGTGGCTGCAACTGCCGGCGGTGAACGACGCCGAGGTTCTTGGGCAGCACCTCGGTGCCAACCAGGAGCACCGCCCCGTAGACTGCTGTGGCGAGAATAAAGCCCCTTTCGCTGAAAAGGCGGGCGCCCAGGGCGCCGACGATCACCGAGCCGATTCCGTTGGCGATCGTATTGAGGGTGAGGATGGCCGAGATCGTCTCATCGATCCCGTGCTTGAGGGTCTCGAGGGTGAGCCCGCGCCGAGGGCGCGACTTCTTCAACGCCTCGATGTCCGCGACGGTCGTGCTCAGAACGATCGCCTCGAAAAGGGAGCAGATGAACGAGAACGCCAGCGTGCATGCTATGGCGATGACGAGCCAGTGCATCCGGGCAGTTTAGGGGCCGCCCCGCGGCTGGCAATGGCCATTGCGGAACGGCTTGCCCCGGGGCGGACGCGGAGAAAACGTTCTTGCGCAGTTGGCTCGACCGGGGACTACTCTGGTCCATGGGCGAACTCAAGCGCACTCCATTGCGCGATTTTCACGCCGCGCACGGCGCGCGGCTGGTGGATTTTGCCGGATGGGAGATGCCCGTCCAGTACCGCAGCATCCTTGAGGAGCACAAGGCGGTGCGCAGCGCAGCCGGCCTCTTCGACGTTAGCCACATGGGCGAGTTGGACGTGCGCGGGAGGGATGCGGCCAGGTTCCTCAATCATCTCCTGACGAACGACGTGGCGCGGCTTTTCCCCGGGCGGGTGCTCTACTCCCCGATGTGCTATCCGAATGGCGGGGTGGTGGACGACCTGCTGATCTACCAATGGAGCCCGGAGAATTTCTTTCTCGTCGTCAATGCAGGAAATGTTTCCAAGGACCTTGAGTGGATCCGGGAGCAGTCGAAGGGGTTCGAGGTGGCGATTGACGATCACTCGGACGATTTTGCGCTCCTTGCCGTGCAGGGTCCGCGGGCCGCGGCAATCGTGCAATCCCTCACCGGGGCAAAACTTGGCACCGTGAAATACTACCACTTTGTCGAGGGGACCGTCGCGGGGTTCCATTGCTGCATCAGCCGGACGGGCTACACCGGAGAGGACGGATTTGAATTGTTTGTCGCGGCGGGCGAGGCCGTCCGACTGGCCGAGGCGCTTCTGGCCGCAGGGGCCCCGCACGGACTCCAATTGTGCGGGCTGGGGGCTCGCGACAGCCTCAGGCTCGAGGCGGGGTTTTCGCTTTACGGCCATGAAATCACGGCGGATATCTCCCCCCTGACGGCCGGCCTCGGATGGACTGTGAAGCTGGACAAGGGAGCGGATTTCATCGGCCGGGCGGCGCTGCTCGCCGAGAAGGAGAACGGCGGATCAAGCAAAGTCGTGTTCTTCAGGACCGGCGACCGGAGAATTGCGCGTCCCGGCTCGCCCATTCTGGGACCCGATGGGATTCCGGCCGGCCAGGTCCTGTCCGGGACCCTGTCTCCGGTGCTCAACGAGGCCATCGGCTCAGCCCTTGTTCCTGCGCATCTCGCCTCCCAGCCGCTTGCCGTCGACATCCGCGGTGCGCGGATCGCCCTGCGGCTTGTCAAACCGCCGTTTGTGGAGTTGAAGAAAGGCTGATTTTACCCATGAGCAAAGTCCCGACCGAACTCCGCTACGCAAAGTCCCATGAGTGGCTCAAGACCGAGGCCGATGGAAGCGTCACGATCGGCATAACCGACCATGCGCAGAACTCGCTGGGCGACATCACCTACGTCCAATTGCCGAAGGTCGGCGCCGAGTTGAAGACGGGCGAACCGTTCGGCGTGGTGGAGTCGGTCAAGGCGGCGTCCGACGTGTATGCGCCGGTTGGCGGCGCGGTGACCGCGGTCAACACCGCCCTCGACAAGGCTCCGGAGACCCTCAATTCCGACCCCTATGGCGGTGGCTGGATAATGAGGCTCAAGCCGTCGAATCCAGCCGAGGCCGCGCGGCTGCTGGACGCAGCGGCCTACGCGAAGCTCGCCGAGCAGACCTGAGAACTCATTGGCCGGCGGGCGGCGGCTGTTTCAGCGCCAGGAGCCATTCAAAGCTGATCGTCACGTCATTGCCGGTCTTGATTGTCGGCATCCCAAGAATCCGCGGGGCGGGCGGCTCGACGCCGAAGTCTGTCATCTTCAGCGGGGTCGAACCGGCGACCTTGATTGCCGTCCTGTCGACCCGCTCGATCGTGACGGGCATCGTGACCGTCTGTGCGGTGCCCGACACCGTGAGGGTGCCCGTGGCGTCGAACTTCAGCGGTCCGGCGGCTCCGGCGGCGGACCTGGGCTTCAATGAAACAAGGCGGTACTCGATGCGGGGGTACCTGGCCATGTCCATGTGGTCCTGCATGACCTGATCCATCAGTTCGTCGAAGCTCTTGAGCGAATCAACCGGAATGGAGACCTGGACCACGGGCGCGGCGGCCTTGGGATCGGCAAGGGCCGATTCGGGAAAGCCGCTGTCCGCCTCGATGAAGCCGTTCACCGTCGGGCCGTCGACAGTCCACTTGTGGAGGGTGGAAGTGCCGTCAATCCGAACCTTGCTGCCCGACGGCTGCGGCTCGTAGCGGAGGGTCTGGGCGGCTGCGGAGACCGCGAGCAGCAGGGCCGCAGCGCCTGCGGCGACGGCCGCAAGCCGGAGCCGGTTGGTTCGTGGTTGGGCTGTTGTCATGGGCGAAAGGGGATCGCGGGGACGCTGGGGAATGACGCCGGAATTATATAATATTCCGGGCCTCGACCTATATAGTTTGTACTTCCGTACGGCATGCGATGTAAAGGCATAAGGACGTTTGGCTCTTGACCGCCCGGCGCGGCGGCGGTAAAAGGCGGAGCGATGAATCCCCATGCCACGCGGGGGCCTTTGAACATAGCGGATTGACGTGGTCGGGGCCCCATGAAGATCTAATAGTGGCTATAAGTTCGCACATATCATAAACCGATGACTATTGGCATACGGAAACAATCGGTACCGATGCGGTGGGCGGCGGGTCCCTTGGACATCGCCAAGCGGGAAACGGGAAAGGACTTTGTCCCGGAGACGGCCGAGGTTCTGCGGAGGTGGCAGGATCCCTCGCTGCTGGATCTGCTGAAGGGGACGCCGATCAGCTGCCTGGTCGTGAGCTGGGCCTCTGGCCTGCCGGCGGATGCCGCCCAGCCCGAGGCGCTGAAGCCGCTCATCGAAAAGGGGCGGCAGTCTGGGTTGGATCTTGTTGGCGTGGTCGAGGGCGGAGCCGACAAGGCGGCGGCGATCGCGAGCGCGCGGGCGGCCGGACTTCAGGCCGTCGCCATGGATGCGGTACCGGCCGGGGATTCCGGAATCCAAGTCATTGCCTGGGGCAAGGCCGGCGGAGCGCTCTGGGGCGCCGATTCCCCTGTTCTTTGCATGGCGGACGGCATCTGGCCGGGAGTTCCGCTGGAGAAGACGCCAACCGGGGGACCCACCAACCTGCCGTGGGTTGATTCCAATGGAGCGCTGCTGGGCATGGCGGGTGCGCTGGCGCCCGGCAAGCCGGTATGGGTCGTCGTAGATCCTCCCAGGAAGGCGAAACCGACGGTGGAAAATTACCTTTTGACCGTTGCCGACGCGGAAGCCTACGCTGGGAGATGGCTGATCTCGCTCGATGACCAGATGCGCGCGGATCTGGCGGCTGGAAATGCGCAGGCGCTCGCAGCTTGGAAGAGAATCACCAGCTCGCTGGCGTTTTTTGAGCAGCAACGGGAGATTGCCGAAGATCTAGAGCGGATGGGCCGGCTGGCCGTCATCTCGGATTTTTCGGAAGGGGACAGGACTTTCGGCGAAGACATCCTCAACCTGCTCCCGCGACTGAGGGAGCCGTTTCGGGTGATGGCGAGGACGCAGGCGCTGAGCGCCTCCTTCAGCGGCCTGCAGGGCATCTTCTATATGGATCAGGAGCCGCCCGAGCCCAGGCTGCGGCGGCGGCTGACAGACTTCGCCCGGGGGGGCGGCACGCTGTTTGTCCGCTCCAAGTGGCCGGACCCGGAGGGCTCGCCGATCCAGCTCTCGTCAGCCGAGGCATACCTTCTCTTCAGCATGCGACGCCTCGGCAAGGGCCGCCTGGGTGTCGCCAGGGAGGATGAGCCCGACACGTATTTCACGTGCGCGGACATCCAGAACATCCTCAGCCACCGCGGCGATCCGGCGCGGCTGTACAACGGGGCTTCGATGAATTACTTCATCCAGGCGGCCCGCCGGGGCCGGCAGGGGATGATCCACGTGTTGAACTACTCGAAGCGCCCCGGAAGCGACAATGCCATCGTCTATCTGAGGGCGCCTTACAAGTCGGCCCGCTTTGTCAGTCCGGAGATCGCCGCTCCCGTGGCGCTCGACTGGGTTCCGCAGCCGGGGGGCGGAGTGGAGCTGGATCTGCCGAGCATTTCCGTGTACGGCGCGGTCGAAATGAAGTCCTAAGAATTGACGGAGACCATCATGAACAAAGATCTTAGCAGACGTGAGTGGCTGGCCGGAGCGGGCGCGGCGGCGGGATATCTCCTCGCGCGGCCCGCGCTCGGGTTTGCCGCGGCCTCGCTGGGAAACCCAGGGCCGGACCTGGCCGCCAAGGCTCCGGCAGGCAGGGTCACTGTTGGCAAATGCAGGGACTATGGTTCCGATCTGGTCCCGACCCTGTCCAGGATGTTCGATGAGATCGGGGGCCTGGACAAACTGGTAAGGGGAAAGACAGTGACGATGAAGGTGAACTTCATCGGCGTTCGCTGGCAGCGCCTGGGGACGGCGACGATGGAGGACACCTTCTGGTCGCACCCGCGCATGATCGCAGCGAGCGTGTACCTCCTTGGAAAGGCCGGAGCGCGCCGGATCCGGGTGGTGGAAGGCCCGTGGTCGACCGCCGAAACGCTGGAGGAGGTCATGCTGGCCCAGAACTGGCGGCCGGAGGACATCCTGGGCGCGGCGCCCAACGTTGAATTCGAGAACACGAACTACCTGGGTCGCGGCAAGAAGTATTCGCGCTTCATGGTCCCAGGGGGAGGAATCGTCTTCCCGGGCTATGACCTGAACCATGCGTACGAGGACTGCGATGTGTTCATCTCCAACGCCAAGCTCAAGGAGCACGCCGCGACGGGGATCACCCTGTCCATGAAGAACATTTACGGGACGACGCCCGTCACCATCTACGGGGCGGGAGCCGGTATCGACGAGCCGGCCCTGCGTCCGCAGGGGGGGCGCGGGGAAGTGTTTCACTTCGGGCGGCGGGCTCCATCGAAGAGCGCGCCCCAACAATTGGATCCGAACTTCTCCAAGGACCAGGGCGTGCGCCTTCCGCGGATCATCGCCGAACTTAACGCCGCAAGGCGCGCCGACCTGGCGATCGTCGACGGCATCCGGACGGCGACAGGTGCGGAGACAAACTACGGGAGCCGTCCCCAGGCGGCCGTCGCCCCGGGGGTCATCATTGCCGGGACGAACACGGTGGCAACCGATGCCGTGGCGATGGCTGTCATGGGATTCGATTCTATGGCCGACCGGGGAACGGCGCCGTTCGCCAACAGCGACAATATGCTCCGATTCGGCGAGCAGCTGGGAGTCGGCCGGCGCGACATCAATCGCAACGAGGTCGTGGGGGTGCCCATCGCCGATGCCCGTTTTGATTTTGCCGCGGTCCGCGAGAGGATCCTGCGCAAGGCCAAGGCAAGTTGATCCGCTTCGAATCGAGCGCCGATGCCATGGGGACGACCTACTCGGTCATCCTTTATGGGGACAGCCGGGAGCGGATGGAGAAGGCCGCAAACGCGGCCTTTGACGAGGTGCAGCGCCTCGAGGGCCTGCTTTCAACGCGGCGGGGATCGAGCGCGTGGAGCGAGATCAATCGTCTCGCCGGACAGGGGCCCGTGAAGGTGGCGCCGGAAGTGCACAGGCTGATCGCAAGGTGCCTGAGGTACAGCCGCCGAAGCCAGGGGGCATTCGACATAACCGTCGGCCCCCTCATGAAGGCGTGGGGATTCTTCAGGGGAGGCGGAGCGCCTCCGGGCCGGGAGGATGTCGCCGCTGCGCTGGCCAGGGTGGGTTACCGCCACATTCAACTGAATCACGAGGCCCGCTCGGTGCGATTTGACATCGAAGGAATGGAAATCAACCCCGGCGGCATCGGCAAGGGATACGCGGTCGACCGGATGGTGGGCATCCTGAGGAGGAGGGGGTTCGACAGGGCGCTTGTGTTGGCATCGTCCAGCAGCATCTTTGGCGTCGGCGTGCCGCCCGGCGAACCCAGGGGCTGGAGGGTCGGGATCGGGAATCCGAGGCGCCCGCGCCGGCAGGTCGCAGCGGAGGTGTTCCTTAGGAACATGTCGCTCTCCACTTCCGGAAGCTGCGTGCAAACAGTGAGGACCGGAGAACAGGCCTTTTCTCATATCATGGATCCGCGGACGGGGCATCCCGCGCCGGGAATGCTCCAGGTTTCGGTGACCGCTCCCCGGGCAATCGACAGCGAGGCCTGGGCCAAACCCTTTTTCATAAACGGCCGGGCGTGGGCGGCAAGGAACAGGCCCGGGAAGATCAACGCGTTTTTCTGCGAGGACGGCCCCGAGGAAGCCTGGGGATGGCTGGCATGACGCCGATGGGTGGCGTCAACCTGCATCCATCACAAAACCGATGGAAATTGCGCAAGATCGTCGAGCGAAGAGGACCGAAGGCGACCGAGCTGTGCTAAAAGCACAGCGTAGGGAGCCAGAGGACCTTTGCGCCGACGAGATTGGGCAAGATCCGTCGGAATTTGTGATGGATGCAGGTTAGTCGGACCGCCCGGCGCGATCCAACTTGCGCCGGTCGACCTGCCTCAGGACCCTTTTCCGCAGGCGGAGCGATTTGGGCGTCGCCTCGACGAATTCGTCGATCGCGATGTACTCGATCGCGCGCTCGAGCGAGAGCCTCATCGGTGGCGTGAGCTGGATGCCCTTGCCCTCGCCCTGGGAACGGAAATTGGTGAGCTGCTTCGCCTTGACGGCGTTGACCGGGATGTCCTCCTTGCGCGGATTCTCGCCGACCAGCATGCCCTCGTAGACCTCCTCGCCGGGTCCGACGAAGAGCTTGCCGCGCTCCTGGATCGCCGAAAGGGCGTATGCCGTAGTCAGGCCGGCCTCGGTGGCCAGAAGGGTGCCGGAAAGCCGCGTGATCAGTTCGCCTGCCCAGGGACCATATTCCTTGAAAAGATGGGAGATCACTCCCCGGCCGCTCGTCGCGTTGACGACGTCGATCTCAAGCCCGATCAGGCCTCGGGTCGTGATGACGGCCTCGATCAGGGTGAAGGTCGGGTGCTTTTCCATGTTCACGATCTGCCCCTTGCGGTTGGCGAGGTTTTGCAGGATCGCGCCCACGCTCTCCTCCGGAACTTCAATCCACAGGGATTCGTAAGGTTCGTGCAGGTGGCCGCCGACCTCCTTGGTGATCACGGTCGGACGGGAGACGAGCATCTCGAATCCCTCGCGCCGCATCGTCTCGACCAGAACGGCGATCTGCATCGCCCCGCGGGCCTTCAGCGTGAATACGCCGGCCTTTTCGGTGTCCTGGACCTGGATGGAAACATTGGTCTTGACTTCCCGGTAGAGGCGCTCGCGAAGCTGCCGCGAGGTGACGTATTTGCCATCGCGGCCCACGAGCGGCCCGTCGTTGATGCAGAACTGCATCTCGAGGGTCGGAGGGTCGATCTGGGTGAAGGGCAGGGGGTGGGCGTCCTCCTGGGCGGCGATCGTGTCGCCGATGTCGATGTCCTCAAAGCCGGCGAGCCCGACGATGTTGCCCGCGACCTCCACTGGCGATTCGGTGGTGGCCAGGCCGGAGTATTCGAAAAGTTTCGTGATCTTTGCGCGGGTTCGCTTTCCGTCCGAATTGCGGATGGACCAGACGGTGTCGCCCATCGAAACGGTGCCGCCGAGGATCTTTCCGACCGCGATGCGGCCGACGTAGTCGGACCAGTCGATGTTGGAGACAAGCATGTGGAACGGCTCGTCGGGCTTGGCGAAAGGCGGCGGAATATGGTCCAGAATCGTCTGGAACAGGGGAGTCATGTCCTTCGGCTTGTCGCCCAGGTGCTTCATCATGTAGCCGTCGCGGCCGGAGCCGTAGACCACGGGCGCATCGAACTGCTCCTCGGTTGCGTTCAATTCGAGGAGGAGTTCCTGGACCTTGTCGTACATCTTCTTCGGTTCGGCGTTCTCCCGGTCGATCTTGTTGATGACGATGATCACCTTGAGCCCGTGCTGGAGGGCCTTTCGAAGGACGAAGCGGGTCTGGGCCTGGGGTCCGTCGTAGGCGTCGACGACCAGAAGGACGCCGTCGACCATGCGCAGGGCCCGCTCAACCTCGCCGCCAAAATCGGCGTGTCCAGGGGTGTCGACGATATTGATCGTCTTGTCGTGCCAGTGGACGGCCGTGTTCTTGGCTTTTATCGTGATGCCCTTCTCGCGCTCGAGGTCCATCGAGTCCATGGCGCGCTCTGCGACCTGCTGGTTCGCACGGAAAACGCCGCCCTCCTTGAGGAGCTTGTCCACAAGGGTCGTCTTCCCATGGTCGACGTGGGCAATAATCGCAATATTGCGAATCTTTTGGTTCACGTTTGACGATCCTTTGCGCATGGAGACATGGAAAAGGGGATCAAAGTGAACCCCGGGAGGCGGCGATGCAAGCTCCGTCCAGACGGCGAAGGCGGAGGCTCCGTATCCGGCTGTCCCGCCTTCGCCTTGCGCTTCGGCGGGGTGGGCATCGGATTCCGTGGGCCCCGCCTTCGCGCGATGCGCTTTGGCGGGGTGGGCATCGGATTCCGATGCCCACAAATAATTTGGCCCCGGAACCTTTCGGTCCCGGGGCCAAATTTGGGGGTGGGTGCTCGCCACGCACTCTTTCCCGGCGCACACATTGGGCGCTCTCGCTTTCGCGGGCCGTGTGCTCCCCGACGCCACTCTCCGCGGCATGCGAAGATATCGATCTCATGGCGGGATCGCTCCGGCCGTTGCCGGCTGGAGTCTATTGAGTGAGGCCTTTTCGCCTGGTTCGGTCGCCCCCTGCCGGGGGCGGCGCGCCGGACGTGGTGCAGACACGCCTGCATTTGCGTGATTCGCGTCGGCACCGTTGCCGCTGGGACGGCGCCGGATTTTGTCCGGCCGTTAGCCCAACGTTACGGGTCTGGCCTCTTAACTCTCAGGTTGCATTCGCTTTGCAGTAGGGTGACGCGGTTTTTCACGCCGCCCACTTTGAGGAGGTTTGACGGGCTTTGCCTCGCCCGCTCGCTCCCCGCCGTCCCGCCTCCCTTGCGCGCCCACTCCGGGTGTTAAGCCGGTTTGGGCCTTTTGGCGGGGTCGTCCCGCCGGGAAACGCGACTGCGTTCTGGTCTGCGCAGTAGCAACCATAACCCTCTGGGTAACTGCGTCGGCGCCCGGTTCGAAACTCTCCCTTGCGCCTGACTCGGCTCGAGCGCGGTTTCTAATCGCGCCTAGCCTCTCAGCTCCTGAGTTCATGTCACTGACCGGTCATGACACCGGCCAGAGGAGCTGGTGATGTTGCCTTTCGACCGCGGTTTTACCCGCGCCGAAGGGGATGATGGCACCAGCTGCCACCGTCCTTTCCCCGGTCGCCCGGGATTATCCCAGTCGTGCTCTCGGCGGGTTTTTCAGGCCGCCGCACTGCGACTGTTCTATCAAGGAACGTGGCGAAGTTGATGCACGCCACTCCTGAAGGAAAGCGTTTCTTATGCACAATCTCTTCACCGCCTTCATCGGTGAATAACTTGGCAGCAATCTGATTCACAGGTTGTTCACATCAAAGTGCTGGACGTTCGTTGCCGAAGGGGGCTCTCGTTCCTCTGAGATTGCCGACTCATTCGACGTCTCCAGTCTCCGCCGTCGCGACAGCGATGCGGAGACTGCCACGTCGTAAACCCGCGTCCAGCGGGTTGAAGACGGGCGAAGCATCATCAACGGCTCCGCCTTGGTCGGTGCCCTTTGGGCAGCCGAGGTCACAATTGGCGGTACCCGAAGAGGAACGAGAGC
>Ga0302320_10022021_pt1 | contig 12614 bp, 13 predicted proteins | sample Bog_T0_3_FD_202130 | JGI IMG/M metagenome (GOLD analysis project Ga0302320, IMG submission 202130) | Peat permafrost microbial communities from Stordalen Mire near Abisko, Sweden - Bog_T0_3 | ecosystem: Environmental > Terrestrial > Soil > Wetlands > Peat | place: Sweden: Abisko, Stordalen Mire...
CGGCCCTCGCGTTTCAGGCGGCCGGTTTCCTCGGCGCGGACCTGGTCGAGGGCTTTGTTCATATTGGCGACGATGTGGAAACGGTCGAGGATATGCAGGGCGTCCGAGCATCGCTCGCGAATGAGCTTGAGGTAGGGTTCCCGCATGTCCGAGCAGACGAAGCAGATATGGTCAATGACCTGTTTGTCTAACGCCGGCCACTATTGCATATGGCCTGGGAAGTGAGTGGGACTACGTTGGCAATTTGCGGCGCGCTGGCGCCCTTGGCCAACTGCAACAGAGCCAAAGCACGTAGGAAACCCGGACCTGCTGGACGCCGCCGCTCAAAAGCCTGGCAAGCTTTTTTTGATCCTTCGCCGTGATGTCTATGCTCAGAGGAGGACGACCCATACCTCGAGTATGGGCCAAAACAATTCTACATAAAAATGGTTTTTGCGAATTTTTCACGCGGTCAGAGAACTAGTATTACTGTGTTATAAATGATTGAGTCCATTGAAGATGATTGCAGGAGTCGGATATCGTATAGGAGATGGGTGTTGTCCAGGCGAAGATCCAAACGGTCGAGGACATCTACCAACTGGTTCGGACGGCCGTGGTGAGCAGACGTCCCATTCGAGCCAGCTATCACGGCCGGGATCGGTGGTTCTGCCCTCACCGGCTGGGCCGGAATCACGAAGACCAGAGCCGTGTGCTGTGTTATCAGTATGGCGGGGAGAGTGGCAGTGGACTGCAAGCAATTGGCTCGCCGGCCAACTGGCGTTGTATTGCGCTGGAGAAACTCAGCAGAGTGCAGTTGCTCGAAGGTGCCTGGCACACAGCGCCCAACCATTCCCGCCCGCAGACCTGCGTCGCGGAAGTAGACGTGGATACGGAAGATTAGCTGCTCCCACTGGCTCCGCAGTAGGGACAGTGAGGCAACTGCCCGAGCAATTGGCGGGCGATGCCAATCCGCAACGTAGCGATCGAGCAGGGATTATGGCGTTCGGGCCGGACGCGGCGAACCTCGCGGGCGGAAGTCCGACTGCGGCTCCGGGGCTGATAATCCAAGATTTCCGATACGTGCTGAGGGGGAAAAACGGTTCCGCTCGCTGATCAGGAACCCATAAGCGGCAATGCACAATGTGGCGTGATGATGAAATCCGCGCCAACCCCGTCCTTCGTAGTGGCCCAAACCCAACTCCTGTTTGAGTTCCTCATAATCGCGTTCGATGATCCAGCGGTGTTTGGTGATCTTCACCAGAGACTTCAGCGAGGTTTTCTCCGGCAAGGTGGATAGCCAGTATTTCGTGGGCTCTGATTCTTTCTTCGGCCATTCGATCAAGAGCCATTCCTCCGGATATGGTTCGGTGCGCTTGTAATCGCGATGTGCAGGACGCACGCGGACTGCGGCGAAGCGGGAGCGCAAAGTTCCTTCACTCCCCTGGCGCCAACCGATCTCCTTCCAGGCCGAAGGTGGCAAGACGAGGGCCAACTGCTTTACCGAGATAGGCCGATGGTCCGGGTCGCGCTGCAGGCGCGTTGGGGGCGCACCCCGCCCTGGTTTTCGTGCTGGTGCCGGCAAAGGTTGCTGTCCCGGTTCCCAGACGGTGGCGTTAGACTCAATGCCCACTGCATATTGCAGTCCTAGTTCGGTGAGGTCAGTGCGGAATTGCGTGCCCCTCCCATAACCCGCATCCGCCAGTACCACTCCCAGGGGGACCAGTTGCTCCATCGCCTGCCGAATCTGCTCCAGAGCAATCTCTGGCTTGGTTTGAAACACAACTTCTTCTGGAACGCCCGCTCGTCGGCAGCGTTTGGCATCCTGGCACCATACCTCCGGCAGGTATAACCGCCACGCGATTGGCAAACTCGAATTCCATGTGCTCACCGACAAACTCACCGCTGCCTGGGAGTTGTCCGATTTGCCCAACTCACCGCAGTACTGCCGGGCAACACCGACCGAATGCTTCCCCTGCTCTGGAAAACCCGTGTCGTCTACGATCCACGCCACCACAGGATCGTGTTTCTGCATGGTCGGCAAGACTTCGCGTCGCACTTGCGCCAGCATCTCTTCGTCGTCCCAGGGGGCGTCGGCCACCAAGTGATGGAGCGACTGATGCATGCGACAAACCGGGAGCCAGGCGCGCCGCCATGGATTCGACACTCTTGCGTTCCCTGGGCAACAACAACCCAGTACAGTAGTTCTTCAACGGCTTGTGCCGATCGGCATGCCCCGCGGCGTTAGCCAGGCCCTCGATATATGCCGCGAAGCGCCTCTGCTGTGGGCCTGGCGAAGAGAAGCGTGATCCCACGAAAACAATTCTACAACAAAATGTTCTTTTTTAACACAGTAATACTAGTATCGCGACTGGAACCGATTCGGGGAGGGGAGCGCCAAGCTGGGAGGCGGTGTACGTCACGCGTCGAGGTCGAGTTCAACCCCTTCCTTCGCGCCGTGCCCACTGCTTGTGTCGTAAGCGTCCTGCTTCTTTTGGCAGGCCTTCTGCTGGTCGCTGATCATCTTGTTGAGGGCTTTCGCATCCAGCGTTTTGGCATTCTTGATTTGCTTCTCCAAATCGTCCGCGCAATCGACCTGGATGTCATGATGCTTGCGCTCATGGGCTTCGAGCGCCTTGACCATCTTGTCCCACGAGGCCTTCTGCTCTTTCGTGGCCGAGCTGTAGCCACTCCATTGCGGCAACTCGATGACCGGGTTGAGCACCATCGTCACCGAAGCCACGTTACCGTCTTTGTCTACCTTCGCGCTCTGCTTAGGGTTCCGGGTCGCATCGTAGAGACCCCACTCGTCGCGCGAGTCGAGGTTTTTCTGGGCTTCTTTCAGGGTCTTGCCGGAGACCGTGAACTTCGTGACTTTTGGAGAGTTGACCTTGATGTCGACTTTGACGTCTGCCATGACCAAACCCGCTAAGCTTCCAAAATAGCATGAAATTGGGCAAGGGAGGCTTACAAGTTCTGAGCGCCGCAAACAGCGTCGGCTTCCTCGCTACTCGCCCGTTTGCCTGGCGTGGAACTCAGCCCACCGCTTCTTCTGAGCCGCGCGGCAATGCGCTTATAGCCCCGCCGCTTGAAGTGATGAACCCGCTTCCTTGAACGAGGCCGGAATCCGAGTTCCCCTGAATCAGGACGACCGGGGGAGAAACCTTCTTTGCGCCCGGGAGTCAATCCGTTTCGCGATCAAGAGGGCTGAGAATCAGGATTCTCGGGCTTTCGATGTATCGGGTCCGCCTTGGCTCAAGCCGGATGGTGGGGGCAACGCCAACCAAAATGCAGGTCATCCGTGAAGCCCTCGCAGCTTGCTATGATGAGGTTCCTCCTCGCCACAGCAAGGAGTTGGTATTCGTCAAAGACCCGGCGATTCGGGACAGCCTGTTGATCGACCTGGAGGCCGTCCGATATGACCTCCGCCATACTGGCTGCACTCGCATGCTGGAAGCCGGAGTAGCATTCCCGGTGCTTGCGATGACTATGGGCCGAAGTCTGGCCACCACCGTCCGCATGGCGAACCGGTACGGCCATATTGGACAGAAGGCCCTTATAACCGCAGTTGAAACGATTTCTCCAACAGCAAAACCAGTTCCGCCTACACCCGCGCCCTCTGTAGAAAACCCCGCAGGGTCCTTTGACCTAAATGTGGAAGTTGGAACGAATGTCCCTAAGATAGAGAAAAATTGGCTCCCCGAGAGGTACACAGATCCGAACACGCGGCTAGAGAAGTTCGGTGGAGTGACTTTCTCCCTGATGTTAACCAGCGTGGATCGAATGGAATCGCGGTAGGGATGGCTCCCCGAGAGCGACATTGCAAGAAATGGGTGAAAAGGGGAGACACCAGCGCCGCCGCAAGTTGCTGACACAGCATATACTTCGGTAAACCATCGCTGCAGTCAAACCCGACAGACCGTGCGGCTCCCCGCAACGGCATCCGGTTTCGATCACCATTCTCCGATCATAGCGTCCAGATCTTCGCTCGACCGCCGGTCAAAACCCCAACGAGGCAACAAGGGCCGATCTGCAATATAATCAGGCTGCTAGAGGAGATTTGGTTTTTGAGGATCGGCATGTGGTGGTTTCTGCGCCTATGCGCCGGTGCCGCGGTGTGATTTCCGACTTCCGGCTTGGTCGAGAACGAGGCTGCCGTGGATTTCGACTACGACATATTTCATCAGCTATGCTCGCGAAGACGAACGCTTCGCTCGGAAGCTCTACGACCGCTTGGTCGCGGACGGCCACCGCGTCTGGTGGGACTCGAATAAAATCTCACTGCCGGGCGCGGACATCGCTGGATCGATCGAACTCGGCCTCGCAAGGAGTCGAGCCTTCGGGCTAATCGTTTCTAAGGCTGCCCTCAACTCGTCGTGGCTCAAGACCGAGTACGCAGCTGCGGTGACCCTCAATATCCGCGACGAGACGAATAGAACAATCATACCCATTGTCATCGAGAACGTCGATCTGCCCATCTTCCTGCTCAATCGGCGTTGGCCTGACTTTCGCGATGACGCAAGCTTTGACCCGAGTGTGAGGTCTCTCGGTGAATCTCTTCGAACGGGACTTCCACCGCCCCTGGCGCCTTTGCCGGAGGGAAGCAGAACTCAATTGCACGAACTCATGCTCTCGGCCAAGCGTGAACTTGTTATCTCTGGCCACACCCTGGACAAATTCACTAATCCGAAAGTACTGCAGGCCCTCTATTCACTGTTCGACCGCAATCTCTCAGTAGTCATAGTACTGCTCAATCCACACTCTCCGTGCGCCCTGGCGCACGATCAATTCCACACCAAAGAGAGCCGAACCTCCGCTCAGAATCAGATCCGGACAACTATTCAGCAACTCAGCAATATTCTTGAGGTAGCAGATCGTACACCCTGCCTCTCTGTCTACCTGACGCGCTACATGCCCCGATTCAGGATAGTGCTCATAGACAATTCTGTGTGCCACGTGAATCTGTATATGTATGGAACGGATGTGCTGCACACACCGGAGCTCGTCTTTTGGAGCAACCCTGACGGAACCAAATATCATGAGTTCGTCGCTTTACAGCAGTCACTCCAAAGCCTGCTGCGCTCGCAAGACGTTATCCCACTAATAAAAGAAGGATGGTACGACCGCTACTGGACGAGTTCTCGTATAGAAAGTCTTCTCGGCAACTGTATTCAGGGGCTGTGCTCACAAGCCGGTTGCTCCGCTGTGCGCGACGTTCTCTTTGGCAGTCACGTTGACGACGCACCACCCGCCTTGTCCGAGCAGCTGTGTCCGCCAGATTATAGGCCGGGCACAGTCTACGTAGCGCGGATTCCGCACCTTCTCGCCTCACGAACCCACGATCGCGTGCCCGACCGCATCGTCGACAAACTCGTCGAGGATCGACTTGTGTGGCTTTCACGAGAGTATCCAGACTGCTTTTCCCAAGATGGAAGAAGCGACTTGGTGCGGAAGGTCGCTGCCGCCTTAAATCGAAGTCATTTTGATCACTCCGTCCTCTGGCACGCACTCTACCTCGAACAGTGGGAAGACATCGTCGACCGAATTGTCTGCTCGGTCCGGTTCGGACACCCAGAACCAATGCTTCCGGCAGCGTCCAGGACTCGTAGGGTCAAAGAACAGATGCTGACCCTCATCACCTGGTTGACTGAACATAAATCTCCATCGCTCTCGGACTGGCTAACGTTATCGATAGCGGCTGAAGCCCTGCCGTACACCACTTCCCTGTCAGATGTGGCGGCTATTGGAGAACAATTATGGGAACTCGGGCGCTCAGCTCCCCGAATTGATGCGTTCACGTTCTTCTTCCATCTGATCCAGACAAACTATCAGCTGCCGATGTACGTCGTCTCGTTTCCATCTACCCTTCTGGCTGCCTTGATTGCGATGAAGTTCTATGACGAACTTCTTCACAACCATGAAACGCTTCACTTGGACTTCGTTCCCCGATCGGTCAACGTTGGGACCTATGCGTCGTACCGAGACGTCCTGGAGGTTCTCCCTCCGTAGACCTCGGGGGCCGCGAGCGACTGGCCTCCGGCCCTCACCCTTTGGACAAATGAACAAACCGCAATACAAACACCCCGTCAATAAGTACACCACGGATCGCTCCCGTGCCTAGTCTACCGATATGTTGAGTTAACGCTTGGGGACGCCTGGCGTTCACGGTGAGAATTTCGGGCATGGAGGTCACCTGGGGCGCCGGTTCGCAGTGCATGGGGGGCCAGAATGTGACGGTCGCGGGAATGGGAACAGATGGACCGGGCTCTCCAGGTGGAGGCTACCGCCTGCGCCAACGCTCGACCTGGAGGCCGTCGCCGTAACTGTTGATCCGGGTTTCGTCCGCGCCCTATGAAGGAACGCAGCCTCGTCCGCACACGGTCGGGCACGGCGCCGCGAAGCAAGTTATTCAAGAAATGACCCCAGTTGTCTGGAGGACTCAACCCGTTCGGGATCCGCTACGGAATCAAAGTTCCAACGGTGGGGCATGCAAACGCTGCCGTAGCCGTGGTTAGTGGCATAGTTCCGGTTGTCAAAGAATCCCGCACTTACGTCAAAAAACAACGCTGCCGTCAAATGGTCCTGGAGAAGGTCCCCTTGGTACAACGCCGCCGATATGAAGTACCGCCCCGGCATCAAAGGAAGAGACTCAACCTTGCACCCAGCCTCACCGCGTGCGTGGTCTTGTACGAGCCACTCGTCCTGCGGGGCTTGAACTGCGTTGCTGAAATTAACAACGGCGGCGCCGAGATTGTCGTAAATAGTAAATGTGAGCGAACAGCCATAGAGATCGCCCTCGATACCGAACCGGAATTCGGCGGACTGACCCACATACAAGGTCGGACCCTCCGCTTCGTTCAGCGTCGCCATGGAAATGAACCGGACGTTGCCCTCGCCCCGGCGGTCAGTGCGGTTGCGGAGATCAGACGCTGCCTTGCTCTCGAGCGACCGCAAGTAAACTGCGATCGCTTCATCCGCCGTCGAATCGACCGCAACCGTGCCGCCATCGAGGAGAATACCTCTCGTGCACAAGGACTTTACAGCGGAGTGATTGTGACTGACAAATAGGATGGTCCGATGCTGCCTGGCAACTTCGCTCATCTTCCCCAAACATTTCCTTTGGAAAGATGCATCTCCCACGGCCAGAACTTCATCGATAACCAGTATCTCTGGCTCGAGGTGGGCTGCCACCGAGAATCCCAAGCGCAATTGCATACCGCTGGAGTAGCGCTTGACGGGCGTGTCGAGGAATTTTTCGACTTCCGCGAAGGCCACAATCTCGTCAAACCTGCGCTCGATGTCCGACTTGGCCATGCCGAGGATCGAACCGTTCAAGTATATATTCTCTCTGCCGGTCAATTCGGGATGGAAGCCGGTTCCAACCTCCAGCAAGGACCCCACGCGGCCCCGGCACCGAACTAAGCCTTCTGTAGGCTTAGTGATTCTGGAAAGAATCTTCAATAGTGTGCTCTTTCCCGCTCCATTGCGGCCGATGATGCCGAGCACGTCACCACGCTTAACTTCAAATGAGACGTTGCGTAACGCCCAGAAAGTACTGTCATCTTTCCGGGGAGGCGGTCCACCCCGGCTCAAAAATCCCCGAACGGCCCGAATCGAAGCGGCGCCAGCGGAGTTTAGGCTCTCGCGAAAGGTGCTGTAGCGGGCCTGCCGTTCGCCGATCCGATAACGCTTCCCTAATTGTTCGACGCACAGTATTGGTTTAGCCATGAACATCCTTGTCCGGCGAAACTTCAAGACGTCATACTATATCTGCAAAAGTGTCTTCCTGACGTCTGAAGAACACTGCGCCCCCAGCAAGGATTAACAGGGCTGCCACGGAGGAGGCCAGAATCATTGGCCCCGGAGCGGTTTTGGTCCCGAGCAGCGCCCATCGAAAACCCTCTATCACCCCGACCATCGGGTTGAGGCCGTAGACAGTGCGCCACGGCTCACTGAGTAAGCTGCTGGGATAGACGATTGGAGTAGCGAACATCCAGAATTGCGTCAGGAAAGGAATCGTATACCGCACATCGCGGTATTTGACATTGAGAGCCGACAGCCAAAGGCCGGTGCCTAAAGCCGTTACCAACCCGAGAAGTGCGAAAACTGGCAGCCACAAGGCATTCCAAGTGGGCCAAACCCCTCGGTAGATCATAAATCCTAGCAAAACGAGGAATCCCAGACAAAGGTCTACGATCCCGGACAGCACCGCGGCGACTGGAAGAATCAAGCGGGGAAAGTAGACCTTCGTGACCAAGCTGGCGCTTACAACAAGACTGTTTGAAGCTTGGCTCAATCCATTAGCAAAGAACATCCAAGGGACCAGGCCGGTCAACGCGAATACCGAGTAAGGCACGCCATCGGACGGCATCTTTGCCAAGCGTCCGAAGAAGAGACTAAAAATCAGCATTGTAAGTACGGGCTGCAGAACTGCCCATGCAACTCCAAGCCCCGTCTGCTTATAGCGTACTTTGACTTCCCGCCATGTTAGATAATATGCCAGTTCCCAATGAGCCGCTAATTCCTGGAGCCCGATGTCCGTCCATCCTCTGGAAGGGCGGATGACAAAATCAATGGGATCGGATCTAGCCGCCATTCTCGGTCCTCCGCGTTCGCGCGCGTTCGGCCATATAAAACTTCACCATTCCCACCCTCCGAAACATCCCGCCGCCCTTCACAAATGCGAGGCCCACCTGCCCCAGTGCGCCGTCCAGTGGTCTTCAGCTGATGGTATCATCTCGCACACTTGCGCAGGAAGGACAGCGAGGTCGCTTTCTTCACGCGCTGCGGACGAAACAGGCCGCAGAACGAACTACGACGCTTTGGCGTTAGCTTGGGTGAGTTGGTTGTTGGAGACCGACCAGATGCCTTTAATGCTGCCGCCGGCACCCAGGAACAGCGCGGCACTGGCGAGCGCAACGAACGCCATAAGGAGCGTGTATTCAATCAGGTCTTGCCCCTGCTCGTCATTCAAAAAGCTCAAGATGCAGTTCATTTCTTCAGCCGGTCCTCAGCCATTCTAAATCGTCACACCAATCGCATCACGATTCAAGATCACCAAAGTGATATCGGAAATGCTAAGCTCGGTATCTTTTCAGGCGTTGGCACCTTTATGCCGGCGAGGCGACATCGCATCGCCGGTCGATCCCCGGCCAATGAATGTGCATCCTCCGCAGGAAGCTACCGATATTGAATAATACCGCAGCACGGGCACCAGTGACAGCGCCACCCCCGGGTACGGCTTTTGCAGCAAATTAGCGTGTTATAAATCTTGTTGCAACGATCCTCTTTTCGGTTGTTGACCCTTGAAGAGGTTCTACTGGATCGTGATATTCACGGGATTCGCTGCAATCCCGTTGGCCGTGAGTTGCACGGCGACATTGCCTTTTCCGGCCATCGACGGCGGCAGCAGCACATTGGCCTGGTCGAGGCCGGTAAACGTCCCCTGCGGACCGGCATACGCGACGCTGGCAGCGACGCCGCCCACCGTCACCGTGACACCGGCCGTTCCGGCGGCTTCGAAGCCTGTCCCGTAGAGAACTAGATAGGCCTGGCTCGTCCCGGAGCCAAGGCTGATGGGGTTCGCCACCAACGCTCCGGCGCTGTTCACGCTGTAGACATTCTCCAATGTCACGGCGCTGCCCGAATAAAGATACACATCGGCCGCCGCCAGGCCCGCGCTATTGAGTTCGAACACACCGGGAGCCACCGGCGCAATTTGCACCGTGGCGGCGGACGGCGTTCCGTCGCCACTGGTGATGGCTACAGTGGCCGAGCCATCGGCGACGCTCGGAGGCACATAAAAGTTGACCTGTCCCGGCGACACATACACCAGCGGCGCCGCGCTCGTCTTTCCCCCGGCGTCCAGAATGGATACCGAAGTTCCTGCATCGGTCACCGGTAGAGGTAAGGAAGTAGAGCCCGGCGTACTGGTAGCGAGGTCGGCGCCGAACGCGCCGGCAAGCGAGTCCGGCGCAATTCCCACCGCGGCGGGATTAGCCGCGGAAACGACCGCTACCGTCTCCGTCGTGCTGAATCCGTTGAAAAGCACCGCGAGTGTTCCACGCGCTGGCGGCCCCACAATGGAGCCCGCGATCGCCAGATCGGGCTTTCCAGTGCCGGTAAAATCGGCCGCCGCGATCGGGTATGGCGAGGGTCCGGACGGGAACTGCACTTCCGCCTGGAACGTGCCGTCACCGTTGCCGATCAGGTAGCTCGCTTCCGCCAATTGGCAGCAGTCGCCCAGCACTAGGTCCGGCTTGCCGTCCCCGTTGAGATCGACGATGACGATGGATTGCGCGGAGGTGAGCGTGTTTGCCGGTGTTGCCATCTGGAACGTGCCATCGCCTTTGCCTAGCAGCGTCACCACCTGGTTGCCGTTCGCTCCTTGGAATGCCACCACCAGATCGAGCTTTCCATCTCCATTCATATCGCCTATGCCGAGTGCCCCTGACGTAATTCCTGGAATTGCCCCGGGCAGCACAATATTGGTGGGCGTCGAAAAAGTGCCGTTGCCGTGTCCGAGCAGAATGTAGATCCCGCCGGGCGGTGACGTGGTGCTCACGCCGAGCGGCAGCGGCTGATTCTAGGCAGCCGCCAGATCGGGCTTTCCATCGCCATTGAAATCCCCACTAACGACGGTGAGCGGAATCATGCCGCTGGGCAGAGAAATATTGCTTGCGGGCTGAAATGTCCCATTGCCATTTCCGGCAAACAACGCGACTCCTCCGATGTTGGGAATGGCGGAAGCAACGTCCCGGTTGCCATCGGAGTTGAAATCCGCCAGCGTGAGCGAGCTGAGCGGGCCGGTAGCCGCGTAGGTTTGGGACGCGCCGAACGTGCCATCGCCGTTTCCCAATAGGATGTCGATTCCACCCGAGTCAGCCGCTACCACGTCGAGTTTGCCGTCGTTCCTCAGGCTGGCGACCGCTACCGCGCCAGGCGACGGGCCCACTGAGTAGGTGGTTGGATTGTCGAACTGGCCCTGACCCATATTGAGTAGGACGTAGACACTGCCAGTTCGGGAATCGGTGACTACCAGATCCGCCTGCTTGTCGCCGTTGAGGTCCGCGGCTGCGATTCCGCCCGGCTGCTTCCCGAGATTCTGGAGGGGAGGCATTTCGACGGTCCCGCCCCTGTTGGCGAACATAAGGATGAGGTTGCCGGTGATATTATCCGGCACCATAATCGCCGCATTGTCATCCTCAAGCGGCATCAGGGCAATCGAGCCCGCTCCACCCGCGGCAAGGTAAGCCTGCGGGATCTGAAACGTTCCATCGCCGTTGCCGAACAGCACGTAAAAGGCGCTGGAGGGGGATCCACGATAACCAGGTCCATCTTGCCATCGTGATTCAGATCGGTGTATGCCAGATAACCAAAGCCCGTCCCCGTGGCAACTGCCGCGAGGGGATTGAAGGTTCCATTTCCGTTGCCCAGGAGAACTTGCAACTGATCCGAACTTGCCCCATTCGAGTCAACCATGGCCAAGTCGATTTTGCCATCGCCAGTGAGATCCACGGCGACGATAGATTGGGGGTTCTGCGACACGTTATATGTCGTTGGAGCGGCAAACGTGCCGTCTCCCTTACCCAGCAGGATAGCGACGACGCCAGGCGAGTGGCTGACAAATCATTCCCTATCCGAACAACACATTTCTAATGACTTACTTTACACGCGAGTTGCGCCCTCTCATGGTAAGGAATTTATCACGAGATCCCGCGTCACGGGCTGAAGCGATTACGGCTCAAGTTGACGGTTTGACGCCAAACCTTAGGCTAGACTGGTGCGCGGCGCCGAGAACCGAGGTAATGGTGTGGCAGCGCGTCTATACCCGGGACGGTCCAGTCGAGGATTCGGTCGAAAACGCCAATGCGGACGACCGCGCGGCATCTTCCGCTTCGCTGATCTGGTCCCCGGACCTATTACCTCGGCGCGCAACCCGATTCCGAACGCCGTCGATCGGTTCTGATCAGTTGGCATGAAATGGGCCTTGGATAGCCGCAATCAGGTCGTGCTCGTCTTGGTTTTCCAATACGAAGACGCGATAGGTTTCGCCGCCGGGGTTCACTCGGACCACAATATGTCCCGGAGGCCCAGCCAGTTGCGTCGCACGCTGGCCGATCACAATTTTCGCTGCCTCCCTTAGGTCAGTCGCAAACACCAGCCGCTTCGACGGCGCGAAACGGCTGTTCATGATGCGCTTCAAGACGTCCGGCGCCGGGTGGCTCGGCGCCCAACTAGGCACGATCAGCACCGTCGATCCAAGTGAACGAAGAAACTCGTCGCTTTCCTCACCCATTGAGCCATGCTGGTTCACAACATGTACGTCGACTCGCCCAATAACCAGACCAATAGCGGATTCAATTCCGTGCCAAGCCGGGAAACCCGGATCCGGCGTGCCTGGAAGGTCGCCTCCTGTGAAGTATCGGAACGGGCCGTAGCGTAACCGGAATCCAAGGCTGCACATGTTTTCATTTGGCCGGTCGGCAGGCGCAAGCGTATCGAGCGCCGGAAACAACTGCCGCGTTGCTTCTCCCGATCCGGTCCACATTTCACCATTGCCAATGATGTTCCGGATCTCAAATTCCGGAAACTTCGACGCATCGTGGCGAAGCACTATCTGCGTCTTCGACCCGGGT
>Ga0302320_10022023_pt1 | contig 12613 bp, 8 predicted proteins | sample Bog_T0_3_FD_202130 | JGI IMG/M metagenome (GOLD analysis project Ga0302320, IMG submission 202130) | Peat permafrost microbial communities from Stordalen Mire near Abisko, Sweden - Bog_T0_3 | ecosystem: Environmental > Terrestrial > Soil > Wetlands > Peat | place: Sweden: Abisko, Stordalen Mire...
GCGCAAATTGTGGGGCTTAAGCAAATGCCAACCAGCCGCGGCGAGAATCAGAAAACATGCGGTGAAACTGACGGCCCATGTTGCCACCTGTCTGCGAGTGTAGGTGTGTCGTGGCCGAGGAATTATATTGCCGGCGTTGCGACGATCAATACTGGCGGCCATGGCATCGGCAGCTTTGACCGAATTGGAGGCGAAGAGATCCCGATGAGAAGCCAGTCGCGCATGTAATTCCACGCGCAGGAGATAGTCGTCGCGGGCGGCTGAATTGGCTCGCAGCAGTTCATTCAGCGCTCGCATTTGCCCGTCACCGGCCAGTCCGTGACAAACGGCCGCAACGGCATCATCAAAGTCGCGCGATGGAAAACTCAAGTTCATCCTGTGGCTTTGTCCATTTGCTCGGCCCTCTCAATGCAGTGTTTCAGAACCCGGCGGATGCGCTGGAGCATTTTGTAGGTCACCTCCGCCGACCGGCCCGATGCCCCGGCCAGCGCCTCCACCGCCGTACGGCGATAGTAATAGCCTTCAAGAACCGCCCGCTCGGATTCGGGCAGCTTGGCCATACAGCCTTCCAGGTGGGCAAAGCGCCGCTCCCATTCCGGGCGTAATTCCTCGCGCCGCAGGGCCAGTTCCTCGGCCAAGCCTTCGGCCAGCAGTGCCTGCCAACGCTGGCGCCGCTCCATCCACTGGTGGGTCTTGTTCAAGGCGAACCGGCAGGCCCAGGGAGTAAAAGGTCTCGTGGGATCATAATCGTCGAATTTCTCCCAAAGTGCCATGGCGGTCTGCTGCACGATCTCTTCGGCCTCAAGCACACTTGGAACTAGCGCCATCACATAACGGAAGATCTCCAGTTCGCTGCTTAAGAACAGCGATAAAAACCGCTGCTGGGCGGCGGTGACGTCGCCCGGCAAAGGCCGGAAATTTGGTTGCATCGCCATATGGTGTTTCAATGTTACTTCCGCGAAAAACTGAAAATTGGAAAAAAATCTTGAAAATTCTCCACATGAGTCCAACGGGATTGAAACTGCCACAGGTAATTCGGTCATACTCCGTGGTGGCCGAAAGGGGATGGGCTACAGGAAAGAACCGCTTGCAGCCCAGCTTAGGCATCATTTATGGGACCTGCGCCAGAGAATTGTGACCGGGTTCGATTTCAGCAGGATCTGTAAACTGGACATGATTTGTCGCTAAAGGATAGCCAATGCCAGCCCGTACAGCCCGTCAAGTACGAACGCGCCTGGCAATTATTTTCATCGCCCGACACCCGACATGTTCGCAAATAACTGGGTTCCAAAATAACGACACAACGAGTCGTTGACATCTTGGTGCCGGGTGCTATTATGTTTCGTCGTCAGGATGACCTGACTTCTGGGGTTCTTTAACTCTCCACCAGACCGCTGGTGGTCAAACAATCATATGGAATATAAAAATCAGTTTCCTCTGACCAGTTTGCTGGAGGGCCGCGAACAAGAGTCGAAAGATCATTGAGATGAAATCAATTCCACTATTCGCAGCCGCATCGTTGGCGAACCCATTTGATGCCGGGAAATCTTGCCATGATGAGGAATTTCGAATGGCTTCAGTGATTAATTGATTGGGGATATTAGCTATGAAAGCCAGCCACGCCATTTGGAAAGACCAGCTTAAAGGCAAGTTGCCCGAGCCGATCGGTACTGAAATCGATCAGTTTGAAACGGAAATTGACCTGCGCAAGCAGGGCAGGCTCGACGAAAAAGTATTCGCCGAGACTCGTCTGCGCCGCGGTGCTTACGGCCAGCGCTACGACAATGGCCAGCGCTACGACGGCACCGAGAGCCGCACGTTACCCTTTGCCGACAAACCGACGAAGGGGCCAAACACGCTGTGGGATGCGCCGGGCATGCAGCGGATCAAGATTCCCTTTGGCGGACTCAACCCGCAGCAGCTTGAGACCATGGCGGAGCTGGCCGAGGAGTATTCCGACGGCATCGCGCACGTCACCACCCGGCAGGATTTTCAGCTTCACTTTATCCACATTGAAAATGGACCGGCGCTCATGCGCCGGCTGGCGGCGGTCGGCATCACGACTCGCGAGGCCTGTGGCAACGCGGTGCGCAATGTCACGGCCTGCCCCTTTGCCGGCGTCTGCCGCGATGAAACTTTCGACGTCTCGCCTTACGCCCGCGCCCTCGCGTGGTTCCTGCTGGGCCATCCGGACACCATGGATTTTGGACGCAAATTCAAGCCCGCATTCAGCGGCTGTGCCGAGCATCCCTGTGGCCTGACCCAAATGCACGATATCGGTTACACCGCCGTCGTGCGCGAGACCGACGGCCAGCTCCAGCGCGGCTTCAAGGTTGTGGTGGGTGGCGGACTTGGCCCCGTGCCGCGCCAGGCCCGTACCCTTACCGAATTTGCGCCCGTCGAGGAACTGCTCCCGCTCACCCAGGCGGTCTGCCGGGTCTTTGGCAAGCACGGCGAAAAAAAGAACCGCAACGCCGCGCGCATCAAGTTCCTGGTGGACAAATGGGGCATTGAGAAATTTCGCGAGGAAGTCTTCGCCATGCGCAAGGAACTCCGCGAGGATCCCCGCTGGTTGGACCACCTCAAGGAGGTCGCGAAGGATGCGGAAGGTCCACTCCGACCGCCGGAGCAGTTCCCTGCGGTCCAGGGCAATGACCGATTCCAGGAATGGCTCAAGACCAATGTCCGCGACCAGCGTCAGATGGGCTATGTCACCTGCGCGGTGACTCTGCCGCTGGGTGACATCACGGCGGACCAACTCCGCGCGCTGGCTGACATCGTCGCCCGGTACACCCGCGGCACCATCCGAACCACCGTCGAGCAAAATTTCCTGATCCGCTGGGTCAGCAAGTCCGATGTGGCCGCGCTATTCGCCGAGCTCGATGCCGTCCACCTCGGGGAGCCGGGCGCGGGCGGTATTGTGGACGTCACCGCCTGCCCTGGCACCGACACTTGTAAGCTGGGCATTTCCTCTTCGCGCGGACTTGGGGGCGAGCTGCGCAACCGTCTGGTCGCCAAAAGCCATGAGCTCGATGAAGCAGTCACGGCGCTGCACATCAAGGTCAGCGGGTGTTTCAATTCCTGCGGTGTCCACCACGTTGCCGATCTTGGTTTTTACGGAGTCAGCCGGACCGTCAACGGCTACAAGGTGCCCCACTTCCAGGTCGTCCTGGGTGGCCAATGGGAGCACAACGCCGGTTCCTACGGACTGCCCATCATCGCGATTCCCTCCAAACGGGCTCCCGAGGCAGTGGATCGGATCACGGATTACTATGTGAAGCACCGAGAGAAGGCCGAAAAATTCTACGCGTTTGTCAAACGGGTCGGGAAGGGACCCATCCGCGATCTGCTTGAGCCGCTGAACCAGAACCTGCCTTCGCACCAGAGTGATCCGGGCCTTTATTCCGACTGGGGCGACCCCCGCCAATACAGCGTCGGCGACCTCGGCGTTGGCGAGTGCGCCGGCGAAGTGGTCAGCCGCTTTCAGTTTGAGTTGACGGCGGCCGAGCGGTTGGTGTTCGAAGCCGGGTTGCAGCTCGATGGTGCAACCGAGCAGCGGGCTGGTGAAACCGCCTATGCCGCCTTTCTGAAAGCGGCCCGTGCCCTGGTGCAGGCCCAATACGACGATATCTCCAACGAACCCGAGGAAATCATCGCGGAATTCAAGCGGCGGTTTTTCGACACCCAGCTTTTTTCCGATCCCTTCGTCGGGCCGAAGTTTGCGAACTTCCTCTTCGCCGCCCATGCCGGGCGCGGAGAACAGTTTACGGCCGATACGGCGCACCATCGCATCGCGGAGGCCCAATTGTTCATTGAAGCGGTTTACAATTGCCACAACAAACTAGGCTCGTTGGCCTCGGTGCCAGCCAAGGGCTGAGTCTTCCAGCTAATTTCGCTATGGAACTTCAGCACCTCATCATTAAAATCCCGGTGGACGGCCCGCTGGGCCTTGATCCCGCGAAGAGCGTTGACCTCTTTCACCAATGGGTCGCCCGGCAGGTCATGCCTGGCATCTTGCTCATTGATGTCGCGGAGTTGCTCCATGTACCCAATGGGCCCGGCGTCATCGCCGTTGGCTTGGAAGCCGACTTCGCCCTCGACCACACGGGCGGAACTTGGGGCGTACTGTATCGCCGCAAGACCATCCTGGGCGGCACCAATCAAGATCGCATCGTGCAGGCCATTGTATCCACCGCGCAGGCGGCCCTGCGGTTGCAGGAAGCATTTCCGGGCGCACTGAATCTCAGCCGCACGGAATTCGACCTCATCATCAACGATCGCGGCATGGCGCCGAATCTAGCAGAGACCTACGCCGCGGCGACGCCGGAGATTGAGGTTGGCCTCCGCGCCGCGCTGGGTCATGGGGATTTCACACTGACCCGCCATGACCGCGAGCGCCGCCAACGCTTCGGGGTGACCGTCAAATCAGCGCCGCCATTCGAACTTGCAGTCCTGGCGCGCCTGGGCAGACGAGAGCATTCCGCTCCGGTACGTTCGGCCGCTGGCGTTTCCTGATCAGCCACTCGGCGGACTCATTTGAAAAACACGGTTGCTTCTGACCGAAAGGGTCTTTGCGGACACCGTATTTTCCCCTTTGACTTCTGCACTTGCCCGGGCATGAATTGAAACCATAAGCTCTCCTCGCCTATGAATAGCTTTGGACTAGAAGGTCCTCACAGCAGTGAAAAGAGAGGTCGAATGCTGCCATCGATCGGCGTTATGTGCGTCTTCTTGCTCACGCTTGTGTCCTGCGTCAAAATTCAACCGCATCTGGGCAACGGGCATCACCCGGCGCCGCCGCGAACAGTGACCATTGATAATTCCCAGGCCCGACATGACGACGCTGGAAACATCGTCGATGCGCACGATGGCTGTCTCCAGTTCTTTGCAGGGCGCTATTACCTGTACGGCACGTCATATGGACGAAGCAGCGGCTTCAGCATCAATAATCGCTTTCGATGCTACAGTTCTCCCGACTTGCAAAATTGGACGTTCCAAGGCGAATTGTTAGAAAGCCCCCCGGACGGCGTGTACTATCGACCCTATGTTGTGTTCAATTCGGAACGCCGCAAATATGTGCTGTTCTACAATTGGTACCCAAAGCTTTGGAACGGCAAAACGGGTGTCGCGGTCAGCGACACGCCGGAAGGGCCGTTTACCATTGCGAATGCAGACCTGGTGCTATCCCAAAGCGCATCCCAACCCGGTGACGGCAGTCCGTTTATTGACGAAAATGGAACCGCTTACTTCATTTACACGGTTATCGGGCAGAATCATTCTGTTCGTATCGAACAACTGACGCGTGATTATCTGGCCTCATCGGGAAAGGTCAGCCAAGTGCTGGCCACCAACTGTGAAGCGCCGGTCCTGTTTCGCCGTGGCGAGCGTTATTACGCACTGATGGACGAGTGCTGCTGCTTTTGCTCGGAAGGCAGTGGCGCCAAGGTATTCACCGCATCAAGTCCCCTCGGATTGTTTGCGCAGCGAGGTAATATCAATCGGCCCTCGATGGACGAACCGCCAACGATCGCCGCCCAGCAAACCTGGGTCGCGCCGCTGCCCAGTGAGCACGGTGTGGCTTACCTCTGGATGGCCGACCGTTGGAATTCAGCGGTGGATGGGGTCAAAGGCCACGATTGGCAGTTCTGGAGTGCTCCTCTGCAGTTCCGAGAGGATGGTACGATCCTCCCGATTGAGAACCGCACAACTTGGGAAGCGACACTCCGAGCCGGCCGAGATTCAAGTCGCCCAACCTCGCCTTATTTCTGGCCGAAAAAGCACGACCCGAATCCTCTGGCCACAGACCCATGTTCCGGCAAGACAATTGACCCGGCCCGGTTCGATGGCTTGGAGTAGCAAACGCCGCACGCTTCTCGAAAAGAGGGCAACTCCTGCATTAGCTGGCGTTCTGTTTCAAGTATGGAATTGTCAACGGCCCTTGCGGCAACACCGCGACGCGTGCTTGATTTCCAAGCCTTTTCAAAGCCTCCGCCACGGCTGCGGAAATGTCGCGGCACGGCTGCAGGTGCGCGGCCCGGATGATTTCATCCGGCAGCGAACTGTAAACCAGGATACTTGCGCGACGCTGAATCAGCGCCAGAATCTGCGCCTGCCACTGCTCGGGGCGCACTTCACCCGACGCGGCGAGCAACGCCAGAACCTCCTCCGGGCCGGCAACGCTCCGCAGCATTTTGTCCATCGGACTGTTCGCGGGCACGCCTTCGCGGCATTCCGCCGCGAGGATCAACGTTCCGCCCGGCTTGAGAATCCGTGCCCCGGCGCTCATCCCCTTAACGCCTTGATAAAGATTCAGGTCGAGCGGATAGCCGCTGTTGGTGGTCACGACCACATCAAAGAGTTCGCCGACCGGCTGCATCGCCGAGCGCCGGACAAATTCAATGCCCACCTGGTGCGCGGCCATGAGGTCGCCGGCAAAAATCCCCGTAATCCGCCGCTCGTCATCGAGTGCCACATTCAAGAGGAAACTCGGCCCGGCGCGCAACGCAAGGTCGCGCATCTCTTCCCAGATGGGATTGCCTGCCGTCACGCCGAACACAGCGTTGGCGTCGCTGATGTTGCGCGCTCTGTGGTTGCTCATCACCGTCTGCAAATGCGCCACGCCCGGCATGATGCCTTTCGGCCCGCCGCTGAATCCGGCGAAGAAATGCGGCTCGATGAAGCCGGTGATGATCCGCACATCGGCTTCGACGAGATGGCGGTTGAGCAACGCCGGCGTGCCGTCGCGCGTGACGCCCAACTGGACATGGGCGGCCAGATTCTCCGGCTCGTGATTCAAGACCCGATAATTCTCCACCACGCCGGGCGTGAGCAGTTTCTCCAGTTCGGCGCGGGTGTTCGGACGATGCGTGCCGAGGCCATTGAGCAGCGTGATGTTCTCGCGCGGGATGAGGCCAGACAGATAATCCAGCAGCCACGGGATCAGTCGGTGGTTGGGCGTGGCGCGGGTGATGTCGGTGAAAACGATGGTGACGCGGGAAGACTTGCTAACCAGTTGCCGCAACGGCGGCGCGCCAATGGGCTGGTCCAGCGCAGCCATCAACGCCGCGCGCTCGTCCGGCAAGACGCGGATGGGCGTCGGTTCAATGACAACACTGCGATCTTGGGGAAACTCCACTTCGAGACGCCCCTCGCCATAGGCCAGTTTGATTTTCATATTCGGAATGGAAAAGCGGGTTGACAGCAGCGGCACGGCACACGTTAACCGGGGGTTGGCGTATAGAACGGCCAGGTTCGGGTGGTTGGCCGACCGAGTGATTCTTGTTCAAAGCCGCCCTGGTTGCCGGCGCGCAACAATTCTTGCAAAGGCTCGCGCTCGGCTTTCATGAGAGGAGAAGCCAGGAGTCGTTCGAGCAGCCGCCGGCTGCCAAGATCAAGCGCCGGCGCAGCCGCCGCGGGCCGCCAGTGCATGAACAGTGACTGAATGGGGCGACCGGTTCGAGCGCGCAGATCCCGCAGGATATCGAACCCTTCCGGGTCAGTGTCACCAAAGTGCCAGAACTCCATCGTGGCCGGCAGCTTTTGTAAGAGCGCGAGCGTCGCCGAACCTGGATAACTGGTGCAAATCAGCAATTCGCCGGAGCTCAACTTGACCAGCTCGTGGAAACTGGTTTCGTTTTCGACCGTGAGGCAACGACGGGCCGCGCATTCAAATTGTGTGGCGCGCAGGATATCGGTTTCCGATAGGCGGCAAGGGCCTTGCAGCAGGCCGAGATTCAGCCATTCACTCTCAAATTGCAGGCGAAGCGGCCCATGGAACAGCGCAAAGCGCGGGACTTGCAAAATACCCAGATCTTCCAGTGAGCAAATTTGTCCGTTGGTCACTCGTTCGAGCATCAGCCCCACCTTGCCGCAGCGGTTGCCGGCGGCATCCTCGGCGGCTAACTCCCCCAGGCGCTTGGAATTTCCGGTCAGCACACAACTGGCAAATCGCAGGAGGGATTCCCCACCTTGGATTTGCCACCGCAACAGCTTGGGGATCAGCGCCAGCAACTCGGCATTGGCTTCGACGTCCTCCCGCGAGAACGGCGCGATGGCGCCTCCTTGGCTGGCGGCCTGCTGTAATCCAAGACAATAGTCGTTCCAGCCTGCCCGCCAGCGCTCTGGGAGGTCCGCATGCCTGGCGGCGGCAAATTGTTCCGCCAGCCGCTGACGGTGATCGGTGGGGGAGGGCGCCTGTAAACACGCAAACAAAGCGACCTCGTTTGCGACAGGAAAACGGACCTGGTGAATGATGTCCTTATCCCGGTGCGGCCCTTCCAAGATCAATAACTTGCCATCTTGTTCCCGGAGTTGACGGAGGGCCGTTTCGCGGTCGTCGCCATCCTCGCAGCGGCATTCGGCCAGGAGTCTTTTCAGATCCACCAGAAAGTCGCGCTGCCCCGTCCCGGTGCGGCCCGCCTTGGACGTCGAGTAAAGCCGGGCCAAGGCAAGTAGGACGGGGGAATGCATACGAAACGGATCAGACGTGTTCTTCCATCCACTCGCGGCCTTCTTCGGAATCCCGCAGAATGCTCACTGGGACGTTGCGGATGTAAGGGCGATTGCCGCGGCGCTCCTCATGACGCGAGACCACAATCAGTTGCTGACACAAGCTGAAGGCGGCCGGGACATTGCCTGTGCTCATGGAAAAGGCACCCTGGAGGTCCAAGTCGCGGATGGCCTCGATGCAATCCTTGATGCGGCCGGTGTCCATCTTCGAGAACGCTTCATCAATGGGCACCAGCGCCAGCGAGGGATCTTTCCAGCGGCTCTCGTGGCGTTTGTATGCGCGCAAATAGCTGGCCAGAATGGCCACAAAATAGGGTGACTGATTCTCGCCGCCGCTCATCTTGCCGCTTTGTTTGTCCACGCTCACCGGCTTGGACTGCGGGTCGCGGTCGTCCCAGACGAGCAAGTCATAGTCGAAATATTGGCGGTAGTCCAGGAGATGCGCGGCCTCGGCGCTGGCGTGCTCCTCCGTCAAAATGGCCAGGAACCGGGCCAGGGCATCTTGCAGCGGGCCTTGCACCGCCTGATAAAACAGGCCGTCATCCTGAAATTGCGAGTTGAGGTCAATTAACTGCCGATAGAGGAGGAAGTCGGGATTCTGGCGCCGCTCAATTTGGTAGCGGTCGTTGCCGATGGGCTGCTTCAGGTGGCTGTTCAGCAGGGCGATCGTTTCGTTCACCCGGCGCAGCGCCTGATCCATGCGCTGCAGCACATTGCTGCGGAACAGTTGTTCCCAGCGTTTGCGTTCGGCCTCCGCCTTGCCTTTATATTCCGGAATGTTGGCGTCGGCGATCTGGGCCAGCAACCTGGCCCAGGGTTCATTGGAGGGATTGTCCGGCGCCAGATCTTCAAATTTGCGATAAACCATCGCCAACTCCCGCCGCGCCGCCAGCAAGCGTTCCCAGTTTTGCGCGGCGGTGGTCTCCGCCCGCAGCTCGAGCCGTTCAAACTCATGGGCCGCCGCGTCCAGTGCGGGGAACGCGGTCGTGACCTCGGCCTTCCATTCGTTCAGGCGGGCGGCATGCACGGAGATGTCGCCGCTTTCCTGCTGCACGCGCTCAAAAGCACGCAGGGCGGCGGCGACCTTGTCGTTCGCGGTTCTAAATTCATGTTCCAGGCGGCTGATTTCGCCACGTTTTTGGCTTTGGAGCAACTCCCGCTGTTCCTTTTCCCAAACGGCCAATTCCTGATTGAGGGCCGACAATTGCCGTTCTTTTTCCTCAAAGCTGCCCCGGTCAATGGCGTTCAGTCGGGCGCGGGTCGCTTCCAATTCCTGCAAGAGGCTGGGCAGCCGTTGGGCTTCGCGCAGGTCGCCTAAAATGGAGGCATGCGCCGGGATGAAATCGGCCGCCCGGTCGCAGCTAGCCTGCACGGCGGCCACCACCGGAGCCAGCCGTCGTTCCTGTGCCTCCAGATCCTTCCAGGCCTCTTGCTTGAGTGCGAGTTGTTTTTCCAGTCCGCGCAAACCGACAAACGGCATGCCATCGTAATGTCTCCGGCGTTCGGTGAACGCGCCGCGGGACATGAAACCATCCTTCAGAATGGCGAAATCATGTTTCGCCAAATCCTCAATGCGCGGAACACAAATCAAATCACCAAACAAGTGGTTGAGAATGGCGCGGGCCACCGGATGTTCCGTGCGGAACTTCTCTGCCAGTGAGCCGGGCTTCACCACTCGGTCCAACTTCAAAGCCCTGGCCGGATGCACCAGCGATTCTTGCGGCGAATCGCTTTTAACCCCCTGATAAATCTTCAAAGCCGCAGGGTAATTCGCCTCGCTCACCACCACGGCAAACTTGCGGGCAAAAGCCACTTCGATGGCCGGCCGCCACTCCTCATCCGCGACTTCGCACAGTTTGCACAGTGGCTCCGCCGGAGGCGTGCGCCCCTCGGCCGGCAGTTGCTGGTTGAGCGAGTTCAGCACCGTCGTGGGGAAGGGGAGCTGTCCGCGTTCCAGGAGCGTAATCTCGTCCCGCAACTGGCCCTTGCGCTCCCGGATTCCGGCCAGCGCTTGTGAGGCCGGGCGGATGGCCCGGCTCAGCGCGGCTTTGAGTTGTTCGGCTTCCGCTGCCACTCCGGCCAAAGCGGCTTCGGTTTGCTCCACCGTACAGGCTTCGAGCGTTTTGATGGCAGCTTCCATGGCGGCGGTCGGCACGGCCTCTTCCAGCGGCGCCGCGACCACGTCCTTGAGCCATTGACGCGCCTTTTGCACGCGATTCCGCAACGCCGAATCCACCGTGTTGCCGATTTCCCGCAAACGGGTGGTATCGCCGACCAACTTTCTCACCTGTTCTTTGAGTTCCAGGTACAGGGCGCCACCAGGCATCTCTTTCAGGGCGGCCACTTCGCGGGTAATCTGGCCCTTGCGTTCGCCAATGCGTTTGTCCAGCTCCACAATCCGGGCCTCCTCCCGGGCAAAGGCCGCTTGTTCCTTTTTCAGATTCGCCTCCAGCTCGTTGGTGTAAGCCACCAAGTGTTCGTGGTGCAAGGCGGCCGCCAGCCAGCGTGCCACGGCCCGGTCGCGGGCGGCGTTGGATTGTTCGCGGTGAAAATCCCGGATATGCTTCAATTGGTTTTGCTGATCAAACAACGCTCTTAGGTCGTTCTCGTAGGCCTTGAAATTGCGGTAACTGGCAACCACATCCGCAACATTTAATTTGTCATCCGGCAGGATGAACCGCCGGCAAAATTCGTCGAAACTCCGGAGATTGGTGAAGGACATGGCCTGCGGCAGCAACATGGTCAATACCGCGCGGTTGAAATTGAGATGCTGGTCGTTGGCCATATCCCGCAGATATTGCTCTTGCGTCTCGAACAGCCGCCCGTCCCGGGCCTTTTCGACCAAATGCTTGAATTCCGCCGACTCCAGCGGCCGGCGTTCCCGGTCCAGGAAATCGGACTTGGCCAGCGAGCCATAAACGACGAATGGCTTGATATGTCCTTGAACTTCCGCCGTATTGCGAAACTCGATGCGCAGCCCCCAGGTTTCGATCCGTTCCTCCTCGACGGCCTTGCGCGGCCAGGTGAATTCAAGCGCGATGTAAGCGATGACCGCCGGCCGGAGATATTGCGTTACGCCGTTCTCTTCCCGCTTGGTATCCAGCAGACAATAACTCTTGAGGGTGCGGTCCGACTGGCCGCCGGTGGCGGAGCGGTTGAAATGGTGGTGGGCGGCATCCGTGCCGACCAGCACCGTCATCAACAGATCCATCAACACCGACTTGCCGGAGCCGGTGACGCCCGCCAACAACAGGTTGCCCTCGACCGGCAAGGAATCGTTGTAGCCGTACCAATTGATGGCGTGGATGCGAGTCAGTTTGATGGCGCGGCTCATGCTTCAGTTTCCTCGATTTCATTCACGTTGTCTCCGGTCTCGCCGGCCACCAGGTCCGGCTGCTTGTGCGTATCCGCCACGCGCGCCCACTCGGCCAGCTCATTGAACTGGATGACCCGGGGCAAGGTCTTGAGCAACTCGATCCGGGACTGCTCGAAGGGCTCGGCGGTTTCCAGCCGGATGAGGTTGAACCGCTGGGCTTGGCGCAGAATCTCATACATCCGGCCCGAACTGGGCTGGCTCTTGAGATCCGGCAGCAGTTTCTCTTTCAGCAGTTGATTGAGCTGCTCCACCGACAACCACACCTGGGCCGCGCCCAGATCCCGGACTTGGGTGTCATATTCATACCAGAGGGCGAGCAACACGATGGTGGCGTCTTGCCGCAGATGCAGGGTCAGCGCGGCCTGTTCGGGCACCGCTTGAATCAGCCGGCTTTCGTGCTCCATCCGCACATCCAAGCCCGCGAGGGCCGCAATTTCGCGCACCCAGTCAAAGTTCTGCCGGCACCAGGCATAGAGTTCGCCGCTGCCGGGATCCAGGCCGAGAATGGAGCCGTGGGCCAGCAAGGCCTGCAAGGCCTCGCTGAGCCGGATGCGATCGGTGTCCGTCACGGGTAGCAATTTGGCCGGGACGGGCGGATTAAGTTCCAGATTCATTTCTTGATGACGAAAAAACGGTCTATTTGATATGTGAGTTTGTGATCTTTTTCGGGCAGCGTGGCCTCATCCCGCACGGCAGGCACTTCCACGCGGAAGCGGGATTCGGAGGCTT
>Ga0302320_10022025_pt1 | contig 12613 bp, 13 predicted proteins | sample Bog_T0_3_FD_202130 | JGI IMG/M metagenome (GOLD analysis project Ga0302320, IMG submission 202130) | Peat permafrost microbial communities from Stordalen Mire near Abisko, Sweden - Bog_T0_3 | ecosystem: Environmental > Terrestrial > Soil > Wetlands > Peat | place: Sweden: Abisko, Stordalen Mire...
TTAGCGATGCTGGATCCATTTTTTTAACACATTTTTCTTTTCCAAAAGTTTCAGGGGAAAATTAAGTAAAAAATTTATAAAAAATAAAAGTAGACTTTTCTTTTGATTAAAATTTTTCTTATTTTTTTATATAAACTTTATAACTTTTTTTTAATTAATTATTTATAAAAAAATGGCACTTCGCAAAGTGCCTTTGTTGTATATTTTACCCCAATTAAAATCATTATTTTTTTAAAAAAAAAAAAAAAATATTTTATTAAACTATTATTTTTTTATCGTTTTTCTGAGTTTTTTCATCCCACTTTTTGGTGTGGTTTTTCTCCATTTACCTAAGTTTTTTTAAAAATAATAATTTTTTTCGAGTAATAATAATATTTTCAATTATGCTTCGAATCCAATAAATAGTTGCTAACAGCATTTATGTCTCCTTTAAACTTCACTAAACTCTGATAACACATTTCGAAGCTCCCTAGACTTTTTTCTTCAAGTTCAAGCGCCAATTCTAATAAGTCCTCTGTTCGTGTTTCTATTTCAAATTCTTTCTTTATTTTTTTTTCTGTTCTTCCAAATTCTGGTTTATCATCGTATTCCTTTCTTTTCAAATTGGTTTCCCTATCTAAAACTTCTTTTCCATTTGATGGTTTTATGATGAAATACTTCCCTGTAAAAAATTCTTTTTTTTCAGTCTCTTTTTTTTGTTCCACTTCTTTGTAATTTTTTATTTCTTCATGATATTTGACTTCTTTTTCATTTTGTGAGTTTATTAACCTATAATTCCCTGTAAAATATTCTTTCTTTTCAGACTCTTTATTTTTTGTGAATTTGTTTTCATTGTTGCTAGTTTGATTCGATAATTCTTGAACTCTTTTGAAACAATTTTCATGCAAAAAGACAACATTATCATAAGTCATAATTTCATTCTCCAAAGGTTTCAAACAAAATACACAAATCAAACATTCAGCATGGAATCTCATGCCTTTAAAATTTTTATAAGTTCCCGAACATATAAGTTCCGAGCATCCGCCACATATCATTGGATGATGAGTTTCACAATAGAAATTTTTTTCATGTGGAGTTTTCATTTCCTGCCAATTCAGCAAATATTCACATTTTGTACATCTGAGCTTCGGCAAAAGCGGAAAATCTAACAATTCAAGTTTTAAATTGGCTTTTGTCACTTGGGAGCTGATAATTTGGTTTATGTTTCTTTGTTGGATGTCATAGAATTTTTTATTTTCTTCGGCGATCAGATGGTAATAGTCTATGTTTAATTCAACGCCGCCGAACACATGGTATGAGATATTGTCCTTTTTTGTCGAGAATTCCAAAGCTGGCACCTGGTAAGTAACGGATGATTTGGAAATGTTCTGAAAAAAAGCACTTATTCTTGGAGTATCGAGGGGAATTTTGTTAAGCCACATCCATGTGGCCAAGGTGACTGCTTTCATTACTTGGGCAAGTCTCCTAAAAACTGGAAACTCCTCAGATATTTCATCGTAATGCTCTGTGAAATTTTGAGCGAATTTGTAGGATCGATGGTTTGGGTTTTGAATGACTTTATCCACCAGGGTTCCTTGAGGCCCTATTTCCATTTGCCTCGCCTCCACGCCCATTTTGACGTTTCGAATGAAAAATCCATTTTCTTTATTTTCTGAAAATTTATCAATCCAAATTTTCTTCAGAACTAACCACAAACGACACCAATCAGATTCAGATTGACCATTCATTTCCCCTCCGCCCAATAAATAAGACGGTTTTATTCCACACCTTTCCATTCTATTTGAATAGACTCTTTCCTTTATTTTTAGAGGGTTTGTGGATAACACCTCAACTCCAATAGACAACTGTTTCATTAGCCAATCAGCTTCAAACATCACATCAAAGATTTCAGTTCCAGCAAGCAATCGACGATTAAGTGTTTTGTCTGGCCAGCACACCTTTTCCAAAAATGGTCCTTTGGGGTTTTTAGGATCGAAGGGATCGAGGGAGAAACTGATATTTTTTGACTCCACCTCTTCTAAACTAAAAATATGGAGAACCGTCACTAGGTCTTTCAAATTAATCCCTTGGAAATTCTGGGAAAATTGGTCTAACGAAAGACTTAGTCTTCCTTCTTTGCAAACGAAACCATTGATACTTGAAAAATCTTTGATAACACATAATTGTTCGATAGGAACGTTTAGGTCAACTCCTCCTTTTGCCTGGTTTTGGTTTTTCTTTATCTTTTCAATGAATCTATCCATGCAATGGTTGAAAAATAGGTCTTTTCCATTAATATTAGGTTCTACCTTGTACTTTCTTTCCCATCCAAGACCATGTCTATTGGAAATGGGATCCCCCTCAATGATATTGGAAGTGATGTGTGGATTATTGTCTGCTGCGTCTCCTGCCGGTGGAAAAAAAAAATTAAAATAAGCCAATGCTTTTCCTAACGGTGAAAAAAGCCACATTAGGATCGGTGTCTTTAAATCTACTCCAACACCTCGGTTAAAAGTCTCACACAAACACATGTTTTTTTTTCTAATATTAGCAACACTTTCAGCGATGGTTCCTCCCAAGGAATGTCCTGTCAAGGTTATTTTAGAGTTTGGGAACTGTTTTTGCACTTGGTCATAAAAAATCAGGGCTGTGTTTAATCGGTATGGACCTGGCTCATATTCATTTGCCAATATTGCAGCATCATTGAACAAATCCCTATTATTATTGAAGTTTGTTCCTCGATATACAATTACAGTATCGTTGTTCTTCTGGTTATGAAATGCTGCCATGTCTTGATTAGATTTAACATACTTATAATCTTCCAGACCAAGATGTGGAAATTCTTTCTCTTCTTTGAGTTTGGCAGAAGTTAACCTTTCTTCTGAAGTTCTGTTGTCATTTTTATCAATCTTTTCGGCTTCATAAATTAACCGGCTGAAAATAGCTAGCCGAGCACTTTTATCGTTGAGCTCTACAGGCATTAATTTGGAAAGAAATAGGATTAATTTATAAAAAAATAAATTGAAATAGTATTTATAATAAAAACTATTCTATATGTTTTTCTATAGATTTTATTGTCTTATTATTATTATTCTTTAATAAATTTTTTTTTTGCTCGGGGTAATGTGATCCCAGCTTTAGCAGATCAAGAAAACACAGGTTTTATTAATATTTTAATTAATAAAACAATAAAAATAATAATGACAACTTAGGAAAAGATCGTTTTATTCCTTACAGTAACCCTTTTGATGAAAGACTCATTAGGAGGAAATTTAATATTTCTTTAAACTTCTTGATTAATTTATAATAAAATTCTGAAACCCTAATGTTTTTAAATATTCCTCCCAATCCAACATTGATGAAACCATTAATTCTCTTTATTATGGGACGCAAGTCAAATGTAGTCATCAAAAAAAACGAAAATAAAGAAATGATGAAATTAAAAGAAAATTTTAAGTTTCTGTTGGAAGAAAATGAAATACTTAAAAAATCTTAAAACACCACCACTCTCACAAAAGGATGAGTAAAAATAAAATTGTGATTTTTCTTCTAAATTTAAATTTCTTTCTTTCAGCAAAAAAATTGAAATTTTTCCTTTCAATTTAATTAGCGGTAAGTGTTTTTTTTGTCAGAATTATTATAATTTTGTTTTTTCAAACGAAAATCGATATTTTCCCTATTTTTTAATTTAAAAAAGTCAAAAGCGGATTTTTTTTGTCTAAATTCTCTCTGAACATATTTTATTAAAGTTTCCCTCTTCCCATTGAAATTCATTCCTTCTTCAGATAAAACGGCAACTCCCGAACTTTCCCCATCAGTTTCTCAGCATATTCCTCCAATCCCTCATCATAACTAATTGTCCTCTAACTCTATCTTCGTAACTCCAATTTTCTCTATCTCTTTCATGAGATTGGTGGGATTTTCTTCCACCTAATGGGATTTCCTCCCTGTGTCCTCTGGAGTTATCTTCTGAATGTGAGGTTCTCTGACTGCTATATCTCTCAGGACTCCTTTTCTGATACTTAGGAATCTGTTTTCTTCATTTTTATAATCTTCACTTCTCATGGACATCACATCTTCACTTCTGCCATATGAGTTTGTGACACTCCAGGTGCATTTTGAGCTTGTTCCGTCTTTCTCTTCTTGAGATTCTTTATTTTTCTCTATCTTCCTACTCTCAGTTTAGCCCTTTTGGGCTAAGAAATTCACCACATTTTGAGTGGAGTTTTCCTTCAAAAGGCAGATTTTTGAAAGTGGCACGTGTCTTAAGAAATTCGGAGCAATGTTTGGGTCATTTACGGGTTTTTGGTTTTAGCAAAAAAAGGATACTTTTGAATTTTTGTGAGGTTAGAATTTTCAAGAAAAAAAATTAAATATTTTTAGGAAAATCTCGAAAAAAACGATATTTTCATTCATTGAAGAGGAACAGGAAGATTTTCATTCTTTGAAGAGGAACAGGGAAATTTTCTGTCTATCATTTACGCTTTACATATAATAAAACTAGACATAATAAAAAATGACAATTTTATCGATGTGATGAATTTTAATAATAAAATTTTTGAAATGCAAGGCCGGGGATTGGAATGAAATTATGAGCCATATTTTTTAACACATATTTATAAATTAATTAAGGGTTAAAAACTCAAACCCAAAATCTAAATAAACCCCAAATTTTCCTTTTCAAAATTCACCAGAAAAATGCTAAAACTGCGAAATCTCCTCCAGGTTAAGATTCCAATCAGCAACCCCCTTTCTTTTTCTCTCACCCATTTTCGACACAGACCATTATCTACTTTCCTCTTTCAAAGGTTTTCTGAGAATAAAGATAAAAAGCCCCCTAAAGGTTTTGAGCATTTCAAGCGACAGCGTAAATCTCCCGAATCAACAGAAGATTCAAAACCTCAAAACGAAAAACAAGAATTGAAGCCAACAGAAAAAAAAGAAGCGCAAGAGCCTGAAAAAGATACGCAAAAAGAGCCACAAAAAGAGCTAAAAGATGAAAAAAACACAAAAGAAGAACAAGTTTCTGAAGAAAAAGAAGAACCAAAACAACAAACTGCGAAACCCAAGCAGAAGATTTTCGGTTATTCCACTGAAAATCTCTCAGAAGCAAAAAAACAATATGAAACATTCAGGAAAGCCTTTTTTAACTTCAACAAACGTTTAGGCCTTGGTCAGAAACAATACCTAACAGCCTTTTTTTTCCTTTCTATGTCATTCGCTTTGTTTTTATATTGGCTCGACCCTTTCAACACGATTACCTATGAAGTTTATTAAAAATTGCAAAATTCTTATAATATTTTTTTTCTTTAGGAGTTCCTTGAGCTTTTTTCTCAAGAAAGGATCATAAAAATCCAAATTGACAGGAAAATCGATGGCAGTTTCTTCCAAACTTATGCCAAGATTCTCCTTTCTACCAATGAAACCAAGACTCTCACAGTAGGAAATGTAGACCATTTCCTTGAAAAACTAGAAACGATTCAAAAGGGAAAAGGCAAAAGCTCAGACACTTTCATTCCAGTGGAATTCAATGTAAATGGAGACCCTTATAAAGATTTTGATCGTTTTTCGCATTTGATCTATGTCTTAACCACAGGAGTCTTAATCCTCTATATAATCAAAAGCTCGCCGATGGGCAAAGGCCAACAAGGATTATCAAAAACCAAGATTTTTGGTATTGATACGAATATCAAGGTGAAATTCAAAGATGTCGCTGGATTAGATGAAGCTAAAATTGAAATAAATGAATTTGTGGATTTTTTGAAAAAACCATATAAATACAAGGAAATGGGAGCTAGATTGCCAAAGGGGGCATTGTTATCTGGGCCTCCTGGAACTGGGAAAACCATGCTTGCCAAGGTAATAAAGTAACATATTTATTAAAATTTAAACAGAAATAAGGCTTGTGCAGGAGAAGCTGGGGTCCCTTTTTTATATTTGTCAGGGTCAGATTTTGTGGAAATGTTTGTTGGAGTTGGGGCTGCTAGAGTCAGAGGTATTTTAATAATTATTTGGGATGATTTGAGAAATGGAAAATAAATGATAGATTTGTTTAAACAGGCCAAGGAAAAAAGTCCTTCGATCGTTTTCATTGACGAAATTGATGCCGTTGGGAAGAAAAGAGAAGGTTTTGAATGGTAAAAATTATTAATTTTAAAGTTTTTATAGCGGGGTTTGGAGGGCATGATGAAAGAGATAACACTTTGAATCAATTATTGGTGGAAATGGATGGTTTTGGTACTGATGTAAATGTGGTTGTCCTCGCTGGTAAGTCATCATTTTCTCTATTTTTCTTCATTTATCTATACTTCTCAATTCTTCTCTATTTTCTCCATTTTTCTCAATTTTCTCCCTTTTTCTCCATGTTTTTCAAATTTTCTCCATTTTTCTCAATTTTCTCAATTTTTTTTAATTTTTCTCAATTTCTCTCAATTTTTTAGCGACTAATAAAAAGGAAGTGCTTGATACGGCTCTTACAAGACCTGGCCGTTTTGATAGAATAATAGAGGTGAACCTACCAGACATTGAAGGCAGAAAGGATATTTTCATGGTTCATTTGAGAAATTTGAAGCTCGAGTCTTCAAAAACCATGGAGCAATATGCCACCCGATTGGCCACTTTGACCCCTGGGTTTTCAGGGGCTGACATAGCCAACTTATGCAATGAAGCGGCTATTTTAGCAGCTCGTCATAACAAAGAATTTGTTGAAAGTTTAGATTTTGAGCTTTCTACTGAAAGAGTCATCGCAGGACTTGAAAGGAAAAAGCTGATTTCTAAGGAAGAGAAGAAAACCATCGCGTATCATGAATCCGGTCATGCAGTGGTTAGTTGGTTTTTAGAGGGAGGAAGTCCCCTTTTAAAAGTAAAATATTGGAAAATAGAAATAAAAGATAAGTTTTTTTTTCATAGCTCACGATCATTCCAAGATCCAAGGGATCCCTGGGTTATGCTCAATATTTACCCAATGAAAGTTCTTTAGAAACCAAAGAAGAATTAAAGGATAAAATTGCTTGCATTTTAGGGGGGAGATGCAGTGAGGAGCACTTTTTCGGAAAGGTATTTTGAATAAAATTTAAATGAAATAAAAAAAGTTATCTAGGTAACAACTGGGGCCTCAGATGATTTTCAAAAGGCGTATGGATTGGCTAATGCTATGGTGATGAGATATGGGATGAGTGAGAGTTTAGGGTATATTGCGTTTAAGGAGGAGGAATTTGTGAAAAGACATGGTGAAGAAACTCAAAATGTAAAATTTGTGCTTTTAAAAATGTTATCGTCGTTTTTGAAATTGTAGGTGATTGACCAAGAAATTAAAAAAATAATTGAAGAAGCCACACAAAAATCGAGAGGAATCATTAAAAAATATGAGAAACAGATAGAAAGGTTGCTTAATATTAAGTTTTTAGATTAAAATTTTACGGGATTTAGGTTGGCCGAAGCGCTTATTGAAAAAGAAACACTTGATTTGGATGCCATTGTGGAATTACTAGGAGAAAGACCTTTCCCAATAAAGGAAAACTTCAAAGCGTATTTAGAGTCAAAAACATTAGCTAAAATTGTGTAATTAACCGTAAAGATGGTTAATTTTAGTTTTGGGGGAAATTAAACTTTATTTTACAAAATATATCATTTTGGAAAAAAATAAAAATTAATATGCTCCCGAAAAAAAAAAAAAAAAACTAAAAAGTCGTATAAAGGATTTAAAAAAAAAAATTGGAACCAAAAATTTTGCCATTTGTGCTAAAGTTTAATTTACTAGGAAACGAACATAACAATAAAACATATTTTTTGCAAAATCAGCCATTTAAGTTCAAAGATTTAATAATTGAGATAAAATACACAACGAAAGAATGAAAGTTGAATTCTGAGCCATAGAGCATTCCAATGAAAAAGAATAAAACACATATAAAAATTGTTTTGAAAATGCTGATTTTTTCTTTGGCATATTGTTATTTACAAAAAAAAAAATTTAAAATCTGTTACTTGAAAACAATGAAAATCTGCTTTGTTCTGTTGGACCTTCCTTGAAAAACTCTTCCAAAAACCTCTTTTTTTTCAATTCCGCCTCTTTTTCTTCAATTGAATTCTGCTCAAAAATGATCTTATGTTTTATTTCATCCATTCGTCGCTTCTGATTATTTATCTCCTTCATTAGATTCAAGGGACTTTTATCTTCGATTTCCTTTATATAGACATCTCTTCCGTGCATAATATGAAAAAAATGAAATAAAAATCATTTATCAAATTTGTTATTACGCTTCCTCATTGAGCAATGTGGGATAATTATAGTTCATGATGCTAGTGGTTTTGAGTAAAGCTGGTTGTTTTTTCAATTTAATAAAATCATCATTTTTCGCAGAATCTGGTTGTTTCACTTCTTTAAATGAAACATTTTTTTCAGATTTCCCCTTTTCGGTTTTCAATTTTGGAAGTTCACCAGAAAAATCTTCCTTTATTTTGGTTTTTGCCGTTTTATTTTCTACTTGTTCGGTGATGACTTCAGAAATCTTGAGTAGTTTACGAGGAGTTTCGTTATTTGTACCAATTTGCCCCTTTTCTTGGTATTGATCGGTTTTTTTTTTGTTTAGAAACTCAAATTCAATTTCGTCAAGATTGCCTCCGAAATCACTTGTCATTCGGCGAAGAGTTGGAGGGTTGTGTAATGGGGTAAGATTTGTCTTAAAAATGGAAAAAAAAATTATGGTAAAAATGTATAAATTATAACATTGTGAACCCAAATTTAAAATGTATAAATTATTGGAAAATCTATTAAAAAAAATGTATATGAATGTACTGTCTCTATGTAAAGTGTCTTTTTTATGGAGATATCTGGGTCCACATTAATTTCCTCCATATTTTTCTCTTTTTCTGATAAAACATCGCTATAATGCTTTATTTTTTTCCGTAATTCAAGCAATTCTTCTTTGTCTGCGCTTTTACTCATTTTCCTTTCATTTTCATTATTTTGCTTGCCCATATAAGGATTTAAAGTTGCATCGATTACGATTTCCTGTTTATTTTTCTCAGTTGGTGCGAAACTAAACACATTTCCTTTTTTTATCGAATTCTCCCCGTTTTTTTGAGTCTCCTCTAATCTTTTCTTCTCTGGACTTTTGGAATCTCTCTTCATAACATCTTGTGGGTAAATTATATTGGTCATGTTTCTGAGTTTATCATATTGTCTAAAGGCCACTGGGAATGAAAGTCTTTGAATTAATAGATTTTGGCTTTGTTTATCTTTAACTCTCCAAAAGTCGCTGGCGTTAGAAAAAGAAAAGTTCAGGGCTTCGATTTGACATTTGAGCGCTTCAAAATCAAATACATCTTTGAGTCTCATTTCTAAAAAATTCTTTTTTTTTGGATAAAAAATTCCATCACTTAAAAAAAAAAGTACTTTATTTGATTTCATTAAAATCTTGATTTTGCGGGTCTCGTCAGGATTCAATGTGGAGAAAGTCGGAATTATGATATATTCGTTTGGGGATTTGGGACATTTTATCTTTTTCACGAGAAAGAATTTAAATGTTGCTTTTTTACAGGAAATTTTTGAGACTTTTTAAGTTACCCGAAAAACGACCTTCTCACTTGATCTGTTGCGAATGGAAACCTCAGCGAAAACCTTCGCCATTGGGTATTCGTCAAAAAAGATGGCCTCATTCGGAGAGATTTCAATAAATATTTCATCCATTTTCGGGGTTTAAATAAATTTCGAAATAAAAAAAAAAAGCATTTTTAAAATTTCATGAAAGTTTTCTCATTGATAAAAATTTAAAAAGGAGAAATCACTTTTTTGTTTATGAAAAATTTCTATGTAAAAAACAAACAAATTTTTGAAAAGAAATGATTTTACTTAAAAGGAAAATAATAAATTTTATTCTTAAAGAAAAAATTTATGAAATCGAAAAAATAAAATTTTATTTCAAAAAACCTCTTCATCAGATGCGAAATTTGTCCAAAAAATAAATTTATTTTATTATGCAAGCATTTTATTTTTTCTTACTCATCCTAGTTTTTTCTTTGCCCTTCACTGAGGCATGTTCCCAATATTACACCATCCAATCTGGTGATATTTGTTACAATATTGCTCAAAACAAAGGGACCAACGTCAACACTTTGTTGTCTTGGAATTCTGGGCTTGATTGCTCTAATTTGCAAATCGGCCAACAAATTTGTGTTGCCGATGCCAGTACAAGTACTTGTACTAAATATTACACAGTGGTTTCTGGAGACATTTGTTGGAACATAGCGTCCAAATATGGTATAAGTTTAACCCAATTGAGCACTTATAACCCTGGCCTCAACTGTGCTAATCTGCAAATCGGACAAAATCTCTGTGTAGCACAAGGAAACACCCCAACACCAACTCCAACACCAACTCCAACACCCACTCCAACCCCAACCCCTTCTGGATCCATAACTTTCAGTCAATTTGCGCAAGCAGTGCAAGCCTGTGGATTCGCTAGCCCTTCAAATTCTCTCTATAATTCCTTTGTCAGCAGAGCTCCGACTGATGGCGCCATAACTACAAAAAGAGAACTCGCGATGTTTTTAGCTCAAATTTTGCATGAATCAGGTGGCTTGATCTACACAAGGGAAATCGCTTGTGAGGTGACTAATTGTCCTAATGAGTATAGAAGCCCAGGAGATAATCCAAATCTGTTCTATTTTGGCAGAGGCTTCATCCAACTTACTTGGTCTTCTAATTACAGAGCAGCTTCAGAAGCATTGTTTGGAGATGATAGATTGGTGACAAATCCGGATCTAGTGGCTCAGACCGATGATTATTCATGGGCTGTTTCGTTTTGGTTCTGGAAAGTCAATGTCCATAATAACGTGCAAGGAGGACAGTTTGGAGCTGCCACAAACGCTATTAATGGAGGATTGGAATGCAATCCTTGTAGAGCTGCTTGTCCCACGAGATTTTCATATTATTCGAAGATCTTACCAATATTTGGAGTGAATGAAACTCCGGATGGTTCTGGATGCTAATTTAATAGACCGAAAGTAATTAAAAGCTACTATTTAAAAGAAATTTGATTTTTTTTTTTCAGAAGAAAAAATAATTTTTAAATTTTCTATTTTTTTAATTTTTTGTTAATTTAATACCTTAAATTTCAAATTAACGAATTAATGAAGTTTCCACTTCAGAATTTTGATTTTTTAAACTTGATGAATGATTTCATTAAAAATGAAAAAATTGAAAATCATAATATTTTTTATAATTTTCAAACCAATGCCAAAAATTGAAAAATAAGTTAGAAAAACGAAAAAAAAATAAAGAATAAATAATTTTTCTTAAATTTTCTATATATTTGGAATTCCTATAATAATAATAATAAAGCAATAAAAATACGAAATAATAAATAAAGATCACACACACTGCCTTTTTGAAAAAATGGTTAGTACTTCCTATTTTCCTAATTTAAAGAAACCAAAATTTATTTTAGAGTATTTCAAAAAATAAATGCCAGGCACTCTAATCGTAAAGCCAGAATACGCTCGTTTAACCCATGACGTGGACACATTCACGCGTATGGATCCATATTGCACCGTCAAGATCGGAAGTCAATCCCAAAGCACCAAAGTTTGTGAGAAAGGAGGAAAAAATCCAAACTGGGGCACCGCATCATTCAGTTTCCGCATCACCTCCGAGGATATTGTCAACATTGAAGTTTGGGACAAAGATCTAATCAGCAAAAACGATCTCATAGGTGAAGGTTCTCTGGCGATTCCAACGATCATATCAGGTGGACCTAATTGCTCTTTGAATTGCCCTCTCTTTTACAAAGGAAAAGCTGCTGGTGAGGTCTATCTACAATTCGAATGGTATTCAGATGCCGGTGCTGGCCAGCAAGGGTTTGGAATGCCACCTGGAGGCTATGTACACCCTCCACCACAGAATTATCCTCCTGGATATCAGATGCCAGCACCTGGATATCAACAACCAGCACCTGGATATCAGCAACCAGCACCTGGATACCAACAGCCAGCACCAGGGCATATACAGCAACAACCCGGTCCTGGATATCAACAACAACCAGGTCCAGGATATCAACAACCTGGATACCAACAGCCAGGTCCTGGACAACAAGGAGGCCCTGGAGGTTTCGGTGGAGCTGGAGGTGGAGGTGGATTTGGCGGTGGAGATATGGGTTATGCTGGGGAATGGTCATTGGGGTCACATATTACGAAACATCATCTTAAGAAACATCGAGATACGGTGTTTTATAAGTATGATAGAGATGGAAGCGGATATTTGAGTCATATGGAGCTGTATTCTGCTGTATGTGAACTGTTTATGATGATGAATCATCCACCACCACCTGAACCTTATGTTAATATGGTGATGAATGAGTATGGAAATCCGGAGGGAAGAATGAACCTTAAAGAGTTCAAGAAGTTCACGAAGCACCTTTGCAAATTTGATACGAAATACAAAAAGCATCCTAAGCGTTGGGATTAATTATCATTTGCTTTTAGGAATTAATGATTATTAAGAACATAATTTAAATAAAAATTATGAGTTGTCATTTATCCAAAACTTTCCTGAATTCTTAAAATATTCCTAACGAGGCTAATAAAGGCTAATTTTTCTAAAAAAATATTCAAAAAAACATTTTTTATTAAAAGAATA
>Ga0302320_10022026_pt1:5000-12613 | contig 12613 bp, 6 predicted proteins | sample Bog_T0_3_FD_202130 | JGI IMG/M metagenome (GOLD analysis project Ga0302320, IMG submission 202130) | Peat permafrost microbial communities from Stordalen Mire near Abisko, Sweden - Bog_T0_3 | ecosystem: Environmental > Terrestrial > Soil > Wetlands > Peat | place: Sweden: Abisko...
AACCTACGACCGAAGCAGTAAATGGATCTCAATCAACATAGACCGAGGAGCAATGGTCGGCACCTATCGTTCTGTATTCTCTTCTTCGTAAAGAACTGACTTTTCGTTTTGTTCCAAAAGCATGGGGAAGAGCGTGTAGTCTCGAGCTTACAGTACCAGGAATATAATAGTTTTCATGCGCATAAACGAATAGCATCCTTTTAGGTCTAGTCTGCCTATGAAAGGAAAGTCATCTCTATTCTACAGGTGAAAGAACTGCCTACCATGGTTACCTTCCTTAATTTACTCATACTCTGGTACTAGGTCCGACTTCAATGACGAAGGAAGAGCTGATTTCCGTCCCCCACTCATAGTCTGTTTCCTAGGCAAGGTCGGAATGGTACGATTCGCTCAGATCTGAGAATGGCTTTGTCTTTTGCGCAGGCTTACGGGAGTGCTCTTTGATGGAGGGTTTGAGAATAGAAGCAGGCTGACTAGCGCTTGGTTATTTTATTCGTCCATCGCTCTTGCTTGGAATCTCCTTCTAGCTTCATACGATGGACGGTCTACCATTAATGCCAAAAGAAGGAGCTAAGGCAGTAAGCAGGGCTGGATTTGCAAGGGAGGACTCGCAGGATCTATTTGATGGTAAAAGGAGAAGAGCAATTAAGCACCTACATTAACACCTGCAGCTCGCTTTGTTCATCTTTTAGGGCAACTAGTTGTTTCGGTCGGTGAGCCTGGAAGTGGACTTGTCCAATCTAAGCTAAGGCCCGTGAGCCTAATCAGTCAAGTCAAGTAGCAAGGGTGGAGATGGAAAGAAGGGTGTCGAGTTAAGATTTAGCCGTTGCAGGAACTGTGATAGTGGACATCTGATCAAAGAACGTCGAGATAGTACGTAAGTGGCCCACGCTTATGTGAGCATTTCTTTCCTACTGGAGTTACATAATAGTATGTAGTTTTCTATTGGCTTTGTACTGTGGATTGCTCAACGAATATAATATATACGAAGCTTAGCTCTAGGTAGTTCAGTATTGGTGTAGTACCTCATGGCCGTGTATTCATTTGCCTTACCCGTACCATGCATACTTTTCCTCGGTAAATGCCTATTCCTTCCCTGCTACTCTGTTCATGTCTAGCTCCTTGTCAATTGATGTTACATACGTTCGACTTTTTCTTAGTGAAAACAATCTATCTATATTCAACCGAACAAAGAAGAATATAGGTCCGAAGGAAGCAATGAAGCACACAAGTCCGGTTCTCCTATTTGCCCTAGGGATCGAGTGGAGGAACGAGCGAGTATTTACCACTTTGACCTCTCCACTAAGGATGCCATATCCTATAGTATAGTTAGGGATAGAAAGGTATTCCACTTCCTCTTTTCATCCGACGAGCTTGGCTACCTAAGACAGCCCCTACGTTATCTCACTTTCAACTGGAATGCAAGTCTCATCCTTGGTCGGTGCTTGCTTTGTCGAACAACCTGGCGGCTCGTGGACCGGCTGGTACTTATCCTATTTATAGTCTTTGACGCGACACTTCCATTGTAAATAGCAATGCTTTCATCAGCTATTCCCTCAGCTTGGACTCCGGCTATCTCCTACTTTAAGGTAAGGTTTCCCCTTTCAGTGGTACTCCTATAGACGAGCTTGACTCTCTTGGCTCGTAAATAATAGCTTACGAGCGAGTTGGGTGGTAAGATTAGCTCTTCATTGCTTTGCTTCTCTTTTCCTTACTTTGCCTTTGCTTAAAAGCATGACTTGCCTACTCATGACCTATCCAGTGACTTGAGCCTTCAACTACAATTCCACTAAGTATAAGCTGCACATAGGGCTACCACGTCCTCTAAGCAATGCAACTTGGGTCAAGCTATTTCTGCTTTGCTTTTGTTCCTTGAGTTGACGAGGCACACGAGCATATATATGCTACCTAATCTGCTCTTTCATCTGTCTTTCTATTCCTTTCATGCCTATATTCACCAATTTCTGTCTTCTCGCAACCATTGTCAACATCTATTATACCAGTGCCGAATACTACGTCCTAACAAATTCATAGTCATCCTACGTCATTTCTTCCATTAAGTTGTCCTATCATTGCTGTATTGGCGAAAGAGCGTGTTTGTCTGGGCGGGCTACCAATCATATCTCTATCTGTGGTATATTTCTCTCCTCTCTCTCGTCCCTTTCCTTCCTTTCATCGGTTGTACTTTATTCTTTTCCGCCCGCATCTTCGTTAACTGGTTGATTCTTGCTTCCAATTCTTCCTCTTTTTAACACGCAGTCCTCCTACACAACAGACCTCTCTTGCTTATTCTGCCTCCAAGTGCAATAGCTTATGACTTCTCTGACGTTCTGTGTATTGCCAGTTGCATATGGTATGGGTTTTGCATTCATACTCTCCCATCTATCTCGTACTGGTGATTGGTTGAGTAGGGAATTTGACCGGGGTGGTATTTGAAGACGGTTTCAGCCTAGTTCGGTACAGATTTCTATTAACATGTGTATTTTCACCTTGCATTGATGGGTAATACTTCTCACTAAAAACATAGCCATAAAGCCCGAATCCAATTCGTGATGAATTAGATGGTGTCATCCATGCAACGCGCCCATTGCCTCTTTGTTTGGATCCTACATCTGGGTGGGATCGGCTATCCATCCTCCCCCACCCTTCTGAGCAAGAAGAGAAGAATATATTCCGTGCAGAAACCTGCTTTGTCGAACAACCTTCATTCCTACTTTGCCTCGGCCTCTTCCTCGAACCCCCTACCAATAGAACGTGTTGCCCATACTACCCCCTATACCAAATCCGCTATGTTGATTGAACTCGTTGGATCACTCTTCTTCCTCTCCAGCTAGCATAGCAGCTCCTCATTGCTTTCTTCGTCATCTAGCTCCAGGTGATAATTCTACTCAATAAGTTCCTATCCAATCTGTCCCTATCAAATTAATTGCTTTTGTAACTTAAATATAAGTCTTCTTCGTTGGATCCTGCAGAGTACCTATTTCTTCCATAGGGGTACCTAGCTATTTCTTTCCTGAGTGGAGTTTATGGTTATTGCTTCTGTAGGGCATATTCTATTGGGTCAAATTGCTGGGCTGGTATTGGTGCACAGGCTTGGTGACTAAAGTTCAGTTTATTGACTCCTTCCAAAGGAATGTGTTTGTATCCATTCGTTGCTGCTTTCCACTTTCTCGCTCCGCGCCTTCTCAAAGCAAATATACATATAGAGTATGGGCATGGCTAGTTCTACTTTGACTCTTGACTTTTGACTGCTGCATTGCTTTACATACATTCCGTGCTTGACTTCCTTAACATCCCTCGCTTACTGGCCCCGAGAGTTATTAGATTAGAGCTCATTGAACGTAGTGCTGATGGGTACAGGCGAGTTTGAGACCAAGCCCTTACCTTAGGAGGAAGCGTGTTGGGTTGGAGTGGTAGGAGATGTGCTTGATACCTAGTACCACTTACTTCCATACAATGAGTGCTGCTATTCCTTTGTCTTTGAGGAAAGCTTTAGCTTTGTGGCTTGCTCGGCCACGGGTAGATTCTGGGTGCACCTTCAGTTGTCAACCAAAGGAAGAGTGTGCTAAACGAAAACATGGAACGAATGAATGACCCTCACCTTCAACTTGACTGAACTCATTTGCCTGGTCATTCCTCTCTCGCTCTTATTCTTTCCACGAACCCAGCGCTAGTCAAGCCAAATCTCTCGCTTAAAGTAGATATGCTGTCAAAGCCTGATAGGGTAGGTAGGTACTATTGGTATTCTAGCTTGTCACCAATATCTCTATCGAGGTAACACCACCTGCCCCTTGCTACGAGGTTAACTTGATCTCAGCAAATGGTTAGCCGGTACAAACTCCAGCAAACCTACTGACAATTGGTCGGAACTTGTGCTTTCCTACGCAATCAAGTTCACAGATCGATCCTCACTTTACTTATTATCCTTCCTACGGCTCTTTGCCTTTCCTTAAAAGCATGAAGAGTTGTCTTTACAGCGTGTTTGTCGAACAACCTCAATGTGCATTTCCTCAGTTGTTTTTCCAGACAGAAGATTTGTTGTAAGATGATGAGACAAATGTGAGGGTAGAAATAGAAGAGGGATAGTGATGGGGCAGGATACCCGGGAGAGAGTGTATGTAAAAAACAGTACTGGAGGAGAGCTGATCGACCACCACCAGGAATGAAAGCAAAAAGAACAAACAGATGAAAAGCAGAGCGCAAGTAAAGAAAGTGGTGCATTTGCATCTGAATCGGAAAGCTTATCGAAGCCCCTCCCTCGTGGATCGAGAGTGAAAGAAGCAATTCAAGGAGCTAAACAATAAGGGTTTTATCCGACCAAGTGTATCACCGTGGCTTTCATTTGGCAAACCATAGTAGCAGCCGCCCCATATCAATGACAAAGACCTAAGATGTCTTTGGTGTTAATTGCCTCCTCTTTACTTGACACGTTATTCAGATATCTGATTACAAGTTGTCCACTAATCGCCAAAATATCCATTAATTCACTTATTGTGTTTCCTTTCTGTTTCAGAACATGGAACTCCTCTAACTCTTGGAGATTGGTTAGCGATCCTATACCGGAAAGCAAATCAATTGTGTTGGGATGTGCATATAAATGCCGTAAACTGATCAGCCTATTCATTATAATAGGTTTTATTGCGCCACTCACAGCCTCTCAAATCAAGAACCTGGAGATGGCATAACTGACATAATTATTCTTGAAGTATACTAATACCACTAAAAGAGAGATCCAAGAATCGAAGATGTGATAGTCAAAAGTCAGCCTTCTATCTTTATATCATTTTCTCATTCGAAGTTTTCTCAGTGGTCGTAGAGTATTGCTACGAATCGTATTCCATTTCCTTCTTCTTCTTCCGTCTGCGCCGTATGAAAGATACCAAACCTTGGCTAAAGATAAAGACACGAAGTGCCCAAGTGGAACACGGAGTCCAATTAGCGAAGGACCGACCCAAAGGGTCCCAAGAGTCGCTAAAGCAAGGACATAAGAAAGTATGTTGACTCTATACGCATTATCCGTTGAAATACCCTCTTCCTTGCTTGTGGACGGCTTTCATCTTGTGAAAAGCGACACCGAAGGGGTTATTGCTTTCTGGCCTAGCCCATAGGTACGGAGCCAATTCAGAGCTTTAAATCGACTATTTCTCCTCCAGTCCGTAATTAGCTGTTGAGTAGGGGAACTCCTTTCAATCTCAAGATATATAAGCCAGGCTCTTTGACTGAGTCAGGAATGGGACCAAGACCGGCTTTGAGTCTCAGTCTTCTTATGTTAATGATTCACCGGGACGTTCTGGGCTTGCTCTTCGATCTGAGAGATCTGCCAGAAAAGGGAAAGAAGTCATTAGGTAGGGGCAACCACCGGGAAACAAATGATGAGGTGTGTCAGTCTAGAAATCATCTAAGTCAGTAGGAGTTGGGAAGTTCGATCAGGAGACAGAGTCAACAAGTATCGATCTTTCGGTAGCTCGCAGAGGGAATTAGACCCAGTCAAGGCCAGTCCTGGTACAACCTGACCGGTGCTTGATTCGTTTTTTTGTCTTTGATTTCAATAAGTTTATGCCGCCTAGAAAGAAGAAAGAAGGTAGGAGAGCGAAAGAACGAGTCCCGGGATTCAGAGAGTTCAGCCCAGGGCAAGAATCAACCAAATAGGTATAGTCCCGATAGACTGGGAAGGTCGTTTTTTCACTCCTCTTTTCTCGATGCTTTGAATAGCCCTGTTTCGTAAACAAGGAAATGATCCATGGAATAGGTTGACTTCAACGAGTTAGGTAGCGAAGCAACTTCCGGTAGCTACCAAGCGTAGAGAACGCTTTTGGCAGCTCATGAACCGACCGAAGGAGGGGTAGACCTTTTCGAGGGCTTTGAGGCCGGGTTTGATGCCGTATAGTCCTTTGACTCAGGTGTGGTGATTGGAGACCAGTCTTTGCTCCGACTACCCTAGAGCATCGGTCCACTATGATTTGAAGAACACCTTAGGATTTGAGCTTGCAGTAAACCGTCCAGAAAGCTATCTCACTTCTTTTGAATACTCACTCGGGCACACGGTGTCCATCCACTGTCCCAGCAGATCTACTTTACCTTTCAAAAGCTTATTTGGGCACTTACCCACTTGCCCTAGCCTCGTCACAAAGCCCTGTGATTTGACCTAACAACTACTATTTCCTATTGGAAAAGAACTCTTTACTAGTAGACTTATCCTTATAAACTCTTGACTCCTACTGCTACTAAGGCTAATAGGTTGCTTCTTTATTCACTTCATTTCCTCTATTAGATCCAGAAGTTGAAAAAGAAGCGATTTTGAAGGCAGGTAGTATTAGCAGCTCGTCTTCTAACTCGTTTGTGAGTTTTTGTGAATCCTTGAATGGTTGAGAGGCAATGTGACTGATTCCAAAGACCACCAGTTTAACAAGAAAAAGAGTCTAATTGAATCGAAAGCCACACATTAACTCCAAATTTCCCGGTTCAGTTAAGTCGTTCTGGTAGCAAGCATTAAGGAGGTATTGGCTTCTATCTCACCCAATCTATCAATTCATTCAGTTGCTACCGAGCGCATCAATGTTGGAAGGGCACTACCTTTCTATACCACTACTCGTAGCATGAGCCATCTATACTGGCACTCTAAGGGGGGCATCCGACCAAAAAAAAGAAATAGCTACCTACCATTTACTTAGTAGGGATTTACTCTAACCTTTACAGCTTCCTTTGTCTTAAAGCTCGTCAGCACTTTTCTTATGAACCGCGATGACTCCCGCTACACCTTCTTGCCATGCCGCATCACAGCCATTAGCCGGTTCCTTTGTTCAAATCAATATGATTCCATATTCGTACTCGGCCAATCACTGGCTTGTTCCCCTGCTGGGGACTGATTCAAAGGTAAGGGGGCAATCGATCGAATGGAAGTGAAGCTGGAGCTAGAGAACCCATCGGCATTGGAACCTGACCGGAACAAGACATACAAGTCAGCTGGAGCAATTGGAACCGGTCCTTTATCTTCTTTAATTATTAATTCTTACTCATAGTAGCTCTTTTCGAAGTATCGGCAATGAGGTGCCCCGCTGATAGGCAAGATGTTGGCTTTCCGTTCTAGAGTACATATATGTATTTCGTTCTCTATGGTCCCACCAATCTCTGCTATGCCCCGCCTCCCCTTACTAAAAAGCATTTACCAGGGAGTGCTATCCCTAAGGAAAGGATCTCGAGAAAAAGAGGGTGGATTGGTTGGGAAGTTCGGTCTTATTGCCCTGCTTCGGTAACTAACCTCAAATCATAGGAGTGAGTTTAAGTCAAGACATTGGGATAAGCTTTTTCATGTCACTTAGAACTACCGCACTTCAGAAAGTCAAATTGACTCTGCCTTCTTGATTGATAGATAGGAGTAACCTATGAGTTGATGTCTGGATGAACAGAGTGGAGAGGGAAGGGAGGCGGTAGCTAAGCTTCAAATCCAGTAGTAGGGCAAGGAGGTATTTTTGACTAGTAGTTCTTGCTTAGGTAGGAGTTGAAGCGGGACAGCTATACCGATCTGAGTGACTTGATTTCTTTGTAGTATAGGGCTAGCATTGACAGTTATTAGCAGACGACTAGGCTATTGCTTGGGGCGTAAGTGGTCCTCT
>Ga0302320_10022031_pt1 | contig 12610 bp, 10 predicted proteins | sample Bog_T0_3_FD_202130 | JGI IMG/M metagenome (GOLD analysis project Ga0302320, IMG submission 202130) | Peat permafrost microbial communities from Stordalen Mire near Abisko, Sweden - Bog_T0_3 | ecosystem: Environmental > Terrestrial > Soil > Wetlands > Peat | place: Sweden: Abisko, Stordalen Mire...
TGAAATTAATTTTCTTTTGTTTCTCAAACATCCTTCTGTTCAGCACTGCTTCAGGGGTAGCACAAACTGACCGCGAGCGAAACTTCGACGCTGACTGGCATTTTCTACGCGGTGATGCGCCCGGTGCCGAGCAGCCGGCGTTTGACGATTCTACCTGGCGCGTGCTCGATGTGCCGCACGATTGGAGCATTGAGGATTTGCCGGCCAACAATTCCACCAATCGCGTCGGACCGTTCAATCCGGATTTGAGCCCCGGCAAAGATGCGACCGGCAACACCGTCGGAGGCACCAGCTGGTATCGGAAATACTTCACGCTGCCCGCAAGTGATGCGGGCAAAAAACTTTCTGTGCGCTTCGACGGCGTTTACATGGACGCCGATTTCTGGTTGAACGGGCAGCCGCTCGGCAATCACCCTTATGGTTACACGAGTTTTGCCTTCAACCTGACCCCAATGCTCAAGCCAGTCGGACAGACCAATGTGCTGGCAGTCCGCGTCCGCAACGAAGGCCGGAATAGCCGCTGGTATTCCGGCTCCGGCATTTATCGGCATGTCTGGTTGGAGGTTACCGATCCGTTGCGCATAACAGAAAATGGTTTGCAAATCACCACACCGGAAGTCGCGCCCGAAAATTCCACCGTGCTGGCGAGAACAGAAATCATCAATGATCGCAGTGAAAATGCCCATGTTGTCGTGCGGATAAAAGTGCGCAACGCAAAAGGCAAAATCGTTGCACATGAACAGAGTGAGTTGGAACTGTCCGCCGGTGGAAAAACTGTTTCAGAACAAAAATTGACGCTAAAACCGGCAAAACTTTGGTCGCCATCCGCTCCAAATTTATATCGCTCCGAAGTCGAACTGCTCGTCGCCAGCAAGGTAGTTGATTCGCTTTCACAAAATTTTGGAATTCGCAAAATCGAAGTGGATGCGGAGCACGGTTTCCGGTTGAACGGCGAGAGCATCAAATTGAAAGGCGGTTGTCTGCATCACGACAATGGTCCGCTGGGTGCAGCCGCGATTGACCGCGCGGAAGAGCGACGCGTGGAACTGGTAAAAGCCGCCGGGTTCAACGCCATCCGCACCAGCCACAATCCGCCGTCGCCGGCGTTTCTCGATGCCTGCGACCGGCTGGGTATTTTGGTGCTGGACGAAGCGTTTGACTGCTGGGTGCGCGGGAAAAATCCGGACGATTATCACCGGTTCTTCGAAGACTGGTCGGATCGCGACATTGCCGCGATGGTGCAGCGGGACCGCAATCATCCGTCCGTGGTAATGTGGTCCATCGGTAATGAAATACCCGACCGCTTCGATCGCCCGGATATTGCCAAGAGGCTCCGCGAGGACGTGCTGGCCAACGACATCACGCGTCCGGTCACTGAGGCCATCAACGCGATGTGGGAACCGGAAATGCGGAATCGCAATTGGGACAAGGAATCGGATGTCGCGTTTCAGCAGCTCGATATTGGCGGCTACAATTATCAGCCAAATAAGTTTGAATCCGACCACGCGCGCAATCCGCAGCGCGTGATGATGACCACGGAATCATTCCCCAAAGATCTATTCAATTATTGGGCGGCAGTGGAAAAACATCCTTACGTCATCGGCGATTTCGTGTGGACGGCGATGGATTATCTCGGTGAGTCGGGTATTGGCCACGCCGGTTTGGACCATCCGAAATACGAATGGAACCAGCCTTGGCCCTGGTTCAACGCTTTTTGCGGCGACGTAGATTTGTGCGGATTCAAGAAGCCGCAGTCATATTATCGCGACGTGGTCTGGAAACGGTCGCCATTGGCACTGGCGGTTCATGCGCCGGTGCCGGCCGGACGCACGGAAAAATTCAGCGACTGGGGCTGGCCGGATGAACACCAAAGCTGGACCTGGCCAGGTCAGGAAGGCAAGCCGCTGAAGGTGGCAGTCTATTCTCGCTGTGAAAACGTTCGGCTCGAACTCAACGGCAAAATCATCGGCGAACAGCCGGTGACGGAAGCGACCAAACTCACGGCGCATTTTGAAGTGCCTTACGCACCGGGCGAATTGCGCGCCACGGGATTCAGCGGCGGCAAGGCGGTTGCCAGGTTTCGTTCCACACCACCGGCGCACCGGCAAAATTGCGACTGACGCCGGATCGCTCCACCATTCTTGCGGATCGTAATGATCTGTCATTTGTCACCGTCGAGGTGGTGGACAAGGCTGGCAACATGGTGCCAGATGCGGCAATTCCGGTGCGATTTGAAATCAGCGGCGCGGGCGAGCTAGCCGCCGTTGGCAGCGGCAACCCCAAGTTGCCGGAAAGTTTTCAGCAGCCGCAACGAACGACGTTTGAAGGCCACTGCCTGGCCATCGTGCGTCCGATTGGGAAAAGTGGGAAAGTAGTTTTGCGCGCCGAAGCAGATGGGTTAACCGCCGCCACAACGACAATCCGCATACGTTAAATACCGGCGCCGTCACAACATTATTTTGAAAACGAACATCTCACGCCGAACGTTTTTGACCACCGCCGCCGCCGGTTCGCTTGGCTTAATGGCACTTGGCGCAATGCCATCCAAGCCCGTCGCCGTTTTTGCCCAGCGCGGTTATTATCTGCTGCCCAACCGAGCACCAACACTCGGCTATGCGGCATGCCGCGATATGCTTGATGCGATGGCGGAAGATGGCGTAAACACGGTCATTCTTTGGCTCGCCGGCGGTTTTCGCTCGAGGAAATTTCCCATCACCTGGCAATACAACACAGAGAATGAAAACGTCCGCGAAGATTTCATGCGCAAACTCATCCGGCACGCGCAAAGGCGCGGTGTCAAATGTCTCTTGGGTTTCACGCCATTTGGTTACGATGGCGTGAATCAGTATCCGCGTGAACATTCCGAACTCAAGGCGGTCGGAACCGACGGCAACCCGGTCGCCGAATTCGGCATTAATAGCTGGGGCTGGAATCTTTGTCCGGCAAAAGCCGAGTCGCAGCGCTTCATGCTCGAATACATCCGCGAACTGGCGTTTGATTTTTATCCCGAAGCCGACGGGCTGTTCATTGAATCCAGCGACTATGCAATCTGCCATTGCTCCGAGTGCGGGGTGAAACATTTTGATCACGAGTTCCAATTTGTGCGAACCATTTCGGAAGAAACCTGGAAACGAAAGCCGGACGAGACGGTTGTGGTCTATCCACATTATTTTTCCGGCGCTAAACTGCGTTTCTCTTTCACCGAAGCGGTGGCGACGAAGCAGGCGTTTGATCCGCGTTGGACCTTGTTTTTCACCCCGCACAGCGCCGCGATCGAACCTGATTTGATCGCGAAAGCGAAAGGCAGTTGGTGGTGGAACGAAGCGCCGTCGCGTTTTAATATTCCCGGCATCCGCGCCGGGGCGCAAATGGCAAGGGATGCTCATTGCACCGGATACATTCCATCGCTTGAATGCTACAGCTACGTTGAAACGCACGAGGAATTTGGCGAACCGTGGCTGAATGGCCGCCGGCAGGTGCCGTTCGGCTTTGGCTGGTTGGCGGGAGGCGCTTCGCCTTATCGCGAATTGCCCGTGCGTGCGGCGCGGCTGGCGTATCGCGAATATACCGCGAATCCTGATTTGTCCGATGACGAACTTCATGCCGTGCTCGGCCGGGAATTTTTTGGCCGGCATTGGCAACCGGCGCAAGTCGAAGATACACTCGAACTCTGTCGTGTCTTTGGCACGGATCGCGACTGGTCGGTGCCTGCGCCATTGACCACGCCCGGCTTGGTTGAATCACGCCGCAAAGCTGGCCGGCTTGATGCCGACAAACTTGCTTTCCTCCGCGACCAACTCGCGCGTGTCCGCGCCATCGCCGCCAGAAACCAAAACGCCAGCACTTCTGGTGGACGCGATCTTGCCCGCATCGCCCAATGGTTGAGCGATCAGTGGCAGGGAGCCAATTCCTTGCTGCTCGAAAGCTGAACGTAAAAAACTTGTGAATGAACAAAATATGCGAATTATCCTTTCCATACTGTTTTCAATCCAAACTGTGGTTGCCGTTGCGGAATCCACCAATCCGCCCGCGCTGACGTCGTTCAAAGATTTGTCCACGAACATGCTTTTCGGCACGGAAGTTGATCCAGACGCGCTGGCCAACGATAAGCCTTATGCAGAGTTGCTGGCGAAGCATTACAACATCATCGTTCCCGAAAACGATTTGAAATTTGAAAACACCGAGCCGTCGCGTAGCCATTTTGAACTTGAGCGTGCTGACCGCGTCGTCAATTTTGCCGCAGCGCATCACATGGTCGTTCGCGGGCATGTGCTGGTTTATCAATGGCAGTCGGAATGGCTGCGGAACAATTATGTGGATCAATATGACAATGCGCCGGCGGGAAAATTCGCTGCCAAGGACGTGAAGGCCATTCTGGACAGCCACATCGAGACCGTCATGGGCCGCTACAAGGGCAAGATCAAGTATTGGGATGTCGTCAACGAGGTGATCTGCGATCCGGTGGGCACCAACATTGTGGACCGCTCCAGCATGGACACGATTTTGCAGCATTCGTTCTGGTATAAGGCGTTTAAAATTCTCCAGGAACACGGCGATGTCTCGGAGGATTTTGTCAGCTACGCTTTTCGCAAGGCGCATGCGGTGGATCCCGACTGCAAATTATTCCTCAATGATTACGGCATTGAAGGCTATTACGGCTGGCAGGAAAAATCTCTGGCCGCGCGCGCACTGGTCAAAATGCTGCTGGATCGTGGCGTGCCCATCAACGGCGTCGGCTTGCAGATGCACCAGAGTTATGGCAACGATCCATCGGTCGGGGACAATCTAGCTGGAAACATTCAAGCCTATAAAGATATGGGACTGGACGTGCAAGTTACGGAATGCGACATTCAAATCAAGTTACCCGTCGTGGCCACTTCGCCGGACAAGGTTTATGGCGATCCGACGCCTTCCGACCTGAAACATCAGGCTGAGACTTATTACAATCTAGTCAAAACCTGCCGGCAAGGCGGCAACGTCTCCGCATTTCTAACATGGGGGTTCACCGACAAATATAGCTGGATTCCATGGAAATATCCGGGCAACGGCCAGGCTCTGCCATTCGATAAGAATTATCAGCCCAAATCCGCCGCTTATGCCATCGAACAGGCTCTGAAAGGAGAATCGTTCCATGAGTGAGTCGCCCACAAAAAAATATTTGCAGGTGGTGCGCAGGCGCATCACGAGATTGGCACTATTTTTTGGATTGTTCACAACAACAGCCTTTCTGCCATCACCGATGGGCGGCTGGCAAACGCATCGTGATGGTCTGCCGGTATACGCCTCAACATGAGTGAATGGTTTCGCATCACGGCGCGTCCGTTCGCCGCAACCCGCTGACATTCTCAATCACCGGATCGAGCGCGAGTTGGCGAGTTTCGGTGTCGGCTTGGTGGATGTTGATGTTGCGCAACTCCAGACCGGACACACTGTCGGCGTAAATCCACGGGATGTGATTTTTCCCCATGAACGAAGGCCGCAGCGGCGCGGGTGCCAGATCAAACTCCTGTCCATACAGCGGCGCGTTGGGGCTGTAATTGAAAGTCATATCCCAGTCGCTCAAAACAATATCACTCACGTTCTGATTCTGGCCGACGACTAGAATGCTGTTTTCCGCCCGTGCGCGAACGTGGCTGATGCTGATGCCGTGAATGCGGGCCGAAGTGGAACTCGCGGTGGAAATAATGAACGGCTCACCCTTGCCCCACCACGCGCCGGCGAACATGCGTGTTTCCATCACCACATTGTCAATGGTCACATTCTCCACCCAGCCGTGGTCCCCAGCCTGAATGGCAAAGCCGCGGCTGGTATCACTGATCACCAGATTATTGATCGCCACGTCCCGGACTTTTCCGGATGAATAACCCAGATGAATGGCGCACGACCGGCTTGTCAGGACGCAATTGGCGATGGCAATGTGCTCGCACACGCTGTCGGGATCGGTGATGCCGGTGAACGCGAGGCAATCGTCGCCGCCCCGGAGGATGCAGTCGGAAATCACGATGTTCTTCGAGCCGCAAAAATGCATGCCGTCGTTGTTCGGAATCTGGAGATTGTTATCAATGCGGATGCCATGCACCTGGATGTCGGTGCAATCGCTGAAGGTGACCGTCCAGCAGGGCGAATTGCGAATGGTGACGCCTTCAAGCCGGAGATGGCGGCAATCGTGAAAAAAGATCGGCTGGGTGGGACGGTTGCCAGCGGTGACTACGCACTGTTTTCGCTGCCAGTCCTCCAGCAAAGGGTCTTTTGCAGCGGGTAATCCGGTCCGCAATTTGTCCCAGTCGAAGAACGACCGGTCTGCGAGTTCAATCGTGCCTTCGCCGCAGATGGAAATATCGCTCTGGTGGATGGCCCACAGCAAGGAGCGCGTGTCGCCCAGCTCCCGGTGTTTGAAACCATTGGGCGGATAATCTTCAAGCCGCGGGGAACCGCGCAGGATCGCGCCCGCCTCCAACCGAAGAGTCACCTGCGATTTCAAGCCGATGCTGCCGCTCAACCACACACCCGCCGGCACCAAGACCGTGCCGCCGCCTTTGCTGGCGCAATCATCCACGGCGGCTTGAATCGCCACCGTGTTGAGCGTTTTGCCATCCGCCACCGCGCCGTGATCGGCGATGGAAACGGTAACGGCAACTGCAGGCAAGGCCACCATGCCAAGCGCAACGGACAGGACAAAACGAGCAATGATTTTCATAAAAAATTTTTGCGAAAGTTAATATCCCACAGCCTTGAGTCCGGGCGGCGCATAATTCTTTTCCGCGTCGTCCAAAACCAAAACCCAGTCCGGACCTTGCGGCGGCGTGCGGAATTCCCTCTGGCCAGCGCCGTCGAATTCACCAATAAGCGAACCGACGCCGGCGCGCGGGTCATACCACCATGCGCGGATTCGTTTCGCGTTCAGTTTCGCCAAGTCAATGTTCGCGGACTGGTCGTTCATTGGAAAATAAATGAAGGCATAGGTGCCTTCGCGGTCGCGCGTGGCCTGCAAATGGAATCCGCCTTTGCCTGGGTCGCCGACGATTAGCGATTGGTCGGGAACGCGAGAGAAAAATGGGCGCGACTCCATCAGTTGCCGCAGAAAACCCATTTGTCTGCCGGCCGGAGAAAACATCGCGCTGATCCAATCGCGGTCAGCATGATTAATCACCTCAGCACCAGAGCCGGCGAATTGCCAGACGGCGTGGTCGCCGTAAGTCACGCCACAGGCACCGGCAAACACAGATCGGTAAGTTTGTTTGCGCGCGTCGTGGTCGCGGAAATAGCCGGTTGCCGGATTCCACTGCGGCCACGGGTTATAAGGGTGATCCTCATAATTCGGCTCCAAATCAAGCGTCGGTTTCGCGGGATTGAGCGCATAATCCTCGGCAATCCAATCCCACACCGGCTGATTGTGACCGCCGCCGTGGCCGCTTTGCATGCCGTTGATGGACAGCCAGGATTCGCCCGCGAGAAATTTCGACGTGCGGTAAATGCCCGACGACGGGTGATACAAAATCACCGGTGAATTGCCCGCACCTTCAGCAAGGCCGGCGGCAAATTCCCGCCAGATGGGTGTCCAGTCATAATTTGCCGCGAAACCAGCGCCAATTCCGGGACTGTTCGGATATTGATCGGAGCTGGCCGCATCCAGTTTTGCGGGGCGATCCCCGCCAAGCATCCATACGACATTGGATCTTCCCCTGAGCCGTAGCGCGAGGTATTTCGCATAACGGTGCACGGCCGGCAGATTGTCATTGCGAAAGATACGCGGGCCTTCGCCCCACGGGGCGGTGAGCTGATCGCCCCAGGCCGGCAGCAATGCGACATACAAGCCATCGGCCGCAGCTTCATCGGCGATTTCCACCACCCGGTCAAAAAAATTGTCGTTGGGCCGCGTCGGGTCGCTGTCAATGAATGGCAGTTGGCCCAGGGCATTCGTCTCCGTGATGCCGTCATTTTCGTCCAGCACCATCAATTGCACAATGGTGAAACCCTGTTGCGCCCGGGTGTGCAGGTAGTAGCTGGCATCGGATCGGGATAAACAGTGGATGACCTTCCAGCCGGTATCACCGAGCCAGAAGAAGGGTTTGCCGTCGGTGGTTTCAAGATAGTGCCCGTCCGCGTGGACGCGGATGGCGGGAAGTTGCCGCACGGCATCCTCCGCAGCGGCGACCCACGGAAACGACAGTGAAAGTAGAATGGCGTAAAGAATTTTCATGTTGTCGGCGTTATAAGGTTTCAAATCAATAGCCGCCGGTGCCAATTTGACCGGTGGGGGCCGGAGCGGCAGCCGAGAGTTTTTCCCGGCGACGAAATTCGCCCAGCATCGCCGCCGTGGCCGTCGCGCCACAGCGCGAAGCGCCGAGTTCTCGGACTCGAATCAAGCCATCGAGATCGCGCACGCCGCCGGCGGCCTTCACCTGCACCTTCGCGGAAACGGTGGCGCGCATGAGTTTCAAATCATGTTCGGTCGCGCCTTTGTAGTTGTAGCTACCGTCCGGTAGTTTCACAAAGCCGTAACCCGACGATGTCTTCACCCAGTCGGCGCCAGCCGCTTCGCTGATTTGACAAAGCTTGATTTTTATTTCATCGCCGCTCAAACCTGCGCCGCCATTGGCGAGATAATCGTTTTCAAAAATCACTTTCACCTTCGCGCCATGCCTGTGCGCCTCGTCGCAGACGACTTTCACGTCACGCTCGACGTAGGCCCAGTCGCCACCCAGCGCCTTGCCGATGTTGATGACCATGTCAATTTCCACCGCGCCGTCGCGGCACGCCAGTTCCGTCTCGTAACGCTTGGCCTCGGTGCAACCGTTCCCGTGAGGGAAACCGATGACCGCGCCGACGAGCACGCCGGTGCCGCGCAACCGTTCCGCCGCCTGCTTCACGGCATAGGGCTTGATGCACACCGAAGCAACCTGATATTTTGCCGCCAGCGCGCAACCGTCCTCCAATTCCTGATCCGTCATGGTCGGATGGAGCAACGAATGGTCAATCGCCTTGGCGAGCTGTTCGTAAGTGTATTGCATGGTGCTTATATGCCCAAAGACAGTCAAATTGACGACTGCTTTCTGTTTTTAAAGCCAAACAAAAACTCATTACAAAAATCGTAAAAGCATCACCGCCGCCAAAGCCAAAATCAGCGCTGCGGCTAAAGCGCGGCGGGCAAAGGTCAAAGGTGCGAAATGAATAGTTCAAGTGATTGTTTGGAAAGAAACCTGCGGTTCCGTCCGCAGTAGCCTATCGGCACATATGTAGCGCACAACATATGTGCCGATATGTGGTGTGACAAAAAATGTGGTGCGAAGGGCAAAACCCCAAGCTGCATCGAGGTGTTTGCAGTCTTCACACCACATATTATTTGGCGCTCACAATGTTTTGAGAAAGCCCATGACACTTTTCTGCGCGGTTCGTTTGTGCCCAGTTTGAAGCAGTGGAGCTTCGCAACGGGCTAACGCCTTGGCTTTCATTTTCAGATCGCTTTCCGCGTAGAGGTGGGTGGTTTGCAGGGACTCATGCCCCAACCAGATGCGGATCGTGTTGATGTCCACGCCGGAACGCAGCAGGTGCATGGCAGTCGTGTGGCGGATCGAATGTGGGCTGATGCGTTTGGCCCGCAGGATCGGCGTGGTGACTGCGGCGCGGCGCACGTATCGTTTCACCAGAATGTGGATGCCGTAACGGGTCAGCGGTTGGCCATGGCGGTTGCGAAAGACCGCTTGGGTGTCGGCGCAACTGGCCACCAGTTCTTGCAGTGCCGAGGCCGTCACTTTCCATAATGGGCAGCGGCGTTCTTTGCGTCCTTTACCGTGCAGGGTGACCACGGGCATCACCAAGTCGAGGTCTTCGACCCTTAACCGTGAGGCCTCACTGACACGCGCCCCGGTGTTGTAAAGAAACAGCAGCAGGGCATAATCGCGGAAACCTTGTGCGTTCCGCTGGTTCGGTGCAGCCAAAAGCGCCTTCATTTCCGTTTTCTCCAAGTAGTGTCTGGGAGCGGGCGTATGTTTTTTGAGGTGGATGGTGTGAAGCTGGCGACTCCACTCCAAATGTTCCGGGCTGTTTATTCCGACAAAGCGCGCCCAAGAATGGAGGGACACCAGGCGCTGGTTGAGGGTGGATGGACCGCAATGACGAACTTGTTCCAAGTGACGGATAAACTCCCGAACGACTTGGGGTTTAATTTGGGCTAACGCCAACCGATCCACGGCGCATCGGCATCGTTGCGCGGCAAAGGGCAGAAAGAGCCGGAGCGTGTCGCGATGACTGAGTTGGGTGTTCGGCGAGTAGTTCCGTTCACCCATCACATAATCGACCAGGAATCGGCGCACCCAAGGGGCCACGAGATTATTCATGGGAACCTCCCAAAGCATAACGGGCAAAACGGGCGCTGGCCTGTTCCCGCAGTTCCGGAGTCATCGTCAAATACTTCTGGGTGCCGGCGAGACTGACGTGTCCCAGATAGGTGGAAAGCTGGACCAACAACATCTGCAAATCCGCTCCCTCCCGATACCCGGCCACGAGGCGATGGACGGCCGCCGTGTGGCGCAGGTCATGCAACCGGGGCTGATAGCGCGAACCATCGGTTCGCTTCACATCTGCCGCTCGGCGTAGCGCCTGAAAGACTCGTTGCACGGTGAAACAGTTCACTGGAGCGCCGGTGCTGGATCGGAAAAAACGGCGATGGGAAACTCCGCCCGCTGGTCGCTGGCGCGCATAGTCAGCCAGCACGCCGGCTAGTTTTGGCCCGACGGGGACGAGCCGACTTTTGAAAAACTTGCTGCACCGCACTTGAAGCAGGGCGTCTTTCACATCAACATCGGCATCTTCGAGCTTGAGTGCTTCGCTGAGGCGCAAGCCCGCGCCATAGAGCAGCAGCAGCAAGACCCGCATCGTCAGCGGTGACAAGCTCCGGGTGCGCTCTGGCGAAATGGCTTGGAGAAGGCGTTGCAACTCCGGCATGGAGTAAATGTAAGGGGTGAAGATCACGGCAACCTTCGGGGCTTCCGCCGGCAAAGGAGACCGGCGCGCCCAACCTCGCGCCAAGGCGAAGCCATAAAAACCGCGCAAAGTCTCCCATTTGCGGCTCCAGTGTCGCGTCACCGGACCCTGTCCGTCTAAAAAGGCGCGCACGGCCACGGGTTTGACTTGGTTCATGCGGATCTTCCCCATCGTCCGACAGAATGTTTTCAAGATGATGCGTTCGCTCTGAAAACGAAACCCTAACGACTGTTTCAAGGTGATGTATTGCGTCACCGTTTGAAGGAGTTTCATAGCAACCCTCCCAAATCAAAGGCGGCCACGGTGCGCAAACCGGCCAAGTCTACCTTGGCATATACCTGTGTCGCGGTCAGGCTCCGGTGGCCCAAATGATCACCGACCGCCTTGAGGGGCAAGCCGCTGTTGAGCAAATAAGTGGCACAGGCGTGACGCAGAGCATGAGGCCCGCGCTTGGGACTGACGATTTTCAGCCGGTCCAGCAAACTCCGTGTCAGCATATACACCGCGTTTCGGGGCAACGGACGAAACGGTGCGTGCAAGGTCAAAAACACTTCACCGTGAAGGCTCTGCGGCCGCGCTTCTTTCAGGTAGCGCCGAAGGGCTTGCCGCATGGCGCGCGTCAGCGGGTATTCCTGCACCCGGGCGCTTTTGCTGCGACGCACCCGCAGGATGCGACGCGTCCAATCCAAGTCCTCCAGGCGCAAAGCCCGGACCTCCCCACTGCGCAGCCCATACACCGCCAGCAGGAGCAGGATCGCTCGATTGCGCATATCCCGGCTCGCGCTTCCTTCGGTGGCGGCGATGAGCCGCTGAACCTCTGGCCATTTCGGACCGGCCGGAACATTTTCTTGTTGAAACAGTCGCGGCGCAAGGATCACGGGAGCCAAATCCTGCCGACACCATTCCTGTGCATAAGCATCACGGAAGAAACGACGCAATGTCTTCGCTGCAATGGCCAACGTGATCCGGCTCAGCCCCCGGGCGGCAAGATGACTTAAGTAACCATCAACCTCGGCCACGGTGACGCGGCGCAACGGCACTTCCTGTCCTTTGATCCAGCGTAGGAAACCATCAGTCCACCAACAGTAATCGGCACAGGTTTTTTCGGCCAAACCCTCTTCGGTGCGCAGAAACGCAGCCCAGGCCTGGAGTTGTTCCGCATACGCCGGCGCGGGGCGGGACTTTTCTTTGAGCCACCCCATATAGCGGCACCAGGCGCACGCCACTTGAACGAAATACTTGGCCGACCATTTTAAACAGTGAACGCGACCACGCCGCCTTTGCCGACGTGCCCAGCGCAGAGCGCACTGGTCAATGAGTTCGAGCGTAACGTGGCCCGGCACTTGTTTGTCCAGCAGGATGGCGATCACCCGCAGTTGCCTTGCGTGGCGCAAGAGCGTTGAGCGGGATATGCCCACCAATGACAGATGTGTTAAAAACGTGCTTCGCTCCGCAGCCAACGGGCTGTTGATGTGACGCGCAAGCACCCGACCGGAATTGAATAAGGATTTGAACATACCGGCAGAGTTTTGCGGATGACCGGCCGGTTCCCACCTTCATTCGCCAAATAATATGTGGTGTGAAGACTGCAAACACCTCAATGCAGCCTGGGGTTTTGCCCTTCGCA
>Ga0302320_10022032_pt1 | contig 12610 bp, 6 predicted proteins | sample Bog_T0_3_FD_202130 | JGI IMG/M metagenome (GOLD analysis project Ga0302320, IMG submission 202130) | Peat permafrost microbial communities from Stordalen Mire near Abisko, Sweden - Bog_T0_3 | ecosystem: Environmental > Terrestrial > Soil > Wetlands > Peat | place: Sweden: Abisko, Stordalen Mire...
CAGGACATTTTTTTCCGACCGGGACCAGTCCTGCGACGGGAGCCACGTCCATGTCCATCGTTACCGGGGACTTCAACGGAGACGGCATTCCGGATTTAGTCGTGGCAAATTCAGGGAGCAATTCTGTCACCATTCTGTTGGGCGACGGAGCAGGGCACTTTACCCCAACTGGGAACACTTCTCCGACAGGCACAAATCCCGATGCCATCACCGCAGCAGATTTTAACGGTGACGGCGTTACAGATTTAGCTGTAGTGAACAGTGGTGACGGCACAATCACAATTCTGATTGGCGATGGAACGGGAACTTTTACACCGACGCATACAAACCCTCCAGTAGGAAAGGCATCGTTTAGCGATACGGGCATCGCGACGGGAGATTTCAACGGGGACGGAATTCCAGATTTAGCCGTCGCAAATGCATCCAGCGGTTTGACTATATTGTTGGGTAACGGAGACGGAACGTTTGTGGCGGCGGCGAGTCCAGTGTCGAGCGCGACCCCCGTCTCCATAGCGGTAGGCGACTTCAACGGAGATGGCATTCCGGATCTGGCTACCGCAAACTCTGGCAGCAACAATGTGACGGTCCTGCTGGGCAAAGGGGACGGAACGTTTACGCCCACATCGGCCAGCCCGGCGACGGGCTCAACACCAGAGTCCATTGTGGTTGCGGACTTAAACGGAGACGGCAATGCAGACCTGGCCGTAACAAATATCAATAGTAACTCTGTGACCGTTCTGCTGGGCGATGGTAAGGGTAATTTTACCTCGGCTGCTACCAGTCCTTCGACCGGAACCGAACCCAGGTCAATCGCTATAGGCGATTTCAACGGAGACGGCATACAGGATCTAGCTGTAGCGAATTGGGTAGGAAGCGTCTCAGTTACGGTATTGCTATCGGAGACTCAGTCAACAACCGCAACCGCAACGGGCATCTCGCCTGTAGGCACCGGCACACACCAGGTGGATGCGAGCTATGGCGGCGACACCAACTACAGCTCAAGCACTTCCGGAACGACGGGGCTGACGGCGCAGTTGCTTCCTCCGCGTATGACCCTGGCTGCATCGTCTACATCAGTGAACGCAGGCGCGCAGGTGACCTTCACCGCAACAGTTGGCGGCAACACAGCGCCTCCTAAGGCCGTGAGAGCCCACCCACCTCGCCCGATGGCGAGCAGCACTCCAGCGCCCACCGGGACAGTGAACTTCCTGAACGGAACCACTTCGCTCGGAGTAGGAACTCTCAACAGCAGCGGCGTGGCCACTCTGGCAACCACCAAGCTCCCTGCCGGGAAGGACAGCATCACCGCGTCTTATGCAGGCGATGGCCGTTACTCGCCAACGACCTCTTCGGCAGTAGTGGTCAGCGTCATTGCCAACCCGGCCCCGACGGTAGGTCTCAGTTCGTCCGCAATCTCGGCCACCTACGGCACGTCGGTGACTTTCACGTTCACAGCAACCGGCAGCGGTACTGTGCCGACCGGAACCGTGACCTTCCTTGATGGCACAACGCAACTGGGCACCAAAAGCCTGAACGGCGGCGGCGTAGCCACCTACTCCACAAGCACCTTAAAGGCGGGAACGCATTCGATTACGGCAAGCTACCCAGGCGACAGCCATTATGGAGCCGTGACTTCAACAGTGGTCACCCAGACGATCAAACAGGCCGTATCCACGATTATCTGGACGGCGCCTTCGGCTATCACTTATGGCACGGCGCTGACCAGTACCCAACTCGATGCATCTGCCTCGGTGCCTGGTTCACTCGTTTATTCCCCAACACTGGGCTCAGTTCCGGCAGTCGGATCACCGACGCTTTCTGTGACCTTCACTCCAACCGATGCCATCGACTACACTACGGCCACCGCGAAGGCAACGCTGTTGGTCAGTCGGGCTCCTCTCACGGTGACTGCTAACAACGCCAGCCGGGCATATGGAGTGACGAATCCAAGCTTCACCGCGGCCTTCAAGGGCTTCGTCAACGGCGACACGGTTAGCGTTCTAAGCGGCTCACCCGCATTCGCTACTACCGCAATAGCCACTTCGCCTGTGGGCACCTATCCCATTACCGTGACGCTGGGCTCGCTGTCGGCCGCCAACTACATCTTCAAATTTGTTAACGGCACGCTCAACGTTACCAAGGCCACACCGGCTATCACTTGGGCTTTGCCGGCAGCAATCACCTATGGAACAGCTTTGAGCGCAACGCAGCTTGACGCGACATCGCCGGTGACGGGTACTTTCACCTACACGCCTGCCATCGGCAAGGTGCTCACCGCGGGCACGCAAAAGCTCTCCGTCAGTTTTGCGCCTAACGACATGGCGGACTATACAACCGCAGCAGGCACCACGACTCTGGTAGTCAATCAGGCCACGCCGAAGATCATTTGGGCCACGCCTGTGCCCGTCAGTTATGGCACCAAGCTGAGCGTGACCCAACTCAATGCCAGCTCCACTACGGCCGGCACGTTCAGCTACTCTCCAGCCATCGGAGTTGTTCCGGGCGCAGGCTCGCAGACACTCACCGCCACCTTCACGCCCAAGGATACAGTCGACTACGCGACCAGCTCTGCAAAAGTTACGCTGGTTGTGAACAAGGTCTCGCTTACAGTAACGGCCAACATCGCAAGCCGTGCCTATGGCGCTGCCAACCCGGCCTTCACTGCGACCTATGCAGGCTTCGTCAATGGCGACACAGCAGCCAAGGCCGTCACCGGCAACCCCAGCCTCACTACCACTGCCACCGGCGCCTCCGTGCCAAGCACCTATCCCATCACCGCCGCGGTTGGCTCGCTGGCAGCGGTCAACTACACCTTCAAGTTCGCGCCCGGCACACTGACCGTCACGAAGGCTCTGCTCACCGTAACGGCGACCAGCGCCTCGGTGGCCTATAACCAGCCCATTCCGAAACTCGGTTACACCGTGACCGGTTTCGCCAACTCAGACACGTCTTCCATCCTCAAGGGCGCACCGGTAGAGACCACCGCCGCGAGCAAGGGCTCGAACTACGGCGTCTACCCCATCACCATCACCCAGGGAACGCTTACCGCCAACAGCAACTACGGCTTCCAGTTCGTCAACGGCACGCTGACGATCACCGCGTTGGGAATCACAGCCACGCCCGTCTTCCATCCCGCTGCCGAGATATCCGACGCAGCGGTCACCGTGACTCTTTCGGACGCCACCACGGGCGCGGTGATCTACTACACCACCGACGGCTCCACGCCGAGCACGTCCTCCACGAAGTACTCGGCAGCCATTTCCGTCGCTGCGACCAAGACCATCCACGCCATCGCGGTTGCGCCTGGGTACTCGCAAAGCACCATCGCCGCTGCCATTTACACAATTCAACTGCCTGCCGGTACGCCTGTCTTCAAGCCTGTTGGAGGTACGTATCCCACGGCTCAGAGCATAACCATCAGCGACGCCACGGCTGGGGCAACAATCTATTACACTACCAACGGAACCACGCCGACAACTTCATCGGCCAGGTACACCGGCGCGATTGCCGTTCCGTCCACTGAGACGCTGAAGGCGACTGCGACGGCGGTGGGTTACAGTACCAGTGCCCTGGCCACGGCCGCCTACAGCATCACGGGAATCAATTTTGAAGTCCTTGCAATCCCTGCGAATGCAACCAATATATATATGCACGTCGGCAACACGACTACTGCATTTCCGATTGGGACAGGTCAATCAAGCATAGAGGAATTCGTCGCATTACCTGCCGGAACGTACACCGTGAGAGTTGTTGCGACTGGGAACAACAATTCTGGAAATGCCTTGGCTGGAGCCTACGCAGCAAGCGTCACAGTCTCCGGGGTAACTCCCCTGACCCTGAGTCTAAGTCCGGAGTCCATAGCCGTTGATCCGAGTACACCCTCTACGGTGCCTGCTGGAAGCATATTTACGGCGACGGTCGATATTACCGATCCTGCTCACTGGTTTGACGGGATTGTGGCTGGTTTTCGGGTAAACTCTGTCACATTGGGACAAAACGCAACGTGCGGGGCAACAAGCCCTGGCCGATACAAATGCACGGCATCTTCTCTGCAGGCACCAGCGGTGGCGGGAACAATGCCGATCGACTTCTGGGCTTGGCAGAACATTCCCGGGCCTTTCAGCATTGTGACTTACGGTCTGAGTTGGACCATTCCAGTTACTCTGACCTCTGGTATTCACCTGCAGATACCATCTCTGCCGCCCAATGTGACAAGCGTCTATGTTCTGACAGGAAATATTGTGACCGCGTTTCCCGTAAGCGCAGGAGAGACATCCTTCAGTGGAGACATCGGGCTGCCAATTGGAACGTACACCGTGAGAGTTGTTGCGACTGGAAGCAACAATTCTGGAAATGCCTTGGCTGGAGCCTACGCAGCAGGCGTCGCAGTCTCCGGGATAACTCCGCTGACCCTGAGTCTAAGTCCGGAGTCCATAGCCGTTGATCCGAGTACACCATCCAGTTTGTCTGCCGGGGGCACGTTTGCGGCGACGGTCGATATTACTGATCCTGCTCACTGGTTTGACGGGATTGCGGCTGGCTTTAGGGTAGACTCCGTCATACTGGGACTAAACGCAACGTGCGGGGCAACAAGCCCTGGTCAATACAAATGCACGGCATCTTCTCTGCGGGCAGCAGCGGTGACGGAAACAATGCCGATCGACTTTTGGGCTTGGCAGAACATTCCCGGACCTGTCAGCTTTGTGACTTACGGTCTGAGCTGGACCATTCCAGTCACTGTGACCTCTGGTATTCGCTTGCAGATACCATCTCTGCCGCCCAATGTGACAAGCATTTATGCACTAGCCGGAAGCACGGTGACGGCGTTTCCTGTAAGTCCTGGAACGACGTCCTTCAACGGAGACATTGGAGTGCCTGCCGGAACGTACACCGTGAGAGTTGTTGCGACTGGGAGCAACAATTCTGGAAATGCCTTGGCTGGAGCCTACGCAGCAGGCGTCACAGTCTCCGGGATAACTCCGCTCACCCTGAGTCTAAGTCCGGAGTCCATAGCCGTTGATCCGAGTACACCGTCTACGGTGCCTGCTGGAAGCATATTTGCGGCGACGGTCGATATTACCGATCCTGCTCACTGGTTTGACGGGATTGCGGCTGGTTTTAGGGTAGACTCTGTCACATTGGGACAAAACGCAACGTGCGGGGCAACAAGCCCTGGTCAATACAAATGCACGGCATCTTCTCTGCAGGCAGCGGCGGCGGCGGGAACAATGCCGATCGACTTTTGGGCTTGGCAGAACATTCCCGGACCTGTCAGCTTCGTGACTTATGGAATGAGTTGGACGATGCAGGTTACTATTGAAGGAAGATGGTTATTTACTTGACTCAGGTAACCACAACCTGTAGTGTTTCGCTTTATGGAGGAATATCCACGCAATCTCAGTGATTTCGAGGCGCGTTTTGCGACCGAGCAGGCCTGCCGTGACTACCTGTTTCAACTTCGCTGGCCGGATGGTTTTCGTTGCCCGAACTGCGGCTTTGATCGCTTCTGGCCGGTGCGGTCCGTGTGGATGCAGTGTCGGCGCTGCGATCATCAGACCTCGGTCACGGCGGGGACGATCTTTCAGGATACGCGCAAGCCGCTGGTGGATTGGTTTCGGGCCATGTATTGGCTGGTGAGCCAAAAGAGCGGCGCCAGTGCGCTTGGGTTGCAAGCCGTGCTGGGCTTGGGTAGTTACAAGACGGCATGGACATGGCTGCACAAGTTTCGTCGTGCAATGGTGCGGCCTGGCCGTGACCGCCTGTCAGGCACAGTGGAAGTGGATGAGACATATTTGGGCGGCCTAGAGGAGGGCGTACGAGGCCGCCAGACAGTGCGTAAATCGATGATTGTCATTGCCGCCCAAGTGGATGGGCCGGGCATTGGACGGATACGGATGAAGCGGATTCCAGATGCTTCCGGCAACAGCCTGATGGCTTTCATTCAAGAGGCTATTGAGCCAGGGAGCATCGTGCATACCGACGGGTGGCAGGGCTACTCCGAAGTCGAAGAGAAGGGATACGTCCATCAAGTCACCGTTGTAAGAGGCAAGAAAGAATCTGCTTCGGAACTGCTGCCTCGCATTCACCTAGTCGCTTCCTTGTTGAAGCGATGGGTACTGGGCACTCACCAAGGCGCGATCAGCCAGGAGCACCTGGAATTTTATCTGGATGAATTCACATTTCGTTTCAACCGGCGGCGCTCCAAGAACCGAGGAAAGCTCTTCTATCGGATGGTTCAACAGGCAGTTGCGATCGATCCCGTTCCCTATAAATCGATGATCCTATGTGGCGGAAATGGTGCAAACCACGACCACAACCTGTAGGGGCTACCTGAGTGAAGTAAATAACCATCTGAGGTTAATGTAGATAATCGCGTCGCGGACTCTAACGGGAGTTATAGCTATCCTGTAACGTATTCCAACCAAGCCGGCACCTACTACCAAACAGATACCGACAACACAACCGGTCAGTTAAGCAATAAGACCACTTGGACCGTATCGGCGGTGGCTGTGAACGACTTTTCACTGCAAGCGACTCCAACTTCGCAATCAGTCAGTCAATCCGGATCTGCCGGGTTCAACATTGCAACCACGACTACGAAGGGCTCAGCTCAAGCCGTCGCCTTTACGATTGCAAACGTGCCGTCAGGGCTTACTGCGTCGTTCAGTCCATCGTTGGTTACATCGGGTACTGCCTCGACGCTCACAGTGTCCGCGAGTTCTACTGCGCCGACGAGTGCGTATACGTTGACGATTATAGGCACGGGAACGGCAGCGACCCATACAGCCCAAGTCTCCGTCACGGTCACGGCGTCCGCACGTGGGCCTATCGTGACTGTAATCCCGACGATAGTTCCATTCAGCAGTCAGCCCGTTGGGGTTGTTAGCTCATTTCAAACCGTAACCCTTGTGAACAGCGGCAGCGGCCAGCTTAAGATCAGCAGTATCGGCTTGGCGGCCGGTAGCGACTACATTCTCAATTTCCCGTCGGCGATTCCCCAGATACTGAATCCGAACGTGCCGTTCTCATTTCAAATCGCCTTCGAGCCGACTGCCACGGGCACACGCAATGGGCAAATCGTGATCTATGACAATGCGCCCAACAGTCCACAAGTTGTGACTCTGACAGGTACAGCGACCCCCGCTTCGCCGACTACGGGTACGATCAGCGTGAACGCGACGCTGAATAACATCACGCTGCCAAGCTCGTATAACTATGGATATGTTTTGACGGGACCAGGATCTTACGGCGGAGGGGGCGGGAAATCCTACTCAGTCATACCTGGAACCTATTCCATAGCGTTCGATGGTCCCAGTAACCTAACGCTTTCAAGCGTAATCCCTTCTGTCTCACAGAGCGTCCCGGCAGGTGGAAGCGTCACATTTACTCTCAACTTTACCGCGGCGACTGATTTTTATCCTCCCGGGTTTTACGTTCCGGGAAATAACGGATTCACGCAGCAAGTAGTGCGCGCGGGTTCAACTGCGAATTATTCCGTTTTGATAAATGGGGTGCCGCCGGGAAGCGCATCCGTTCCGGTTACTTTGTCGGTTCTTGGCGCCCCACCAACTTCAAGCCCTGTATTCACTCCTCAGCCCATGTATTGCTGTTCCGGCGGGACTCTAACCGTTGGCACTACGTCAGCAACACCTCCGGGCGTGTACACCCTGACCCTCAGCGGCACCAGTTCCAGTGGGATTACGCACACAGGTTACGCCTCGACGCTTGCGGTTACAGTTCCTCCTGCTCAACCCGTACAGCTTGTGAGCGTCAGCAGCGACGGCGCCCAGGCGAACGCGGCTAGTACCGTCAACCTGAATGCAGTTAGTGCGGATGGAAGATATGTCGTCTTTTCGACAAGCGCCAGTAATCTTGTTTCCGGCAATACCAACGGCAACCCGCAAATGTATGTACGCGACCGGCAGACGGGGACAACCATACCCGTGAGCGTGTCTTCGAGCGGAGTTCTATCGGACCATGGAGGGGGAGGTGGCAGTATCAGTGCCGATGGCCGCTTCGCAATCTTCGGGTCGAGAGCGACCAATCTTTATCCGGGTTCTTCGTCAAGCTTCCAAGGCATTTATGTACGCGACTTGGTGCATGGCGTCACCGAGCGGGAGGATGTTGCCCCCGACGGTACTCCTGCGAACTCAGACACTTGGAATCCGAACATAAGCGCGGACGGGCGGTTTGTTGAATTCCTATCCAATGCCACAAACCTTGTTTCCGACGTGACCGGACTACAGGTGTACCTGCGCGACCGCACAACAGGAAAGACGATCCTGGCAAGTGTAGCGCTGGACGGAACTCCTGCAAATGCAGGTGCCAGCGGGGCAGCTATGAGTGCCGATGGACGCTTTATCGCGTTCGACTCCAGCTCTGCGAACCTTGTTTCTCAAAACACGAATGGAGTGAAGCAGGCATTCCTTCGGGATATTGTGGCCGGCACGACGGTTCTGGTCAGTGCCGCCACTAACGGCGCGCCAGCCAACGCTCAGGTATTCGACTATTTCGACGGGACCTTTGGCCCGCTTGCGATGAGTGCAGATGGGCGCTATATAGTTTTCTGTTCGCGTGCCACGAATCTAGTTTCGCAAGTCATCGATGGCAGCGAAGAACACCTCTTTATGCGCGATATTCAGGCGCAACAAACTACCCTGATTGATGCTGATTCCGTTGGCACGCCGCTCGGCGGAGGGTCGGGTTACGAATTTCAATCTATTAGCGCCGATGGACGCTTTGTCTCATTTCTTGGCTTCTGGCAGGTTCTAGTTCGAGACACGGTGGCGAACCAGATCGCCGTGGTCAGCGTGGCAAGTGATGGTTCAGGTGGAAACGGCACCACTGCGTACGCGTGCTGTAGCAGCACAGTCGTTAGCCCTGGTGGGAGCGCCGTGGCCTTCGCTTCTTCGGCAACGAATCTTGTTGCCAATGACACCAATGGCGTCACAGACATATTTGTGGCGCAGAACCCCTTCCTGGGAAGTTCATACGCGCAATCGTTAACACTGAATTCTTCGTCGATATCAGGCGGCAACAGCGTCACGGGGACGATCACTCTGAGCAGTCCGGCGCCTACTGGTGGAGCGTCGGTACCGGTCGTCGAGGGCGAGGAGTTTCAACAGAACAAGTGCGTGGGCGCACGTGACCCGAAGATTGGCTCGCGCTGGTGTTCCGTCTGGCAGTGTCCCACGCACTTCATGCAAATCTGATTCCCGCAGTGCGATGGTACCGCCGAGGCATTCTCGCGCGTGCAGCCCCTTTTCAATCGAGACGCGGAAGTCATTCCCTCTCTTCAGTTCGTACGGCGCCATGAATTCGACCCGCATGACTTCGATGGAACCGGAAATCGGCTTCTGAAATTGAAAATTGCGTGATTCGGGAACCACAGTATAGCCCAGCGCCACCAGTTTTTCCGCGACTTTTGCTGGTCTCTCCCGGAGTGCAACCGCATCGAGAAGAAAATCGAAGTCCCTCGTAGCTCTGGCTTCTGCAAGCACAAACTTCAGTGCTTGTCCGCCAACCAGGACGAATTCGTCCGCGGCAGGACCAAGCGCCGTGAGCAACTCCAGCAGATACGTTTTTTGTGGTTCCGGAATCATGTCGCCTTCCACATTGGCTCGATTGCGTTGTCGAACAGGTAGTCCGCCTGTTTCTGATCGCGCCCGCCGCGTGCCGCTAGATCGAGATACGCCTGAACATCAGATACGGTCGGGATGCCTTCGTACCGTTTGGCATACATGAACACTCCAAGATCGTATGGCTCTAAGAAGCGGAGTGGTGGACCTTCTGCTTTTGAGCCAGCGAGATTCTTCAGCTCTTTATTCTGATTTGCGGGCGGCAAATATATATCCACTGTGTCGAGATCGATAAAGGGCGCGCGGATGGTAGCGGCGGCGGGTCCAGTGAAGGCGAAGGCGCCGAGGGACATGGATTCGAGTGCGTCACTGATTCTGGCTAGATCTTTCCCGAATGGATTCGGGTAGGTGATGCTATTCCGCAGCCGTGAGCGATAGCGTTCCCGGTACTTTGTTGTCCAGGCGAGCAAGAGGCGCTTCGGCTCCGGGAGCACCACGGCTGAACCGCGCCGGCGGACCCAAAGCTGTTCTTCGAGCGTGCTGAGAGCTTTCGATATGGTGCCCAGGCTGACGGTGACGCTCCCCACGGAATCACGTCCCGTCACTTCGGAGATGAGCGCATTGTCGCGGGATTCCTTTTCGAGTTCCTGGGCAATGTCGCTCAGAGTCCATGTGGTCGGGTTTTGTAGGAGAACCCGGAGGATTCGCGAAAAACGGCCAGAGAAAACATTCACATCGCGGGGACCTTCCGCCGCTTGAACCCTATTTTTGCTGCGCTGGCCTGTCCGTTGCAGAACGAACCTGCCAGGAACATTGATGGAAATATTGCCGGCAAGGTCAAGGAAGTCAATCCCCGCGCCTATGCAGTAGGTCTGTGCCTGTTGCGAGAGAGCTGGACAGATGATTGCGAAAGCAGCGTCCTTTTCAATGGCCTTTAGACGGGCGATCCACGGGGCGATGGTTTCAAGCTGCCTGGGACTGATTGCCTGCTCGATTTCTGCGTAAACGCAGACCTTGTTCGTTCCGGACTCCAGATCAAAGCGGACATCGAACGGACCGCTCTTGGCCACATTCGTGGCCCGTATTCCTGACATTTGCACAAACGGAACCTGGTCCATGAGGGCCTGGACGACAGAGGCTTCAGTCATTTGAGCAGGGCGTTGCATGAAGTCATTTTCCCAGATGGGAAAATGAATGTAAAGGAAAAGTTTCCATTATGATGATTTTCTTGAACTGGAAAACACAATCCTGGATCGTCCTTCTACCCCCAATAATCGGGTCAACTGATCGCGCATTTCCGGCCGGCACCTGCGGAGCAATCATGCTGTCGTTGCGGTTGCTGCCGTGACAAGCTCTCTTCCAACAAGACTGAACATCACGAGTCCGTTCCCCGCGCGGCGCTGGCAGAAACGTTGCGAATAGGGTTTGTAATGCGGCCTGCCGGAGGAATACTTCGCTGACGCAAGGCTCCAATAAATCAAGCACATATCGAGCTAGAGCAACGGATTATGTGGTATCATTGAAGTGTAATCCCGTAGGACAGCCCGATGCCGCGTAGACCAAAGCAGGAAAAGCACATAGGTGTCTTTGAAAAGGTGAAAGACTCGGGCATTTGGTGGATTCGCTATACCGACGAGCAGGGCAAGCGGGTCACCTCCAAAGTCGGAACCTTCTCGGCAGCCGTCCGAGTCTACGAGCAGCCCACTATGGCGATCCGGGTAGGCATTCTGCTTCCCGCTTCCCCCAGGCGCGGCGCCAAGTTCTCGGAACTAGTAGCCGATGCGATCAAGTTCTCGGAAAAGCATCACCGGGCCTCAAAAGACTTCAAGCAGCGAGCGGAACTGGCACTTCAGGAATTCGGCGACCGCGTGGCCGAATCCATCACCACGGCGGAACTCCAGGCGTGGGTGGATGAGACGGCCGAGGATCGGGAGTGGACCGGGGGCACCCAGAACCGGTTCAAGTCCACCCTCAGCACAGTTTTCCGGGAGGGGATGCGGGCCGGCAAGGTCACAGTGAATCCGGCCCGGCTCATCCGGCGCGCGAGGGAATCCCTGGGACGGGTCCGGTTCCTCTCCTACGAGGAGGAGGCCAAGCTCCGGAAAGCGATCGCCGCCACCCTGCCCGGCCGCGTCAAGGACGAAGGGGAAAGCGCCTTCGCCCAACTGGATGTTGCCTTGCATACTGGAATGCGCAAGGCCGAGCAGTTCACCGCCACCTGGGAGCAGGTTGACCTTGAACGGAGGTTCATCTACCTGTCCATGACCAAAAACGGCTCCGACCGTTTCGTTACCCTCAACAGTGCCGCCGTAGTGGTGCTTAAACGCCTCCAGGAGCGCCACAGGGAGCTGGGGCTGCCCCTGACCTCCACTTTGTTTCATTCCAAGCGTGAAGGGCTGATTAAGAACCCGCGCAAGTGGTTTGCGACCGCCCTCGAACAGGCCAAGATCGAGGGCGTCACCTGGCACACCCTCCGGCACACCTTCGCTAGCCGTTTAGTGATGGCTGGGGTAGACTTGAAAACAGTGCAGGAACTGATGGGACACAAGACGATCGCGATGACCGCCCGGTATGCCCACCTCGCCCCGACTCACAAGTCGCAGGCGCTGGAGACTCTGGTGCGCCCAGGATCGGTTTCGGTACAAAGTGGCTATTTTTTGGCTACCAACACCAAAAAGGCCGCGAGCAGCACAAAACTGAATAGCCTTTAACCTATTTATTCTAAATAGGTTAAGCAACATGTGAGCTCGTAGCTCAGTTGGTAGAGCAACGCCCTTTTAATCCGAATTTGACCGAAAATAGAAGACTTTGCGAAACGTCACTTTAGACACATAAACATTTGATATTAAACGATATATTATCCATGTAGGCGTTGCATATCGCCGCACTGAAACGCATGAGATACGTAAGCGTCCTGTCTCCCCCTCTGGCATAGATGCAGGGTGAGCGTTGACGCTTGGTTCATGGGGAAGACGCGCAAGCAGTGGCCGGTGGAAGAGAAGCGGCGGATTGTGGAGTTGACGCTGGAGCCT
>Ga0302320_10022033_pt1 | contig 12610 bp, 12 predicted proteins | sample Bog_T0_3_FD_202130 | JGI IMG/M metagenome (GOLD analysis project Ga0302320, IMG submission 202130) | Peat permafrost microbial communities from Stordalen Mire near Abisko, Sweden - Bog_T0_3 | ecosystem: Environmental > Terrestrial > Soil > Wetlands > Peat | place: Sweden: Abisko, Stordalen Mire...
GTCAACCAAAGTTGTGCCTCGGGACACGCTCTACTCTTCGGTGCACTTGGACTTGTCGGTTCACGGACCCAGCCAGTTGTTGGACTCCATTTTCGAGAGTTCCCCAGCATCGGCTCCTTCCGTGGATGATCTCGCTCCCGTGGTACTTTATGGGGCGGGGCAACTCGGCGTGCTCGCAGCCTGTTTCTGCCAGGACGTTGGCGTCAATGTCCGCTACGCTTTGGACAGGAGTGCGCTCCCCAATCAAAGGCTATGCGACACTATCCCCGTCTTTCCTGTTTCTCCCGCCGGAGTTCGATGCAACGACCTCGTATTGGTCACCATAGTTACAGCCCCATTTGCTGAGATCGCGAGTGACTTGCACGCTGCAGGATGGAACAACGTGCTGCCTTTTTATGACTACGCGCTGCATTTCTCATCCATCCACCCGCTCAACAACGGCTGGTTTTTCGGCTCCCTCTCTGCAGACGATAAAGTGAATATCACTGCAGTTTTGGACAAACTGCAAGATCCTCATTCCAAGGCCGCTTACCTGCAATTCTTGGCATGGCGCGTGCTTCGCGAGGAATGGACCTTCGATGGTGCGCCGGTTTCCATGGAAGACAAATACTCCATACCTCAATTATTGCGAGTACTGACGGAAGAGGAGACGATTCTGGATGTGGGCGCATACGACGGCAGATTCTTATTTCACCTGCTGGAGGTCACGAAAGGGCGTTTCTCAAGAGCATACCTGTTCGAACCAGATCCGAACAATTGCACTGTCCTCCAACAGAACCTGTCCCAGCTTTCCCCCGCCCAACGCGAGAAGATAGAACTCAGTCGTCAGGCTATTTCCGACGTAAGTGGTACCTCGACCTTCAGCTCTGGGTATGGGATGACCTCTCGCATATCTAGTGCGGGGAAAGAAACCGTGACAACCGTGAGGATTGACGACCTTCACTTGCGCCCAACCTATTTGAAGATTCATATCGAGGGCGCTGAGATGGATGCATTGCTTGGGGCCGTGCAAACGCTGAAGAACTCTCGACCCATCATCGCAATAACCATCTATCACAACAGAGATGGACTCTGGAAGATTCCATCTCTCCTCATAAGCTTGCTGGAAGGATACGAACTTTACTTTCGGCTTCACAATTGGTGTGGTACTGGGGCCCTCTTCTACGCGGTCCCCGCCCGATAGAGTCGAACCGCTGGAAAATTACCGGTCTATTCGCAATGCAAGAATGGGAGTCGCCTGATCAAGTGCATGTTGCCACATATCGCTGAACTAGGGTTGCTCACGGATGGTCTGTGCTCGCTCGAAGACCAATTCATCTTTGAGTCGCCCGTCGCCATCTTCTCGTGCAAACTGCATGAGAAGAACGATGTTGGGCACCTCACCTATATGAATCGGGACGGAAGCCTTCTCAATGCTACGGTGGGGCGTTACTGCTCGATTGCTGAAGGCGTATTCATTGGTCCCTGGGAACATCCGACCGATCGCATCAGCACCCACCCTTTCGTCTTTAACGCGTATGCACAGAAGGATTCCAAGTCGGCGTTCCAGTTTGAGATGTACGACTTCTACTCCAAAATCGTCGACCGTCAGAATGTTCTTCCCGCCGCCGAAGCACCGCGAACGATGGTAGGAAACGATGTCTGGATCGGAAGGAATGTAACGATTCTGCAGGGCGTAACTGTCGGCCACGGCGCTGTCATCGGAGCCCATTCCGTGGTCACCAAGGATGTCGAGCCGTACGCAATTGTAGCGGGAGTTCCAGCCCGTACCATCCGGAAGCGATTTGATGACCACACCATATCCAGACTTCTTGCACTCCAGTGGTGGAATTACGATCTCGCTTCCATCCAAGAGCGTCTGCCCTACGACAATATCGAATTGTTTATCAAACTTCTATCCACAATGATCGATAGCGGCAAAGTGAAGCAGCTCGCCCTGACGAAACAGGTCGTAAATAATATCGCAGGAGAGTGGAAGGTGTGCCCTTTGGAACCTACTGGTGCTCACAACTCTCCCCAGTCGGCATCTCTGCACACCCAGTAAGCTCGCCCGGCCCCAAACTTTGACACTTATTAGAGGATTCCAACAGGCAAGGTTGCAGAAGTGCAAGAAGAACAACAGGAAGCTTTCACAGCTCTATGCACATAAAGACGACCAGCATACCGGGGTGTTACGAGATCGAGTGTGATGTTCACATCGACGGTCGAGGACAATTCGTGAAGACCGTCAATCACGATGAGTTCTCGAGCTACGGGTTGGAATCAGATTTCGTCGAGCAGTATTACAGCCGCTCTCATGCTGGTGTAATCCGCGGTCTGCATTTTCAAAGCCCTCCACATGAGCATGCCAAGTTGGTCTATTGCATTTCTGGAACCGTTCTTGATGCCGTGCTCGACCTGCGCGCCGGATCACCCACCTACGGTAAGTCGGTGATGATCGAGTTGAGTAGCCGCAAAGGGAACATGATGTACGTCCCGCGAGGACTCGCACACGGATTCTGCGCCTTGGAGGAGTCGGTAGTGGTGTACAACGTTACCAGCGCGTATGCATCGCAATACGATACCGGACTGCTCTGGAATTCAGCGGGCATTCATTGGCCGTTCGAGTCTCCAATACTTTCTGATCGCGACCGCAGCTTCCCTGCCTTCGCTGCTCTTCAAACTCCATTTCAGTACACCGAGCTACACTCTTGAGTTCTCAACGGCGAACAGCACTGATCACGGGCGCCACCGGATTCGTGGGCACTCATTTGGTTTCAAGACTCCTTGCCGAGCACTGGGACGTCCATATTGTTGTCCGCCCCCAGGTTCACGCTCAAGCCCTGGGACGCATGGTCGGCATTCATGAGTACGATGGCCATATCGACAGCTTGCTCACGGCGATGGCCGAATCTCAGCCGGATGTAGTCTTCCACGTCGCATCATTCTTTACGGCTAATCACGGACCCTCCGATGTTGAGCCAATGATTGAGAGCAACATTCTGTTTGGCGCCCACTTGCTCGAAGCAATGTGGGTGTACGGGATAAAGAACCTGGTCAACGTTGGCAGCTACTGGCAGCACTATAACGACTCGGACTACGACCCTGCCTGCCTTTACGCAGCCACAAAGCAGGCCTTTGAAGCATTGCTCACCTACTACGCGAACGCCAGAAACATCTCGGCAATTACCCTGAAGCTCTTCGATACCTACGGACCGAATGACCCTCGTCCCAAGCTTCTGCAACTGCTCTATTCCGCCGCTATCGAAGGTAGGCGGCTTGAGATGTCTCCCGGCGAGCAGCAACTGAGTTTCGTGTATGTCGATGACGTAATTGACGCGTTTATGATTGCGGCTGATCGCATGTCGCATGGTCTCGTTGCAGGCATTGAAGCTTACACTGTTGACGCCAACGTCCCGTTGCGATTGAGGGATTTGGTTGAGACTTTCAGTAAAGTAACTGGTCGGAATCTAGACGTAGAATGGGGCGCGCAACCCTACCGTCCCCGCCAGGTTATGGTTCCATATTCGCGAGGAATCCGTTTGCCAGGATGGAGTCCGAAGGTGTCTTTTGAAGAAGGACTGCGCAGGCTCAATTCGTCCGGCAATGACTCGGAATCTTTACGATGTCCGCCATCCAAGGCTCTGTTCCAGTATTCGAAGGAATTACAACCTAATCCACAAGGAAGCTGAGGCGCTTCCAAACGCTTCATCCGGTACCGCTGCTAGCGGCCAGGAGTTACAAACCTGACTATCTGCCAAAGCCGGGCGCTAAGTTGTCGATAGTACCCTTCAAGCATCCACATGGCAAGCAAGTTCGGTAATGACACCCACATAACTTATCCTCTATTTCGGGCAATCCCTTAAGCAACTACTCCAGGAACTTGCCTTTCCAAATCACTGACTTCAACGCGTGTCTCCCGCTTCCCAGGTTGGCACCGTGCCCGCCCAGGCGTTCGCATTCGGAACTAGCGTTTCGTCTGCGACGAAGCTTCGAAGACGACCCTCGCCTCTTACGGTCTGCTCTGTTCCTATCGTTTCCTGCAGCCCATCTCGAAGACTCCAACGACTCGTCCAGCCAAGTGCCTGAAGCTTCGATACATCGACCGCGACACTCATTGGCTCGTTTGCCCTATACGGTAACGCTCCGTAATGAAGATAAGTCGAGGTATTACCGCAAAGCGTCCGCGCCAACTCCACAAAATCCTTCAAGCGCGTCGCGTGGCCGCTCCCGACTTCGTATTCCAAATACCCGGACTGACGATACGCAGATCTCAGGACGTAAAGAAAGGCCTCGATGACATCGTCAATGTAGATGAAGTCGCGAGTCTGCATTCCTTCCGTCAGGGCAATCTCCGGCTGTTCATCGAGCAAATCACTCAGCAGATTGGAAACAAACTTTGTCTTGTCATCCCCGGGTCCGTAGAAGTGTTCGAGCCGCATATCGATGCAGGTCATGTGATCTCCCGCTCGCCGCAGCCACTCACGAAACTGCCTCTTCGAAAGGGTGTAATCTGAAACGTTCTTATCGAGCATCGTGTCCGTGTTCACGAAGACCTTCGTGCCATTCTCCGTCGCCAAGTCCAGCAATCGCAAAGGAAGCAACAGGTTCGACTCGATCATCTGGGCTTGTGAGACCATGCCACGCCCATAGTTCGTCGCGCAATGCAGCACAACGTCATACTTCTTTCCAACGAAGACTTCTTCCAGTGGTTCGCGGTCCAGATCGAAGGTGCGGACGCCTCGAATGATTCCTGCAATGCGTCCCAGTTTCGAAAAGGAGCGCTTCAGGAGAGTGATCTCAGGGCGATGCGGTTCACACAAAAGTCGAGCCAGAAGATGGCTGCCCAGAAACCCTGTCGCGCCGGTCATCAGTATGCGCATGCTTATACAGCCTTCATGCGAGTCTCAATGAACTCACAGCCTTGCAGTATGCAATCTGCCTTCCAAGAGCCTTTCAATCCTCTAACCTTCTCCCGCCAAATGCGCTTCCCTTAAGATTTCAGCTCCACCCGCCGATATCAAACATTGGGAAGGTAGGCAAACCGATGATTGAGCTCACAAGGCTGAACGGACACCCACTCGTCATTAACGCCGAATTGATCAAGTTCGTCGAGGAAAGCCCTGACACTGTCATCACTCTTGTCACGGGAGACAAGATGATAGTGCGTGAGACAGCAACCGAGGTGACGTTCCGCGTGCTCGCATATCGTCGCAACCTTATTAATGAAGATTCACCGCTGTCGCATTCGCATGAGGATCACCCCCTCCCTTGCGTTGCTGAGCCAGCCCAGGAATAGAGGACATCGTGGATAAGGGAACTGTAGCTGGAATCGTTATCGGCTTTGGAGGCATTGCCGCCGGGCTGCTGCTTGAGGGCGGCAAACTCAATCAGATACTACAACCGACTGCGGCACTCATTGTCGTCGGAGGCACAGTAGGCGCTGTCCTTTTGCAATATCCACTCGCCACCTTTCTGGAGGCGATTCGAAGTTTGCGCTCAATTTTCGTCGAGCCCCGTTCGCAGGCCAATAGCGAAATCGAGCGTCTCAAAACGCTTGCTCAGAAGGCCCGCCGCGAGGGCATTATCTCCCTCGATGCCGAGGTTCAGCATATCGACAATCAGTTCTTGCGCCGCGCCCTCATGCACGCCATAGACGGAACCGAGTCAACCGAACTGCGAGGCATCATGCAGTTGGAACTGGACGCTCGCGCCGAAGCAGAAGACGAACTGCCCCGAGTATATGAGTCCCTCGGCGGCTATGCTCCCACCGTGGGAATCATCGGTGCCGTGCTTGGACTCATTCAGGTCATGCAGCATCTCGACAAAATAGATGAGGTGGGCCGCGGTATCGCAGTCGCGTTCGTGGCAACCATCTACGGTGTGGGTTTGGCCAACCTCCTCGCGCTGCCCATCGCAGGCAAGCTTCGCCAACGCCTGCGCTTCCGCCAGATTCTTCGCGAACTCACCCTGGAAGGCGTGATCTCGATTCTCGAGGGCATCAACCCGCGCATGCTGGAAGCCAAGCTCAACGGATTTCTCCAGGAGGCCGCCGAGAAGAAAGGTCCTGATGCGCGGCCCGCGACCGAAGGTGCCAAAGGCAATCGGGCGCCCGCCTCGCGTGGTGCTCTATGAAAAGGCGTAGACGCCGTGAAGAGAACCATGAGCGATGGATGGTCTCCTACGCCGACTTCATGACCCTCTTGTTCGCCCTCTTTGTGGTCCTGTATGCGTCTTCTCAGGTGGACAAGGCGCGCATGGCAAAGCTCTCCAGTGCCATCACCGCTGGCTTCGAGCACGCGGGCGTCGGAACGGGTGGGGGTTCTTTCATCATCGTGCCTGGGACAACTCCTGCTCCTCCAGTCATTGTCACCGACGACTCGCAGACAGCCGAAGCCATCAAGGCCAAGCTTGAGAAGGGTCTCGCCGAGGAGCTCAAGAGCCACACCGTATCATTGCGCGAGGTCCCCGAAGGTCTGGTACTCAGTCTTCGCGAGGTCGGATTCTTCGAGAGCGGCTCCGCAACCCTGCGCGCCAATTCCATGAGTTCCTTTGACCGTATCGGCTCTGTGCTGGGCACAATTCCCGGCAATCTCCGCATTGAGGGACATACCGACAACGTCCCCATCCACACTTCGCAGTTCCAATCCAACTGGGAGCTCTCCAGCGCGCGAGCCAGTGAGATCATCAGCATTCTTCTCACCCGCGAGAACATTCAGCCACAAAGACTCTCGGCCGCCGGATACGCCGAGTACCACCCCATTGCCGATAATGCCACAGAGGAAGGAAGGCGCATCAATCGCCGTGTTGATATTGTGATCGTCGCCCCTCACAAACACCCATTCCTTCCCTCGCCAGCTATTCCAGATGCAGTAAAGAATTCTCTTCACCCAGCCGATTGAACATATATACCGATAGGAAGATGGGACCGCCATGGCAGACTTTGTACCAGATGATCTACTAAAGGAGTTCATCACCGAGAGTGATGAGCTAGTGCAGCAGGTGGAGCAGGATTTGCTCACCCTCGAGGATTGCTCAGACTCAGAAGTGATTAACCGCATCTTCCGCGGCATGCACACAATCAAGGGAACCTCAAGCTTCTTCGGCTTAACCCAGCTTGTTGAACTTACCCATCACGCCGAAGACTTGCTCAACCAGTTACGCAAGGGAGAATTTCCCGTCACTCGCGGCATTATCGACGCTCTGCTCAAGGTCAATGACCAAGTGCGCCTGATGATGCAGGACATTAAAGCGAATCAGGCCGTGGTGTACGATCTTAGTCCTTTCCTTGAGCTCCTCGCGGCCTGCGTTCCTGGCGCAGCCACCCCCGCCGTGACCGAAGCTGTCACCCCGGTCCCCACTCCCGAAGCTCCAGCCGCTCCCGTGTCCGCCCCGGTCGTTGCCGTTAGCGCTCCGGTCATTCCCGTGGCCGAGCCGGTCAAAGATCCAGTCGCTGCAGCTGCAACCGCCGTTGCCACCACCGAAGCCGCCGAACAGAAAGCGGCCCGGGCACTTGCCGCCGCGCGGCCTGACAGCTCAGATACCATGCGCGTCGAGATTCGCAAGCTCGACTATCTCGTCAACCTTGTCGGTGAACTTGTCCTCGAGCGCAACCGTCTGCTCCGGCTTTCGCAGGACCTTGCAGCCTCCAAAGACAAAGACCCCGAGATCATCGAAGCCATTGCCACCTCCACCGCTCGCCTCAGTTTCATCACCGATGAACTGCAGAATGCCAGTCTGCGCACTCGCATGGTGCCCATTGACAATGTGTTCCGAAAACTTCCCCGACTCGTCCGCGAGCTCTCTCACCAGGTCGGCAAGGATGTCGAAATCTCCATCACCGGCCAGGACACTGAGATCGACAAGACGATGATCGAGCACATCCACGATCCTCTCGTTCACATCCTTCGCAACTCGCTCGACCACGGCATCGAAACCGCGGAACGCCGCAAGACCAGCGGCAAGAATCTTACCGGCACAATTTCCGTGGACGCACGCCAGCAGGGAGATCAGATCTTCGTCACCGTCCGTGACGATGGTGCAGGCATCGACCCTGAAAGAATCCGCATGAAGGTTGTTGAGAAGGGTATCTTCACCCCCGAACAGGCAGCTTCGCTCAGCCGTCGTGAACTGCTGGAAGCATTGTTCCTTCCCGGCTTCTCCACCGCCGACAAGGTCAACAACCTCTCCGGACGCGGTGTAGGCATGGACGTGGTGCGCACCAACCTTCGCCGCCTGAACGGCAGCGTGGAAATCGAAAGCGTCATGGGCCAGGGCACAGTGATTACCTTGAAGGTGCCTCTCACCATGGCCATTCTTCCGGTGCTGCTCGTGCAGGTCAGCGATGAGGTATATGCAATTCCGCTGCGCTCCGTATTGGAAACCGTCCGCATGGATCAAGCTGCAGTTCACACCGTGGAGGGCTCTGAGGTCCTGGTTCTGCGTGACCGCACTGTTCCTCTGTTGCGTCTCTCTGGAATGGTCGGCGCACGCTCTGGCAAGCAGGCCAACCGTGCCGTCATTCTCTCCATTAACGATGTTCGCGTCGCTCTCGCTGTCGAAGCTCTTATCGGTCAGGAGTCTACGGTCATCAAGCCTCTCAGCGCCTTGCTTCGTGACAGTCGCTATGTTGCAGGAGCCACAATCACCGGGGACGGCAGGGTCCGCCTGGTGCTGGACCCCAACACTCTCATTCGTGGCTCCGCAACGCCATTCGCAGTTCAGTAGAGGATTCCATGAGTTCAATGATCACGCCGCCCGGACGCGCAGCCATCAATCCGGTTTGTTATCAGATTCGCGACCTCATCTACGGAGTGGCCGGAATCTTTCATACCGACAACCGCCTTGGTTTTCTTGAGGACCGATGCGGTCGCCGCATGAAGGAACTCAGCATCACCAACCTTCGCCAGTATCACGACATTCTCACCCGCTCTGCCGAGCGCACTCATGAGATGCATTTGCTTCTCAATGAAATCACGGTGGGTGAAACATGTTTCTTTCGCAATCAGCCGCAGCTTGCCGCCTTGCAGCGTCTGGTGTTGCCATCCATCACCGCCTCCAAGGAGAAGATTCCCCTCAAGCATCTGCGTATCTGGAGTGCGGGCTGTTCCACCGGTGAAGAGCCCTACACCCTGGCCATGATTCTCATGGAGGAGGCTGCCAAGCTCCTGCGCGGCTTCACCTTTGAGATCATCGCAACCGATCTCAACGACCGCTCGCTCCTGCGCTGCCAGGAGGGCGTCTACGGCGACTACGCCCTGCGCAACATGGCGCCGGATATGCTCCGCAAGTATTTTGATCCGGTTGTCGGCTCGAAGGACTTCCGCGTCCGTGACGAAGTGCGCAAGAACGTCAAGTTCAGCCGTCTCAATCTGCTCGACGACTCTCGCATGGTCTTCGTGAAGTCGCTCGATGTGGTCTTCTGCTGTAATGTCCTGATCTACTTTGACGGAATCAGCAAGAAGCGTGTCATCCAACATTTCTACAACAACCTGTTGCCGAACTCTTATCTCTTTCTTGGTCATGCTGAATCGTTATTTGGTATTCATGATGACTTCCGTCTTGTTCATTTTCCTGGTGCTATGGCGTACGTCAAAACGCCGGTGAAGAGGTAATCATGCCCGCTCTGACGCTATCTGATCTTCAGTATCGGGTGGAGAGCCTCAACGAGCTTCCCTCGCTTCCCGCAATTCTTTTTCCAGTCCTCAACCAACTCAGTGGCAACACCGATGAGATCGATCTGCAGAAGACCGTTCAACTTGTTTCACATGATGGAGCGCTGACGTCGCAGGTTCTGCACATGGCCAATTCGCCCCTGTTCGGAATGCGTCAGCGCGTTGAGACCCTGCGCGGAGCCGCGCTAACCCTCGGCGTTCACCGCCTGCGAGACATCGTGACATCCTGTTGCCTCATGCAGATCTCGCCGAAGGGCGATGTGAATGCCTCCTCGTTCTGGGAGCACTCGCTTGCCTGCGCTTTGATCTCACGCAACCTGGCCCGCAAACTTGGTTACGATGATCCCGAGCGCGCCTATCTCGCAGGACTTGTGCATGACCTCGGAATTCTCGTGAACCTGCTGCTCATTCCGCGCGAGTTCGGCGCGGTGTACAAGAAAGCAGCCGCCGCGCAACGTCCCTTGCGTGATGTGGAACTCGAGGAAATGGGCTTCTCGCATGAGATCACCGGCGATCTGCTCTCCACACACTGGCATCTCTACGAATATCTCTCTGAAGTGATGCGTCGCCACCATGAACCCGAGCTCGCAACGCTCGACCCCATGCTGGCAGCCATTGTCCACATCGCCGATCTTCTCTGCCGCACCTCGGGTCTTGGCTACGGCTACTCGGAGAACCTTGCCGTTACGCTGCAGAATGGTGCGGCCTGGACAATCATCGAAGAGAACTCGCCGCGCATCCCTTATCTCGACATGGTCTGTTTCACCCTGGAAATCGAAGCCTATGTAAACGAGGTCAGAACGCTTGTCTCCGTTCTGTTTCGAGCTTGACGTCTCCACTGGTTCCCGTTCGCATTCTCGTCGTCGATGACAGCGCATTCATGCGCACTGCCCTGCGACGCATGATCGAGAGCGACCCTGCCCTCAGCGTGCTTGACACTGCAAATGACGGAGCCGAGGGCCTCGAGAAAGCTGTCCGGCTGCGCCCCGATGTCATCACCATGGATGTCGAAATGCCGCGCATGACTGGGCTCGAAGCCCTATCCAAAATCATGGAACTCGCCCCATGCCCTGTCATCATGGTCAGTTCGCTCACCCAGGAGCATGCTGAAGCCACCATCGAAGCCCTCAGCCGCGGAGCCTACGACTTCCTCTCCAAGGATCTCTCCTTCGCCTCGCTCGACATCATCAAACTCAAGGACGATCTGATCGCCAAGTGCAAGGCGGCTGCAGCCAGCCATAGACGCCGCACGCCACAACCGCTTCGCACTGCACCGCCCGTTCGAGTTGCTCCGTCGCGCACCTCGCGAAACTTCGTGATTCCCCAGATTGTCTGTATAGGAACCTCCACCGGAGGCCCCAAGGCTTTGCAGCACATTCTCCCCATGCTTCCCGCAAACCTGGCCGCACCCGTCGTGATTGTTCAACACATGCCGCCCGGCTTCACTGGACCTTTCGCACGCCGCCTCGACTCGTTGTGTCCTAACCACGTGAAAGAGAGCGAGCCGAACGAACCGCTGCTTCCAGGCGTGATCTACATCGCCCGAGCAGGCCAGCAGATCCGTGTACTCCGCCGCGGCTCCGGGGGTAGCGTGAGTATGTCGCTCACTCCTCCCAACACGCCGCACATTCCATCCGTGGACGTCTTCATGCTCTCCGCCGCAGACCAGTTCGCGCAGCACGCCATGGGGGTCATCCTTACAGGCATGGGCAGTGACGGACAGCAAGGCATGGGAGCCATTTATCGCGCCGGAGGCTACACCCTCGGAGAAGACGAGCGCACGTGTGTAGTGTACGGAATGCCTCGCGCCTGCGCCGAGGCCGGGATCCTGCACAACGTGCTCCCTCTTGACGCAATCCCAGGAGAAATCGCACGAGTGCTGGAGTCCGCGCACGCGGCTCCGGCCCACGTATCCACCGGCCACGCGTGAGTGCTCAGAGGGTTTGGAAGCGCTCTCGATCTTGAGCATTAGGACTTGAACGCCATTACCTCAACTAAAAGACCTTCTACACCGGTGGCGCTCCAGCGAGCGCCCAGTGTGAAAGGTCTTTTGATCTCTGTCCTCTTGCTGCTTTTTAATGTCCTACTGTACCCGCTCCACGGCTTCACCAATCACCCGGGCAACGCGCTGGCGCAGGGTCTGAAGGGAAAACGGCTTCTGCAGGTATTCGATCCGGGCATCCAGTTGTCCATCTTGCAACAGCACGTGCTCCGTGTAGCCTGACATGAATACCACACGAAGTTTAGGCAGCATTTTGACAATTCGGTTTGCCATCTCTTTGCCGTTCATTCCCGGCATCACAACGTCGGTCAGCAGCAGGTCGATGTTCCCTGGATGCAGGCGGCAAGCTTCGATCCCAGCCTCGGGATGAGAGCAAGCCAGCACCTCGTAGCCAGCGCGCTCCAGCACTTCGCGCAGCAGATTCCTTACTGTTGATTCATCTTCCACCAGTAGGATTGTCTTTGACTTGCTGTTATCCGAAACCATTTCCCGTTTCGGTGTCACTTCTACCGCTTCCTGCATCTCTATACTCCCAATACACATGCTTCGAAAACTAAGCTGCAATTGCTGCACCAAAGTTCATAAGCCATTCTGGCCGTAACTGCTGTACTTACGCCGGAGTATGTTGCCCTAGCTGGTGAATTTTCAGTTTCGGAGTTCCGAAAGAAGAAGAGATTCCCACTTTGGCGTTCATCTTCTTAACCATTCGTTACTGAATACCTCCGGCGCACTCCTACCGCTCGATGCTAAGCTTTTGAATTCAGCACTCCTCGCGAGCTACAGCTTCGCGAGAACTCTCGTGCTTCCATTGAGGTTCGCCCATGACTCATCTCCGCCGCTCTGCACGGGCTCACCATGCCCTCATTTCCGCGATGCTCGTCCTGCTGGCGTCCGTCCCCCTGTTCGCCGCTGCCGCCCCCGCTCCGGAGACCGTCGATCTCCAGGTGGTCACGCG
>Ga0302320_10022034_pt1 | contig 12610 bp, 11 predicted proteins | sample Bog_T0_3_FD_202130 | JGI IMG/M metagenome (GOLD analysis project Ga0302320, IMG submission 202130) | Peat permafrost microbial communities from Stordalen Mire near Abisko, Sweden - Bog_T0_3 | ecosystem: Environmental > Terrestrial > Soil > Wetlands > Peat | place: Sweden: Abisko, Stordalen Mire...
GCCGCAATATCGACGGATCCCCCAATAAGGGTTTATTCTTCCGGCCGTTCGGCTAATTTGAAGGGCATGGAGCATAGTCTCGTCGCTGATATTGCCATTTGCATCATCGCCGCCTGGGTCGTGGCGGTGGGGGCGCAAGTGCTGCGCCAACCCCTGCTGCTGGCGTATCTCGTGGCCGGATTCGCTGTCGGTCCGCACGGGTTCCAGTGGGTGATCAAGCCGGACTCCATTCAAACCATCTCGGAAATCGGCCTGTCGCTGCTGCTGTTCATGATCGGGCTGGAGATTGATTTGAAAAACATGTTGAGCGCGGGCCGGGTCATCACCCTGACCGCCGGCACCCAAGTCCTGGGCTGCGTGGCGATTGGCTGGGGCGTGTTTGCGGTGGCGGGTCCGGCCCAAAATCATCTGGAGGCGCTCTATCTTGCGGTGGCGGCGGCCATGAGCAGCACCGTCATCATCGTCAAAATTCTTTATGACAAACGGGAGCTGGAAACCCTGGCGGGCCGGGTGACGCTGGGGGTTTTGGTGTTGCAGGACGTGGCCACGATTCTGTTCCTCGCCGTGCAGCCCAACTTGAAGCATCCGACCCCGGCCGTCCTGCTGCTGGCCTTGTGGCATGTGTTCCTGTTGTTATCGGTGGCGCTGCTGGCCAGCCGGTTCGTGCTGCCGCATGTGTTCCGGCTGGTGGCGCGGCTGCCGGAGCTGGTGTTGGTGGGGGCGCTGGCGTGGTGTTTTGCGCTGGCGGGGTTTGCGGACACCCTGAAACTTTCGTCGGCCATGGGCGCGCTGATTGCCGGGGTGATGATCTCCACTTTTCCCTATACGCTGGATGTCGCGGCGAAGGTCACCAGCCTGCGCGATTTTTTTGTGACGCTGTTTTTCGTGGGGCTGGGCATGAACATCCCGGTGCCCACGGCCGCCGGCATTTTGTGGACGCTGTTGATTTGTCTGGTGTTGCTGGCCAGCCGGCTGGCCACGGTGTTTCCGGTCCTGTACGGCATGCGGCAGGGTTTGCGGGTGAGTTTCCTTTCGGCCATCAACCTCTGCCAGATGAGCGAGCTCTCGCTGGTGCTGCTGGCCCTGGGCCAAAGCAATGGCGATGTTTCGGGCAAGGTGGTGGGCATGGCCGCGTTCGCCTTTTCGTTTCTCGCGATCGGGTCCACCTACGCGATGCTGGGCAGCGATTCGCTGTTCCGCCAGGTCACGCCGCTGCTCAAAAAAATCGGGCTGCACGACCTGGACCAGACAGGGTTTTTTCAGCGCACGGAGGCCCGGCCCCGGCGCATCTGTCTGCTGGGCTTTTCGTGGACGGCGAGCTCGCTGCTGGTGGAGATCGAGCGCCGCCGCCCGGATTTGCTGGGCGAAATCTGCGTGATTGATTTCAACCCGGTCGTGCATGAAAGGCTCAAGGCCCGCCACATCCACGCGGTGTATGGCGACATCACCGCCCGCGACGTGCTGCATCATGCCGGGGCGTCGCATGCGCAAATCATCATCTGTTCCCTGCCCAACACGCTGCTCAAGGGCGCGAACAACCTGAAGATTCTGCGCCAGCTGCGGGAGTTGAATCCGCACGCGCAAATCGTGGTGCACGCGGAAAACCTGGCGGACCTGCCGGCGCTGTATGCCACCGGGGCCAACTACGTGACCGCGCCCCGCCTGCTGGAAGCTGCCGACCTGCTGCACGTGCTGGAGACGGCTGGCCTCAATTCTCTGGAGCACAAGCGCACGGAACAGGAGATGCAATTGAAGGAGCGCAACGAGGTCATCGCCTGACCGTAACAATTCAGTAAAAACGAATTTCAACCACAGATGGACACAGATGAACACGGATAAACAACGTGATTTTCAAGCACCACGTAAAGCGCCCCATTAAGTGACCGGCGAAAATCCGGCCCCGAACGCCGTTCTGACACTTCTTCATCTGGGTTTATCTGTGTCCATCTGTGGTTAAATACATCCTTTACCGCATGGATGCGGCTTGGCGCCCCAGCCAATTGCGGCCCGTAAAGTGCGGATGCCGCGGCGGAATTTTTTTGAACATTTTCTACCGGCCTTGTCTAAAAAACAAAAATGCAGGTTGACGTCCCGGCCCGTTTGTTATTTCGTATAGGGCCTTAACCGTCAAGCCGAAGACAGCAGCAATGATTAAAGTCGATAATCTGATCAAACAATTTGGACCCAAGCGCGCGGTGGACGGCGTCTCCTTTTCCGTGGAGCGCGGTGAGGTCCTGGGTTTCCTCGGTCCGAACGGGGCCGGCAAATCCACCACCATGCGGATGCTGACCGGTTTTCTGCCGCCCACCAGCGGCAAGGTCACCGTGGGCGGCCACGACATGAGCGAGGAGCCGATTGCGGCCAAGAAGCTCATTGGCTACCTGCCGGAAAGCGCCCCCGCCTACACGGACATGACAGTGTATGGCTTCCTGAATTTCGCGGCGGAAATCCGCGGCCTGCGCGGCGAGGCCAAAAAATCCGCCCTCGCCCGCGTGGTGGAGCTGTGTTTTCTGGAAAGTGTGCTGCACCAAAACGTGGATACGCTGTCCAAGGGCTACCGGCATCGCACTTGTTTTGCGCAGTCGATCATACATGACCCGGAGGTGCTGGTGCTGGACGAGCCGACCGACGGGCTGGACCCGAACCAAAAGCACGAAATCCGGCAGCTCATCCGCAAGATGGGCGAGCAGAAGGCCATTATTTTCTCGACGCACATTCTGGAGGAGGTGGACGCCGCCTGCACGCGGGCCATCATAATTGACCGGGGCGTGATTGTGGCCAACGGCACGCCGGCGGAATTGCGGCGCAAGTCCGAGTGGGCGGGCGCGGTGACGCTGCGCATTCTGGGCCAGAACGCGGCCGAGGTGCGGGACAAACTGAGCCAGTTGCGGTCGGTGAAGAAAGTGGTGGTGAAGGAGTCGGAAGGCAACGGGCGGGTCATCGCGGCCACGGTCTTCCCGCGCACGGCGGGCGACAGCGACCTGACGCGCGAAGTCATTGCCGTCACGAACGGCTGGCAGGTGGCGGAATTGCGCACGGAGGAGGGCCGACTGGACGAGGTTTTTTACAATATCACCATGAAGGAAACGGAAACGTCCGGGCGAGACGCACGGGCCACCAGGGAGGCCAAATAACATGAACCCCTTTGGCAACATCAAAACCATCGCCAAGCGCGAGCTGCAGGCGTATTTCACGTCGCCGGTGGCCTATGTGTTCATCATCATTTTTCTGCTGTTGAACGGTTTTTTCACGTTCATGGTGGGGCGCTTTTTTGCGAATGGCGTCGCGTCGCTGGCCGGCTCGTTTTTCATGTGGCATCCGTGGTTTTATCTGTTCCTGGTGCCGGCCGTGGGCATGCGGTTGTGGGCGGATGAACGGCGGGTGGGCACGCTGGAATTGCTGTTGACCATGCCCATCGCCCCGTGGGAGGCCATTGTGGGCAAATTCATCGCCTCGTGGCTGTTCCTCGGCCTGGCGCTGTTCCTCACCTTCCCGGTGGTGCTGACGGTGAACCATCTGGGCAGCCCGGACAACGGCGTGATATTTGCCGCCTACCTCGGGAGTTGGCTGATGGCGGGCGCGTATCTGGCGGTGAGCTGCATCACGTCGGCCATCACCCGCAGCCAGGTGGTGAGCTTCATTGTCTCGGTCGTGGCGTGCCTGTTTTTGATTCTCGCCGGTTTCCCGCCGGTGATTGATTTGTTGCAAACGTTCGGGCACTGGCACTGGCTGGTGGATTTCATCACAAGTTTCAGTGTGATCACCCACTTTGAGGGCTTTCAGAAGGGGGTGCTCGATTCGCGCGATATCATTTATTTTCTGTCCGTGATCGGGTTTTCGTTGTTCACCACGAGCGTGATTCTGCGCACCCACCGCACCAGCTAACTTTGGAGATCAGATGCAAAAGAAGTCGCTTGAAACCATTCTGTATTCGTCGGCGGGCATCGTTGTGCTGCTCGCCTTGGTTGTGGCGGTCAACGTGCTGACCGGCGTCAAGCCGGTGCGCGTGGACCTGACCCAGGAAAAAGCCTACACGCTGTCCGACGGCACGCGGGCGGTGCTGAGGAAACTGGACACGCCGGTGAAGCTCCGGTTCTACTGCACGCAGAGCGAAAACGCCACGGCGGATTCCGTCTATCTGCGCAATTACGCGCGGCAGGTGGAGGACTTGTTGCAGGAATACCAGCAGGTGGCCGGCAAAAACCTGATCGTGGAAAAGTATGATCCGCAGCCGGACTCGGATGCGGAAAGCTCGGCGCAACTGGACGGATTGGAGCCGCTGCCGGTGGGGGATGAGAAGTTTTACCTGGGCATCTCGGTTTCGCTGGCGGACCAGAATGTGGCGCTGCCCTACCTGGATCCGAGCCGCGACCGCCAGCTGGAATATGACATCACCCGCGCGATTGCCCGGGTGTTCGCGCCGGAGAAACCCGTGGTGGGCGTGATGAGCGCGCTGCCGGTGATGGGCGAGATGGGCAATCCCATGATGATGCAGATGGGCCAGGGCGGAGGCACCCCGGCCTGGACCCTCATTGACCAGTTGCGACAGGATTACACGGTGAAGCGCGTGGAGCTGACGGCGGATAAAATTGACGACGACATCAAGGTGCTGCTGGTGATTCATCCCAAGGACATCACGGATGCGGCGCAATTTGCGATTGACCAGTTCGTGCTGCGCGGCGGCAAATTGATCGCGTTTCTGGACCCGCAATCCGCGCTGTCCAGCCGCCAGCAAAATCCGATGTCCGGCGAGATGGCGGGGGCATCGTCCTCGCTCGACAAATTGGTGAAGGCGTGGGGGCTGCAATTCGACACCGCCAAGGTGGTGGCCGACTTGAATTTCCAGATGCAGTTGCGCGGCCGCGACGGGCAACCGGTGGCGGCACCCACCTGGCTGGGGCTGACGGCCGAGGGCATCAACACGAATGACGTGGTGACCAGTTCGCTGGGGAGCATCTGGCTGCCGATGTGCGGGGCCTTCACGGGCGAGCCGGTTAACGGGCTCAAGGAAACCGTGCTCCTGAACAGCTCCAAGGATTCCGCGCTGGTGGATGCGATGACGGCCAGCATGGGCGCGAGTGTGATGAATGGGTTCAAAGCGAGCGGGGTCAACTACAAGCTGGCGGTGCGGCTGCAAGGCAAATTTCCGACGGCCTTCCCGGCGGGCAAGCCGGAGGATAAATCCAGCGGCGACACCAATGCGGTGGCCAAGGCGGATTACCTGAAGGAGTCCAAAGGGGAAACCACCGTGGTGCTGGTGGGCGATTCCGATCTGCTGGCGGATGATTTCTCACTGCGCAAGCAGGAGAGTCCGTTTGGACCGATGATCAGCGAGCTGAACGCCAACTTGAGTTTTGCGCAAAACCTGGTGGAGCAGATGGCGGGCGACAGCAGTCTCATTGGCGTGCGCAGCCGCGCGACGCTGAACCGGCCCTTCACGCTGATCAAGAAGCTGGAGGCCGAGGCCGAGGCGCGCGGACAGGCCAAAATTGACGAGCTGCAGCAAAGCATGCAGGAGACCCAGCAGCGACTGGCGGAACTGCAGCAGCAAAAACAGGACAAGGACCAGCGGTTCATTCTATCGCCGGAACAAAAGACCGAGCTGGAGAATTTCCGCAAGAAACAGGCCGAGACCGGCAAGGAATTGACGCAGGCGCGCAAGGATTTGCGGAAAGAAGTGGTCTCGCTGGAAAACCGGCTGACGTGGCTGAACATTCTCGGCATGCCTGCGGGCGTGGCGCTGGCGGGCATCAGTATTGCGGTGATCAAACGGAAAAAAACCTCTGCGAAATGAATCGGAAACAATTCCTCATTCTGTTGGTGCTGGTGCTCGTGCTCGGGGCGGCGAGCTGGATGGTGCTGCGCAGCAAGCAGGACTCCTGGCACGGCGGCGGCGCGGCCATCGGCCGGAAGCTGCTGCCGGATTTGGCGGTGAACGACGTCGCGCAAATCAGCCTCAAGTCCGGCACGGGGGAAGTGACGCTGGCGCGGGACAACCACCTCTGGTGCGTGCGCGATCGCGCCGGGTATCCGGCCAACTTTTCGCAGCTCAGCGGTTTGCTGTTGAAGCTCGCGGACTTGAAAGTGAGCCAGAACGTGGATCTGGGGCCGTCGCAGATGGGGCGGTTTGAACTGTTGCCGCCCGGTTCCGGGGCGGAGAGCGGCACGGCGCTGGAATTGAAGGATGCCAGCGGCAAGACCCTCGGTTCGCTGCTGCTGGGCAAAAAGCACCTGAAGAAGCCCGCCGCCAATGCCCAAATGGGCGGAATGGATGGGGAAGGCTGGCCGGATGGCCGCTATGTCCTGACCGGGGCCAGGACGGTGGCGCTGATCTCCGATGCCCTGGAGGACGTGCAGGCGAAGCCGGACCAGTGGCTGAGCAAGGACTTTTTCGCCATCGAAAAGCCGCGCGCGATTGCGGTGCAATTTCCCGTCGCCACCAATTCGTGGAAGCTGACCCGCGCCACCGAGACGGGGGACTGGCAGCTCGCCGATGCCAGGGCGGGCGAGAAGCTCGATTCCTCCAAGATCGCCAGCGTGACCAGTCCTTTCAGCTACGGCGGCTTTAATGATGTGGCGCCGCTGACCGCGAGCAACGCGCCCGGCAACACGGTGCTGACGGTGGAGACCTTCGATGGCTTCACGTATGCCGCGAACATCGGGGCCAAGGCCGGGGAGGACTATCCGGTGCATTTCTCGCTAACTGCAACCCTGCCGCCGGCCCGCACGCCGGGCGCGGAAGAGAAGCCGGCCGACAAGACCAGGCTGGATGCGGAGTTTGCGGCGCGGCAAAAGACCCTGGCCGACAAGCTGGCCAAGGAGTCGGCCGGCACCAACTGGGTTTACCAGTTGTCCGCCTACTCCGTGGATGAACTCCTCAAGCCGCGCGCGCAATTGCTGGCGGAGGCCGCCACCAATTCGGCCGCCACCGCGAAATGACAAGGTGCCTGCGCCGCAGGCACATGGAGTCGCCGCGCGAGCCGTTCCACCCCCGTTTCCCCTGCCGCTTTTGCTCGACTTGCTTTTTCTTCGCAGGCACAGTGGGGTGATGAAGAAAACGAAAGAGAATTCGATTCTCTGGGTGGAAGCGACGGGTTTCTCGCTGTTGATCGGGCTGACGATCCTGTGCGAGGCGGTGCGCATTCCCCATCTGGTTTTCGGCGAGGATTTCGCGCCGAACTGGCGGCGGGCGCTGCTGCGGAGCACGGTGCTGGTGCTGGTGTGGATTTGGGTCCACCGGGTGACCCGCCGGCTGCTGAAACGCCTGCATTATCTGGAGGATTTCCTGCGGATTTGCTGCGGGTGCCGGCGGGTGTGCCACCGTGACGAGTGGCTGCTGCTGGAGGATTATTTCAGCTTCCGGTTTGCCACGGCGACCACCCATGGCCTGTGCCCCAGTTGTTACCAGAAGAAAATGGCGGAGCTTCCCCCCCTCAAACATCCGCCGGCCGTCAAGGTGGATCCGGAGGGCATCAAGCTGGATTTGCGTTAAACCCGAACCCCGAAGTCGGAACGATGGAACATGGAAAAACGCTGATCGGCAACGGGTTATCAACAAGACGACGGGGATATTTTGCCCATTCCGGCTGCCGGCGCGGCGCGCACGGAGGGACGCGCCCCACCACGCTGGGCGCGCGACAAGGCCTTTCAATTTCGGGCAACTTCGGAGCATCCACACCCAAGGGTGCTGATCATGGAAAAAACTTCGCTGGTTCGGCGGTGCGCTGGTAAATTTCGAGGGCGGTTTCGGCGAGCTATGGCCGGTTTAACAATGGTGCGTTTATGCCCGTTTCGGAGCTTGGTTCCAAGATTCTCGGCTGATTCATTAGTAGTGAAGCCTCCGCAGGCTCGACAAAGCCTGCGGAGCTATCCTGTTTAAGAGAATGCAGTATTTCATGCCACTCCGGAACCGCAGTCCAACATGAAAAATAAAAGCGATACCACGAAAAAGAAAAAGCAAAAAATAACCATCAATCCCGATTGGGAACAGATCAACCCGGATGCCGCCGGCATCGATATCGGCTCCCGTGAACACTGGGCGTGCGTTCCGCCAAACCGCCAGGCACAAAATGTGCGCAAGTTTGGCACCTTCACCGACGAGTTGGAAGCGTTGGCTGACTGGTTCGCACAAAGCGGGGTTAAAACCGTGGCCATGGAAGCCACCGGCGTCTATTGGATTCCCGTCTTTCAAATCCTGGAGCGGCGCGGATTTAAAGTGGTTCTAGTCAATCCCCGCCAGACCAAGAACGTCGCCGGTCGCAAGAGTGACGTGCAAGACTGCCAGTGGATCCAGCGCTTGCACACCTATGGTTTGCTGCAAGCTTCTTTCCGGCCCGACGACGCCTATTGTGTGCTGCGCACCTGCCTGCGCTATCGGGACGAGTTGATCTGCGCCCGGAGCACCCAATGCCAGCACATGCAAAAGGCCCTGCAACAGATGAATGTGCAATTGCATCATGTGCTCAGCGACGTGACCGGCGTCAGCGGTCTGGCCATCATCCAGGCCATTTTGCAGGGAGAGCGCGACCCCGCCAAGCTGGCGGCGCTGGCCGATCGCCGGGCGCGGGCCAGTCAGCAGATGATCCAAAAGACATTGGCGGGCGATTACCGGTCCGAACACCTCTTTGTACTGCAATGCGCCTTTGAACTCCATCGCACCTATGAGGAAAAAATCCTGGCTTGCGACCAGCGCCTCGTCACCGAAGTGTCCCAACTGCCCCAGCAGGTTGATCTGGAGACCAAACCATTGCCTGCGCGCAAGGAAGGGCGGTCAGCCTCAAAAGACAAGCTGTTCGGGCAGGATATGCGCTCGCCGCTTTATGAAAATCGGCGTCGATCTGACGGCCATTGAGGGGATCGGCATCACGACGGCCCTGATTATTTTGACGGAGGTCGGACCGGATGTGAGCCGCTTCTCCGCGGAAAAGAAGTTTGCCTCCTGGCTGGGGCGGTGCCCGGATAATCGGATTAGCGGCGGCAAAGTCTTAAGCAGCCATACCCGGCAGGTGGTCAACCGAGTGTCCGATGCGTTGCGGATAGCGGCCATGTCGCTGGAGCGAAGTCAAAGCGCGCTGGGGCATTCCATCGGCGCATGAAAGCCAGATTGGGGGCGGCCGAAGCGGTGACCGCGTCGGCTCATAAACTAGCCCGGTTAATCTACCGTTTGATCAAACATGGGGAAGCCCACGTCCGGCAAGGGATGGACGATTATGAGCGGAAATTTCACGAGGGAAAACTCAAACAGTTGAAAAAATCAGCCGCCGCAATGGGATTTGAACTTACTGCAAAGCAATCTGTTGCGTTGCCAGTTTCTTAAAAGTTCGGGTTAAACCCAGAGCCTCTTCGCCTGAAACCTTCGTGAAACCCCCGGAAATATCACATTTTACCTTTTTAGCTTTTTACGCTTTGAAACTCAAATCCACAACCTCCGAAACCTCCCGGCTAAACGCCTACCCTTGGGCGGTAGGGCGCGTCACTCCGTGTACGCCGCTATTGACATCCAAGCGGACAAGCTTTCGCCAACCGCCGCCAACCGCCGCCAACCCTGGCCGGGATTTAGGTTGATACCCCGCCACGCATTTCATTTAATTCCCCCAGTGCCAACCAAAGTCATTGCTGTTGCCAATCAAAAAGGTGGCGTGGGCAAAACCACCACCGCCGTGAATCTGGCGGCCTGCCTGGCCGCCATCGGCCAGCGCGTCCTGCTTTTCGATCTGGACCCCCAGGCCAACGCCACCAGCGGCGTGGGGGTGGAAAAAGTCGCCGGCGCGAGCGCCTACGAGGTCTTGCTGGGCGCGGGCAGCCTGCTGGATAAAATCAAACCCACGGCCTTCCCCCTGCTGGAAGTCATCCCCAGCGAAGTGGACCTGTGCGCCGCCGACCTGGAGCTGGCCCGGTTGGACAACCATCTGTTCCGGGTGGCCCATGCGCTGCAACCGGTGCGCGACTGCGGCCGGTTCGACATCGTCCTGCTGGATTGCCCGCCGTCCCTCGGCATCCTCTCCCTCAACGCCTTCGTCGCCTGCGACGGCATTTTGGTCCCCCTGCAATGCGAATACTACGCGCTCGAAGGCATCTCCATGATGAACCAGGTGTTGGACCAGTTGCGCGGTGCCGGCGTCAACCCGCGCCTCAATATTTTCGGCGTGGTGATGACCATGTTCGACGGCCGCACCAAATTGTCCAACGAGGTCGTGGAGGAGGTCCGCAAGCTGCTGGGGGCGAAAGTGTTTGAAACGGTCATTCCCCGCACCACCCGCCTCGCCGAGGCCCCCAGTTTTGGCAAGCCGATCATTCATTACGATAAATACAGCACCGGCGCGGCGGCCTATCAGTTGCTCACCCAGGAAATCGTGGAACGCTGGGAAGCCGGGGCGGCAGGCGGCGCAATATCTTCAAGCCCATGAAACTGCGGTCAATCAAACTCACCAATTTTCGGTGCTTTGAAACTCTAGAGGTTCCGCTTCGGGATGACTTGACCGTTCTGGTGGGGAATAATGGCGCGGGCAAAACGGCAATCCTTGATGGCATCGCCTATGCCCTGGCCCGAATACTAACCCGCATGCCTGGCGTGGGCGGAAAAGATTTGCGACCGGAAGATATTCGCCTTGCCGGAAATAATGTGGCCGCACCCTACGCCCGAATCGAGGCGGAAAGCATTGATGGAATCCGCTGGACAAGGACGCAAAAACGCGACCAAACCCAGCAAACCGGCGAACAAATTCCGGTAGATATCGGCGACAAAGCTTTATTTGAACATATTGATGTGGCAATTCATGATGTCGCGGAAGGCCGGAATAGTGATCTCCCGGTTTTCAGTTACTATGGAGTCAGTCGCGCCGTTTTTGAACTACCCCAGCGCCGCCGCGAGTTTCGAAAAGAGTTTTCCCGGTTTCAAGCCTTGGAAAACACGCTGGAACCCACCGCCCGCTTCAAGGAATTATTTGAGTGGTTCTACGCGAAGGAAAGGGATGAAGGGGCACGTTTCACTGAGTATATTAATTCAGATCCATTCGTCGAATGGTCAACGCGCTACAAAAAGGGTGAAAAAAAAGCCCCCCCCACACACCGATTTCCGACAACATTACCCGTATTGGATGCCGTCCGGCGCGCCGTGTCCGAAGTTATCCCTGGATACTCCAAGCCCAAGATTAGAACCGAACCGCTCCGGTTGGTGCTGACCAAAAAACTACCTGATCAAACCGAGCAGGAGTTTTCCCTGCAAATGCTCAGTGACGGCTATCGCACGATGGTTGCCATGGTGATGGATTTTGCCCGGCGGTTGGCGCAAGCGAATCCTCATTTGCCTGATCCGCTGGCGGCAAAAGCCATTTTAATCATTGATGAGGTTGATCTTCACCTTCATCCACGCTGGCAGCAAACCGTGTTGCCAGCTCTAAGGCGGGCATTCCCCAACACTCAAATCATTGCAACCACACATAGTCCGCAAGTGCTGAGCACCGTGCATAGTGAAAGCATTTTGATCCTGGACAACAACCAGTTACGAACCTGCCCGGTTCCGAGCTTCGGGGCCAGAAGTTCGGACTTGGTTGAAACCGTGTTGGGGCTGGAGGACTCCCGGCCACCCAACAACGAAATAACCCAAAAGATTATTCGTCTTTTCGCGGCCATTGATTCAGGTGATTTGACGACCGCCAAATCCGTCCGGGAGGAACTTCGCGACTGGCAAAACGGACAGCCTGAGCCTGACATGGCTCGGGCCGACTTCTTGATCCGGCAACTTGAAGCCCGCAACGGGAAAAAGTGAAAAGAATTTCCAAGTCCGCTGACGAACCGGCTGAACTTGCAGCCTATCGCGATCGTTTTGCCAAACAGCGGCCCCTTTGGAACGCGTTCAAAAAGGATTCGAACAGAACTGGTCCGGTCAAAGACGCGCTTCGTAATGACCAGCGGGGACTTTGCGCCTATTGTGAAGTCAAGCTGTCGCCTGGCAACGAAACCGTTGAACACATTGTTTCCCGGGACAAAGACCATGATCGGGAGCTGGACTGGCAGAATCTTCTTCTCGTTTGCTACGGAGATGAAAAGTCGCCACCACCAAAAGAGTTCAGTTGCGGCCATGCGCGAAATTTCGCCGGGTCGCCAGAGGTGTTAAATCCCTTGCTCATTCCAGCCAGCGAGCGCCTTTTTGCGGTTGATGGCCGAACGGGCGAACTGCGGCCAGATTTGGCTGCTTGTGACCGAAGCGGAGTTCCCCGGCATTTGGTGCAATCAACCTTGGATTCTCTTGGTCTTAGGGTATCGCGATTGTCACGCGCCCGCTTGCGGGTGCTGGAAACCTTGGAAGAGCAGATAGCCAGATTGAATGATGGCGGATTACCCTTTGACCTGGCGGAGCGCCAATTGGCCGGCGAGCAGTTTTCCGCCCATGCCGAATGGCCGGAATTCTTCACCACCCTCAGATGGCGGCTGGGCGCGGCGGCGGAAGCACGGCTTGCGGAAATCCACTTCCAAGGCTGAAGGCATGAAGGCAAGATATCCCTTATTTGTCATTTGTTATTTTTTCAAATTTATTTTTTAATAGCCCATGCTCAAACGCACCGCCCTTTACGCCGCGCACCAGAAACTCGGGGGGAAACTCATTGATTTT
>Ga0302320_10022035_pt1 | contig 12609 bp, 9 predicted proteins | sample Bog_T0_3_FD_202130 | JGI IMG/M metagenome (GOLD analysis project Ga0302320, IMG submission 202130) | Peat permafrost microbial communities from Stordalen Mire near Abisko, Sweden - Bog_T0_3 | ecosystem: Environmental > Terrestrial > Soil > Wetlands > Peat | place: Sweden: Abisko, Stordalen Mire...
CCTCAGCAGCGGCCGCACTATTACCTGGGGCCAGCTCGGTCTCGCCTTCGGCCAGATCGTCCTCCTCGTCGGCGGCTTCTTTGCCGTTATCGGCATGATATTATTTCACCGTCGCGAACTCGCGACCGCCCAGGGAAATCAATGAGCTCACGGGTAAAAAAGATCATCTTGCTGTTTTTGGCCGGGGCGCTCCTGTTCGGTTCCAGCCGCTTGCAGCAATCCCTCAACGTGGATCGCGATCGCCTGGGCCTGACCCATGCGGCCACGCTGAACAACGCTCCGCCGCTGCTCGCCTTTACCACCGTCGCCTTGGGCGGTTTCCGCGGGTTGATCTCAAACTTCCTCTGGATTCGCGCCAATGACATGCAGTTGGATGATAAATATTTTGAAGCCGCGCAGCTCGCCAATTGGATAACGGATTTGGAACCCCATTTCCCGCAAGTCTGGGTCTTCCTGGCCTGGAACATGTCCTACAATATTTCGATCAAGTTTCCCGATTTCGCCGACCGCTGGCGCTGGATGGAGAATGGTCTTGGTTTGCTGCGGGATCGGGGACTCGTATACAACCCGGATTCCGTGCTGATCTATCGCGAACTGGGCTGGTTCTTCCAGAATAAAATGGGATACAACCTCGACGACGCCAATGTCTATTTCAAGCATGAATGGGCCCAGGAGATGATGCCGTTTTTTGGCGCCGGCGGCACCAACTTTTCCGCCATGATCAATCCCCAGACAGCGCTGGATCGCACCAACGCGTTTCGGATGCGTACGATCTACAAGCTGGATCCCGTCTATGCCCAAAGCGTGGATGAAAAATGGGGTCCGCTCGACTGGCGCCTGCCGGAAGCGCATGCCATTTACTGGGGCTGTCGCGGCTTGGATCAGGCCAAAGAACATCCGGATAAGGTGAAGCCCGATGATCTCGTTCAGCTTCGCCGCCTGATTTATCAGTCCCTTTACCAGGCCTTCAAACACGGCCGCTACATCGACAACCCCTACAATACGTCCGGCTACGTGCTGGGACCGAATCTCGATCTGATTCAGCGCACCGGCGATGCCATCCTGAGCCTGCGCGAGGAGGAAAACGATCCGTCCCAGAAGGACGGTTATCTCAAGGTTTACCGCAGTTTTCTCAAGGATGCGATTTACTTTCTCTATGTCGATGACCGCATGACCGAAGCCAACAAGTGGTACGATATTTTGCGCGATAAATATCCTGACATTCCGATTTTGGATCTGCCCGGATCTTTTCCCACCAAAATGACCATGGACGAATACGCCGAGGCGCGCGTCCAGGAGGAAGTTGGCGATACCTCGCAGGAACGGACCACGGCCGTGGTGCAGGGATTGATCAACCACGCCTATTACGAACTGGCCTTGGGCCAGGACAGTCGCTTTCAGGGATTGCGCCATTTGGCGATCAAGGTCTACCAGAATTACGTCAGCAAAACCGCCAAGGTGGCCAGCAATCAAAAACGAATCGGGCTGCCGCCCTTTGAGACCATCGAACAAACCGTCCTCAACCAATTGCTCGACGTCAACGGCAGCGTCCCTTACGCCGGCCGCGCCGTAATCCGCACCTTCCTAAAGATGCCCGCCGAAACCGCCGCCCCCGCCGCGCCGTCGGCGGACTCCGACACCAACGCCCCCGCGTCCAAATAAGTCCGAAACGTAGCAGCGGGCGTCATCAAGGAAGCGCGCGGAGCGTTTTGGACTGCGGCGGGGCTCCGCCGCTTTTTCGACGGACCGCCAAAAAACGAGCTTCACAAAACGCCCCTCGAAAGGCACTTTGCCGCTCATGCCTGAACTAAAACCCCCTAACCAAATTGTTTGACGCAAAGCTTGGCCGAATTGGGGGCTTATTTCTTGAACTATATCGCTTCCATTCGCCGCCGTGAATATAGCTGCTGAATTGGAAACCAATGGGGATTGGTGACCCCATAGCGGCGGAAAATACCGTCCGCTGACAACCCAAATTGTGACATGAAACAGTTCGACAATATTCACAAGCAATACACCAAGGTGCGGCCCGCCTATCCGGCCGCGGTTTACGACGAAATTGCCCTGGACCTGCGCGCCGTTCCGGCAGACTCGGCCGTCGACATTGCGTGCGGCAGCGGACAGTCGATCGATGGCCTGAAGCGGATCGCCAAGCAGATCATCGGCGTGGATATCGGGCCCCATCTCCTGGCTGATGCGCGCCAACGCCACCCGGATGTTACGTTCGTCCAAGGATCCGGCGAGGCGCCGGGGCTCGCCCTGGGAATAACGGACCTCGTCACGATCGCGACGGCGTTTTACTGGATGGACCGGGCCGTGGTGATCGACAACGTGTCGTCGCTGTTAAAGCCCCACAGCGTGTTCGCCGTGTATAAATACGATTTCCCGTGGCTGCTCGACTCGCGGAATAGCATCGTAGAGCGGCACCTCGCGGAGAAGTGGGAAAAACACCGTTCGCCTCGGCTCAAGAACTTCGACCACGACACGCCGGACTTGCTCGCAGCCTCGCGGCGATTCGAAAAAGTCCGTCAGCGCACGATCGAAAACCGCGTCCGGATGTCGGTTCCGCAATACGTCGACTTCATGGCCTCGACATCCTACGTGAGCCAATTCATAGCCGAGGAGGTTGGAAACGAAAGCTACCTCAAGGGCTTCGCCGACGAACTGCGCCGGGCCGGTGGAGAGCAGTTGCTGGTCAACCTCGACATCACGATGGTGATCGCTTCCCGCTGACTATGACTTCTTTGTAGCGGAGGGTGTCTCGCCCGCCGTACAGCCGGGCATCCTGCCCGGCGGCAAAATGGTCCAACGACAAGCCGGATTTCCCTCGCGTACTTAGGGGCGAGCTGAGGGCTGAAAGCCCGCAATTTGATAGCCTGGGCTTGAGTGAGTCCGACGAGCGGCGGCCCGGGAAATCCCCAATACGATAATTTTTCAAGGCCTGTAGGGCCGAAACTCTTTAAACCGTGCTGAGGGTGGCGGCGGAGTTACATAATGATATGGTCATGGTCCGCGATGCCACAAATGGTACGACCAAATCCTGCCGCAACCTTTCCTGCGATCGGAGGACGTCTCACCTTCTCCCCGGGGGAGAAGGCCGGGATGAGGGCGCGTAAACCCCTCCGCCTTCGGCGCCAACTTTTGTCCAGTCGCCAGATTTATCCCACGCCAATACAGCCTCTCCGCAGGATTGCTTTGATCCCTTGTATCAGGTAGATTAATCGGCTTGTGACGAAGAAAATTGCTCCTGAACGCCCGTTGCGCGTCGGCCTGATTTCCCTGGGCTGCGCCAAGAACCTCGTGGACGCCGAGATCATGCTCGGCTCGCTCCTCAAGGCGGGCGTCGAAATCACGAATGACGCCGCGCAAGCCGACGCCGTCATCGTCAATACTTGTTCTTTCATTGATTCAGCCCAGGAGGAAAGCGTCGATACCATCCTGGAATCCGCTGAAGTTCGCGCCGCCCAAAATCGCGGCCAAAGCCTGATCGTCTCCGGCTGTTTGCCCCAGCGTTTCCGCGAGGAATTGCCCAAGCTATTGCCGGAAGTCGACGCCTTCATGGGCATCGACCAGGTCGCTCAAGTATCCGATATTGTCCGGCAAGCCGTGGCTCACCGGGCCGAGAAGGTTCAGGCGGAAAAAACCTCCGGCCGCACCCACAAAAAATCCGTGGTCTCGCGCCTGCAGGAATTGCAAAAAAACGAGCTGAACAACGAAAAGGAAAACGCCATTCGCGGCACCGAAAAGTTCGGCCATACCAAAACCGTGGTGACGGCCAAAGCCGCCGCCGGTCCGGTGATGGACGTGACCCAGCGCCCGATCTTTATTCCTGATTTTGAAACACCCCGTTTTCGCCTCACGCCGAAACATTTCGCCTACCTGAAAATCGCCGAAGGCTGCAATCACCCTTGCAGCTTTTGCATCATTCCCCGGATGCGCGGATCCCATCGCAGTCGCCAGCAAAGCGATATTGTCGCCGAAGCCAAGGCCTTGATCGCCGACGGAGTGAAGGAGATCAATCTGATTTCGCAGGATTCTACCTATTACGGCCTCGACCTCCGGCCGAACCACAGCCGCGCCATATCATCGCCTGAGAAATTTTCCGCCGCCACGCGCTCCCTCGCCGCCGATGCCACCACCATCTGCACCTTGATTCATGAGCTGAACTCGCTAAAAGGCGATTTTTGGATTCGGCTACTCTATACGCACCCCGCCCATTGGACCGATGAATTGATCCAGACGATGGCCGAATGCAAAAAAGTCGCCCGCTACGTGGATATGCCCCTTCAACATATTCATGAAAACATGTTGGAACGGATGCGTCGCGAGACCTCGCAACAGTACATCGTGGATTTGATCAAGCGCATCCGCGCCGGCGTGCCCGGCATTGCCCTGCGCACCACCTTTATCGTCGGATTCCCGGGTGAATCAGAAGCGAGCTTCAAAACACTCCTGGATTTCATCAAGGAGACGAAGTTCGAGCGCATGGGGGTTTTTGCATATTCCCAGGAAGAGGGGACCCGCGCCGGCTCCATGGCCGGACAATTGACCGATAAGGTAAAACAAAAACGCCGCGAACTGGCCATGGCCGCCCAACATGCCGTCGCCGTCGCCGTTTCCGAATCCTTTGTCGGCCGGGAAATCAAGGTCCTGATCGAAGGGGAAGCCAACACTAAACAATTGGAAGGCGCCAACGTGAGTTCCTGGGAACATGGTCTGATCCGCGAAAACGAAGGCTTCCCCCGCCAGATGAAGGGACGCTATTTCGTGGGCCGCGGTGAAGCGGACGCGCCGGATATCGACGGCCGCGTCTACGTGCACGGAAAACTACCCGTGAGCGAATTCGCCCGCGTCAAAATCGTCGGTCATACGGACTACGACCTGATCGCCAAGCCCGTATGATCCATTTGGTCTGAAGCCGATCTGTCGCCGGGCTATCCCGCGATTTCTTTTACCGTCTGTTCAATCAAACTGATTCCCGCTGCCGCGTCTTGCGGTTTCAGGTTCAGTGGCGGCAAAAGCCGCACAATCTGTGTCCCTGCGGGTATGGTTAATACTCCCGCCATGTGCAACCGCTTCACGAATTGCAATGCCGCACTCTGATCGCTGTTGGCGAATGCCGGAATATTTTCCGCGAGCTCGATGCCCAGCATAAAGCCGAGACCTCGCGCGGATTTAATCACCTGTGGATAAGTGGCCGCGAGCCGTTCGATTTCCACCTTCAACCACGAACCCAAATTCCGGGCCGCGTCTGCCAATTTTTCCTTTTCGATCACCTCGAGAATTTTCAAGGCCACCGCGCACGCCAGCGGGGTGCCCCCGAACGTTGTTCCGTGCGTGCCGGCGCCCAATAAATCCCCGTAGGGCGCCCGCACCCAGAAAGCGCCCATCGGAAAACCGCCGCCCAATGATTTGGCCATGGAAAGACCATCCGGTTGAAAACTCTCTCCGCCGGGAACGCCTTCCAGCACCCGTTGAAAACTTTGAAAACGGCCGGTCCGATAATGGCCGCATTGCACGCCGTCCATCAACAGCAGCAGGTTCTTCTCGTTGCACAATTGCCGGAGGCCCAGCAGATATTCCGCCGTCGCCGGCGTGACCCCGCCTTCGCCTTGCACGCCCTCAATGAGAATGGCCGCCGTCGCCGGAGAAATCGCGTTGCGCATCGCCTCCAGATCGTTGAACGGAACATGCCGGAAACCGGGCGTCATCGGTTCAAAACCCTTTTTGACCTTGTCCTGGCCCGTCGCGGCGATGCCCGCCAGTGTCCTCCCGTGAAAGGAATTGATCGCCGTGATGATTTCAAACCGCCCCTCATCGTGGCCGAATTTGCGCGCCAGTTTGTACAGCCCTTCGTTGGCCTCGGCGCCGCTGTTGCAACAAAAAATCTTCCCGGGACCAATCCGTTCCACCAGTTCCGCCGCCAGCCGCCCCTGCGGCTCGGTGAAATAAAGATTGGAAACGTGGATCAATTTCCGGGATTGCTCGATCAATGCCTCAGTGATCGCCGGGTGCGCATGTCCCAGACAGCACACCGCGATGCCGCTGCCGAGATCGAGATAGCGTTTGCCCGCCACGTCAAACACGTAGCTCCCCTGTCCATGGCTCAGGGCCAGTTCAAATCGGCCATAGCTGGGCACGACATTCTTGCTGAACAGCTCCCGTACGGAAGCGTAGTCGTTGCGCACGATGGCCGGTGGCGTCGGAATAATTTCTTTCACTATAAGAACGTTTAACGTGTGGAGGCTGGGTTGCCAAACTCTTTATTACTCAAACGCAGGTTTTTTGGCAACGGTGAATCACTCCACCACCTCGGTGCCAATGCCTTCATCCGTGAAAATCTCCAGCATCACCGCGTGTGGGACCCGGCCGTCAATGAATGAAACTTTTTCCACGCCCGCTTTGACCGCAGCCACCGCGCTGTCCACTTTGGGGATCATGCCCTTGTCGACAATGCCGTTCGCCTTCAATTCCGGCACTTCGCCAATCTGCAAATGCGCGATCAGCGTCTTCGGATTTTTTGGGTCGCGCATCAGTCCCGGCACGTCGCTCATGAACACGAGCCGCTGGGCCTTCAGCGCGATCGCCACCTGCGCCGCCGCCACATCCGCGTTGCAATTATAAATCTTCCCATCCTCGCCGCGCGCCGTCGGGCTGATGACCGGCGTGATTCCCATCGCAATGCATTCCCGCAGCGGTGCCGTATTTACTTCGGTGACTTCGCCGACAAAGCCGATGTCGATCTTTTGGCCCGGGAGCTCTTTGTCATCCAGCCACAGCTTCCGGCACTTGAAAATGTCCGGCCCCGCGATACCGCGTGCCGTCCCGCCCCACGATTTGATCGTCGCCACCACTTCCGGATTGATCTCCCGCGAAAGCACCTCATCGACAATTGCGACGGTCTTCTCATCCGTCACGCGCTGACCTTGGATAAAATTGGCCTGCAAACCCGCCTTTTCCATGGCGCGGGTAATCGCCTTCCCGCCGCCATGCACCACAATCGGATTAATTTCCACCGCTTCCAAAAAAACAATGTCCCGGGCGACGCCATTGCGCACCGCCGGATCCGGCGAGTCCATGAACGAGCCGCCATATTTAATGACAAACGTGGTGCCGCTAAACTTTTGTATGTACGGCAGCGCTTCATGAAGCGTCTCCGCTTTGGATATCAAATCTTGCACCCGCAATTTTTATCAGGAGCAAGCGCCAAACGAAAGTCACTTTCGCAGCTTCGATAGGGGCACACCGGGCCATCCGTCCCTCCCAAAACCACCACCCCAGTGCAAATCTTCACAAAATATCGCACCGCAGTTTTGGACTGCGGCGGAGCCCCGCCGCTTTTTCGCCGCCACCACGAATACCATTCGAAAACGTGCCGCCCAATCGCGACGCATCCCCGTGAAGGTGGCGCGCCTCACTCCGTGCGCGCCGTCCTGGTTAGCATCGTTCCCATAAATCTGATCAAATCGCTCTGCTCCGCAATCAGTTTCGCAGTTGATCGCACGTTTGCTTTCGCCACAATTATTACTAACGCCCAGTGGATGTAACACCTTCTCCGCGGGGGAGAAGGCCGGGATGAGGGCGAGCTAAATCTTTCGCCAGGGGCGCCAATATGTTTCGACCAGCAAAAAGAATTGTCGCCCCGCCCGATTTGATGTTAAAACAGTATTAGGACACCAATGAAAGCAACTCATTCATTATCAATCACCTTGGCGGCGATTTGTCTCGCCTCGTTTTCCCTTCACGCCCAGGACAGATGGGTGAACCTTTTTAATGGTCAAAACCTCGATGGCTGGGAAGCGCACAGCGGCAAAGCCAAGTACTCCGTTCAAGATGGCGTTCTGACCGGCGAATCCGTTTCCGGCACCGGCAACAGCTTTTTGTGCACCACCCAACAATTTGGAAACTTTGAGCTCGAACTGGATTACAAATGCGACGCGCTGCTCAATTCCGGCGTTCAGATTCGCAGTGAGGTTTTTCCCGACGCCCGCACGATCCACGTCGAAGGCAAGGACATCAAACTCGCCGCCGATCGCATTCATGGCTACCAATGCGAGATCGATATGGACACCGTCCGGCGCCGCATGTGGACCGCCGGAATCTATGACGAAGCCCGCCGCGGCTGGCTGTTCCCCGCCGATGGCGAAAAAGGTCCGCACGGCCAGGCTTTCTCCGAACAAGGCCGGACGGTCAGCAAACCCGGCGAATGGAATCATCTGCGAATTCTGGCCGTCGGCCCTTCCATTCAAACCTGGCTCAACGGTGTCGCTCGCGCGGAAATTTATGATGGCCTGACCACCAACGGCATTATCGGCTTGCAAGTTCACGGCGTTGGCGCGGACACTAACCGCGTCGGTCTGCAGGTTTCTTTCCGCAACCTCCGCATTCGCCAGATTGCGCCCCAGCCGAATACCTTGAGCGAACAGGAAAAAGCCGACGGCTGGCGTCTCCTCTGGGATGGCAAAACCACCGATGGCTGGCGCAGCCCGAAATCCGACGAATTCCCCGTCAAAAGCTGGGTGATCACCAATGACGAATTTCGCGTCGTCGCCAGCGGCAATGCCGAGGCCCAAATGGGCGGAGATATCATCACCCGGCAACGCTACGCCAACTTCGATTTGCGCGCCGAATTCAAAACGACCCCCGGCTGCAACAGCGGCATTAAAATCTTTGTGCAACCGAACATCGCCCCCGTCCTGTCGAACGGCCAGCGCGCCACCGTCGGCTCCGCCATCGGCATGGAATACCAAATCCTGGATGACCTCCGCCATCCCGACGCCAAGCTCGGCCGCGACGGCGACCGCACCTGCGCCTCGCTCTACGATTTGATTCCCGCCCCGACGAACAAAGTCGTCATGCCGATGGGCGAATGGAATCAGGCGCGGATTTTATCCCGCGGCCAGCACGTCATTTTTTGGCTGAACGGCATTAAGACCTTGGAGTACGACCGCGGCTCGGCCGATTTCCGGCGGCTGGTCGCCGCAAGCAAGTACCATAACATCCCCGGCTTCGGCGAATGGCCCGACGGTCACATCTTATTGCAGGAGCACGGCAGCGAAGTCTCCTTCCGCAACGTCAAAATCCACGAACTCCCCGCCAATCCATCCGCCGTTCCGTAGGTTTCATAATTCATACCTCACAATTCATAATTTCCGCTTGGTGTCTCCCCGTGAATTCTTTTCCGCAGGTTCATGGAGTACCTTCAAAAAATGGAAAATTTGGCCTTTTGCCCGGACAACTCTTTGGCTAGATTGCGGTCATGCCTGAAATAGCCAAGTTCGTGAATCATGGAGCGGCAAGCATTAGCCCGGCCATCGCTGAAAAAGTGATGCGCCAACTCCCCCAGTGGAAACTGGAATTCACCCAGATCAATGCGCCGCAATTTCCGCACCTGGTCGATCAATTGGAGTTTCTCGCCGACGCGGTCGAGGACGTTGTGGAAGGCGCGTACAAGGAACTTCCGTATAACGCGGTCGCCCAAGCGGTCTTCGCCTTGGTCTATGTTCATAAGAAAATGGGCATCATTCCCGGCAGCGTCCTGGAACTGGGCCGCGCCGACGATTCCAGCGTCGTCCGGGCCGTGCTGATCCAGAATGAAAAACCATTCGCCACCTATGCCGGCCTCCATGGGGTCGATTGGCAGCAGGTCACCAGCCAGCCCTAAAAAGTCCCATGTCAATTCCCCTCGTAATAACGGTCATTGCCCCGGACCGGACCGGCCTGGTGGAAGAACTGGCGCGGACGGTCGCCGACCATGGCGGTAACTGGCTGGAAAGTCGCATGTGCCGCTTGGGCGGGGAATTCGCCGGCATCTTGCGCGTCGAACTTCCGGCCGAAAACAAGCAGCCGCTGCTGGACGCCTTGCAGAAAATTTCCGGCCTCAACGTTTTGGCCCGCGCCGCCGAAAACAAACCGGCGCCAAAATCCAGCCGGGAAACCCGCCTCGAAATCGTCGGCCACGACCGTCCCGGCATCGTCCGCGAAACCACCAGCGCCCTGGCTCGCGCCGGGGTGAACGTGGAAGAGTTTTCCAGCGAACGCTTGAGTGCTCCCATGTCCGGCGAACCGCTCTTCAAGGCCAACGCCCGTCTGGCCGTTCCCGCAACCTGCGACCTCGCCGCCCTAAAACAACAATTGGAAAAAATCGCCGCCGACCTCCTGGTGGATATCTCCTTCATCGACGACAAGAAGTAACCGTCGTGGCGGCGGGCGTCTCGCCCGCCGTGGAGGGCGGCATCCTGCCGCCCGGAAAAACCGACCGTCGACAAATCCCGTACGTTTCGAATGACTCGCCGGCGCGTTGGGAAGTTGCACAATTAACCCATCTATATTCAATGGCTTCCGGTGGGCGACTTTGCTGAGACTAGAGGTTGAGGGCTGAAAGCCCGCAATTTGATAGCCTGGGCTGCAGCGAGTCCAGCGAGCGGAGGCCCAGGTAAAGTACGTTACGATAATTTGCCAGGCCTGTAAGGCCGTCACAAAGGTGCGCGGCTGCTCGCACGTTTTCTTTCGCCCGCAATTATTACCAAAAGCCAGCGGATGAAACACCTTCTCCCCGGGGGAGAAGCCCGGGATGAGGGCGAGCAATCCTTTTCGCCAACGGAGCCAAAATCCATCTCCATCGGAGCGCCATTTACCCCGCCGCCGGATCCAGCCGCTTGTCCGGCACCAAATAATTCCGCACATAATCCGCCACCGCATCGTCCAAGGACGTGATCGGCGCCTTATAGCCCGCCGACCGCAGCCGACCCAAATTGGCCTCCGTGAAATATTGGTATTTTTCCCGGATGCTCTCGGGCATCTCCACAAATTCGATTTTTGGTTTTTGTTTCAAGGCGGCGAAAACCGCATTCGCCAGATTGATCCACGACCGCGCTTCGCCGCTGCCTATATTATACAAGCCGGCGGTCTTCTTCGTGGCGGCCAGATACAACGTCATCGCCACGCAATCCTTCACGTAAAGAAAGTCCCGCTTCTGCTCCCCATCCTTGTAATCCGGACGATAGCTCTTGAACAGCCGGATCAATCCTTCCGCCCGGACCTGCGCTGTGGATTTGTGCACCAGCGAGCGCATATCCGCTTTGTGATCTTCATTGGGACCGTAAACATTGAAAAACTTGAGGCCGACGATTTTATCCAGAATGCCCGCGCGCCGGGCGTATTGATCAAACAATTGCTTGGAGTAGCCGTACATGTTCAGCGGACGCAACGTGTCCAGCTTGGATTCGTCGTCCAACATTCCTGCGCTGCCGTCCCCATAAGTCGCGGCGGAGGAGGCATAGACAAAACGCGCCTTATTCGCCAGCGACCAGAGCGCGAGGTCCTTGGTGAATTCAAAATTGTTCCGAATCAGGTAGCTGGCATCCTTTTCCGTCGTGGCCGAGCAGGCGCCCATGTGCAGCACGAGATCAAATTTGCCCAATGCGCCGCTTTGCAGCCGGGGTTGAAGCGCCTCCGCCTCAACATAATCAGAGAAGCGTAATGGCGTCAAATTGCGCCATTTCTCCGTCGTGCCGAGGATATCACAGATGACAATGTTTTCGCAGCCGCGCCGATTGAGCGCCCAGACCAATGCGCTGCCGATAAAGCCGGCGCCGCCGGTCACTAAAATTCGTGAGTCAGAAAAATCGTTTGGTTTCATAGTAGCATCCTCGGCTGTGCGCAAAAATCCATGCTGCCACGGTCGTGGCGTCGCATTCGAGTATAATCTGGGGTATTTTAGCCGCAAGCCTGCCCCGCGAGATTTTTATTCGGACGCCGAAATTGGGTGGCGGCGGGCATCCTGCCCGCCGTAGAGCCCGGCGTCCCGCCCGACGGAAAAACCGTGCGCCTAAAATTCACTTTGCTTCGCGTGTGATCGACCGGGAGTTTAGTGAAGAGTACCCTGTCCAGCCGACACCAGTCATCGTCTCAATGGGTTGCGGGTTGAGCTAACGCAAACCAATCTAATTCTCATTTCAGGACTTTTGTCCGCCTGAACCTTTCGCCCCATCCTGTCCATCCCGTAAATCCTGTCAAAAACTCCTCTTTTTTCTTTGCGTTCCTTGGTGTTCCTTGGCGGCTTATGAATTGTCTCCTCTGCATCTCCACGTGAACCTCTTCTTGAGTTCCCAATCCGTGTTTCATCTGTGTTGAATCCGTGGCAGCTATTCCTTTGTTCCCCTGGGTTCTGTGATCTTTGTGTTCCCTGCGGTGAATTTCTTCCTTCCCCCTCCGCAGTGCCATGTAAGAGAATTCGTCATTTTCGGGAAAATTCTGTTTCTTCCCTTTTTCCATGCGGTTAAATCATTCCAATAATTCTGTTTCTTTCTTTTCCGCGTTCTCCCCTGTCCTCCGTAGCTTTAGCGAAGGAGGAGCGTGAAATTTTTTTGTCCTTGCCCCGCATCTCCTCTACTGCACCGTCACCAAATCCGGATGCGCCTCCGATACCCCGCCTTGCAAATTGTCCCGAAATTCCGCCCGCACAATCACATTATTGGTGCAATTATCATTATTCACCCGGAACGCCGCCCCGCCGCAGTTGCTCGCCACCAGGTACAAAAAGGCATTATCCGCACACGCCGTTTGCGGTGCCGGTTCCCAGCCATGCGCGTTCTTTTCCACCGTCTG
>Ga0302320_10022037_pt1 | contig 12608 bp, 9 predicted proteins | sample Bog_T0_3_FD_202130 | JGI IMG/M metagenome (GOLD analysis project Ga0302320, IMG submission 202130) | Peat permafrost microbial communities from Stordalen Mire near Abisko, Sweden - Bog_T0_3 | ecosystem: Environmental > Terrestrial > Soil > Wetlands > Peat | place: Sweden: Abisko, Stordalen Mire...
TGAGTTCGGCATATTGCGCCAGCGTGCGCCGGATCTCCTGCGACAGGGCGTAATGGCGCTCGCCCACAATTCCAGGCGTGGCCATCTTGGAACTGGATTGCAGCGGATCGATAGCGGGGAAAAGCCCTTGGCTGGCCCGGTCGCGCGATAGGACGATGGACGCGGAGATGTGGGAGAAGGCACTTACAGCGGCTGGATCGGTAAAATCGTCAGCCGGTACATAGACGGCCTGGACAGAGGTGATGGCGCCGGAGGCGGTATTGGCGATCCGCTCCTCGAGGCCTGATAACTCAGTCCCCATGGTGGGCTGGTAGCCGAGCCGCGAAGGCATTTGCCCCATCAATCCAGATACCTCCATGCCGGCCTGGATGAACCGGAAAATGTTATCGATGAGCAAAAGAACATCCCGATGCTCGCCGTCACGGAAATACTCGGCCATTGTCAGCGCCGCATGGCCGACGCGGAAGCGGCTGCCGGGCGGCTCGTTCATCTGGCCAAATATCATGACCATGTTCGGCAGTACGCCGGCCGCCTTCATGTCCCTGTAAAGTTCCTCGCCTTCGCGGCAGCGCTCCCCGATTCCGCAGAAAATACTGACGCCCTGCTGATGCCCAATCACATTGTGAATCAACTCCGTGAGAAGGACAGTCTTGCCAACGCCTGCTCCGCCGAACAAGCCCGCCTTCCCACCCCGCTCCAACGGCACGAGTACGTCGATCACCTTGATTCCCGTTTCGAAGATCTCGGATTTCGTGGAACGCTCAGACAAAGGCGGCGGAGCGCGATGCACCGAGCGCCACTGGATATCGGCCGGCGCGGATTGGCGGTCGATTGGGCGGCCAAATACGTCGAACATCCGCGATAATATGGACTTACCGACAGGTGCCAGGAGAGGGCTGCCCGTGTCATCCACCGGCATGCCGCGGGCGATTCCCTGCGTCGGCGTAAGCGCGATGCAGCGTACGCGATTTGCATCGAGTTGCGATAGTACCTCCATCACCACCTGGCTGTCCGCTCCGGCATGAAGCATGGAGTAAATGGGTGGGAGATGTTGGTCGAATCGAACATCCACGATGCTGCCGCGCACGGAGACGACAGCGCCGCAATTTGAGATAGTGGCACTCGCGGTCATGTCAGCGTATTTGCTTCGATCGGTGTCTCATCGTTATCCCGAGTCAAGGGCTGTGAGGGCATCCGGTCCGGCAGGTCAAGACGTGCCACACCGATTCGGCTATCGGCCATCCCGTAGTAAACGTCGAAGCGATTCGGTAAACCGAGGTCGTCACGGCGGTCAATGCCGGTAGGGAAAATGATGTTGGGCACCGTGCCGCGGCATTCCTGTGGCAACTCGGGCTTCAGGACCGGCTCCGTGGAACGATAGAGAATCTCGCGCGGGTGGCGCCTCGCCAGGAGCATCAACCCGGCCGAGTAGCATAACCGGGCTCCCGTCTGGCCGGGCGCCGTGATTTCGCTGACACCATGATAAACGATAAGCCACCCGCGTCGGGTAAGAACCGGTGGAGTCCCGGCGCCGATTTTCAGCCGTTCCCAGGGTGCAACGGGAGTGGCGATCCGGCGATGGGAATTAAAGAGCCCGAGGTGCTGCGGCTCGACGCCGGCTGGAGGCAGCGGGCTGTAGGATATCCAGATGCTTTCGCGTTCGATGTCCACGAGGCGTGACCTGGGCTTGCGGGCCGTCTCCTCAGGGCGCGTGCCGGGGAAGAGGGGACGATGAAGCATGGCCAACTGCATTTTTCCGGCGTGGTTGGGACCGGCAATCGGGAACAGGCTGGCGTCCTTGTTATCAACATGGACGAAATCGATTCCTTGGAACGCAGCAAAGGTGGCCAGACCCAATCGCCGCCAATGAAATAGATCCGATGAGATAGCCATTGCTATCCGTGGCCCGACTGACGAAAGGGCCGCGTAAACCATCACGTAGCGCCGGAGTGGCTCAACGTAAGTGACGCGGGGGTCTTCGCATCCTCCACCGCCATTCGGGAGACGCTCGTAATCGGCCTCAGGCTCGAGTGCAATGCCGAGGCGCTCGACACCGCAGGGGTCGCCGGAGTTGTCGAATTTTACCCGTGCAATACCGATCCGCGAATAGTTACCTTTCGCGACGAGCCTTGGGAACAGGTATAAGTGACCGTCCGGACCGCGGGCAGCGCCAGGATTCAAAACCCCTTCGGCTTCATGCGGATTTCCCGGTTCCGGTTCCATGAGCTGTCCGATGCGCCGAAGCTGCAACGCACTCACTAGTTTACCTCCAGGCAAGCCGCGATCGCCTCGATGACCCGCTTTGTTTCATGAGGATCTTTCACCTCTATGGAGAATACTCCCGCCTCTTCAGCCGGATAGTCATTCCCCCCGGGGAACAGGGCGTCGCCGATGAAAATCATCTGGTTGATCGAAATGCCGAGGATATCCCGCAGTTTTCGGATTCCGTAGGCTTTATCGATCCCTTGTTTCGTGACATCGATGGAAGTGGCGCCACCGAGGTGTACGGAAAATTCGGGGAGCGACTTATCCAGCAGACATTTTGAGATCTTTCGTTTTGCGAAATCGGGGTCCCATTTGTTCTTCTCGCCGAGTGGGGCCTTTTGGCCCAAGGCTGAGTAGGTAATCTGGCTGCCGCGATCTTCGATTGTATCTCCCCACGTTCTATCGGGCGTCAGGTCCGGTGATCCCGTTGCCCGCTTCAACGCCTCGACAATCTTCTTCTTTTCTTCATCGGAAAAGTCCTCCGAGTAGAGATTCGTCCAGGTTCCGTCGTATTTGTAAAACTTCGTCCCGCAGGTGGGTAGAAGAGAGAGATTCTTCAAGCGCTCGTCATGAGAAAGGTATGTGAGCACCTGTTTCTCAAACTGGTTCCATGTACCGCCGGAGATTACGGAGACCTGCACGATTCCCAGAAGAGAATTGAGCAGCCCGGCCATCTCTGAATCGATGGGGGACTTGCTTTCAGCGAGCGTGCCGTCCAGATCAAATACAATCAGCTTTTTCACAATATTGAACTTTCCGGGAGCGCGATTTCCAATAAAGTCACTGCACCTTGCGGGAGGCAGGAACAGGTGCCAACGACTGCCGGTAACAGAATGACTTCGCCTTTTCCGATTGGGTAACTCTTACCGCCGTGCCGCAAATCCGCTTTGCCGGAGAGGCAAACAAGTGCCCGGGGAAGGTCCGCAGCGCCGACTCGCAATGGTCCATCTCCACGGATTCGCCAAACGACGAATTGCTCACACTCGATGATCCTTTCCCGCAGGACCGGAGTCATCTCTTCGATCACCGAGGGGATCGGCCCGACGGCGCCTTGATCGAAGTTAACGCAGGCGAGCGCTTGATCCACCTGGAGCGGCCTGAGTTTGCCAGTTCTGGGATCGATGTGACCCCAATCGTAGAGGCGAAAGGTTACGTCGCTGTTTTCCTGCACTTCAAATACGACGATGTCATTCAACGAATGAACGGTTCCCGCATGCACAAGGACGACGTCTTCCGGATTTGGCGCGAAGCCGGCCATTTGGGCCTCGACCGTTCCATTTGCCAGCGCCTCCCGCAGCGTCGCTGCGGTTGCGAGTTGATTTAATCCCGCATAAATGCGGCTGTCAGGCCCATCTTCCAGAACCACCCATGCCTCGGTCTTTCCGGTCTCGCCTTTTGGTATAAGGCTGGCAGCCGTATCAGGGGGATGCACCTGCACAGAGAGCCTTTCCCGCACATCGAGAAACTTCAGCAGAAGGGGGAAGCGGGAAAATCGTTCGGCTAGATGCCCCATGAGCTGCCTTGGCGAATCTTCCAGCAATTGGTGGATCGTTATCCCCTTGAGCGGGCCGTCGGCGACCAGGCTTGGATGATCGGCCCGATCGCTCAGAATCCAGGCTTCCCCAATCGGACCGTCGCCCGGCAGCGGAACAGAGAGCAGGTCTGCAAGGCGGCGTCCACCCCAGGGCCGATATTGGTAGATCGGCTCAAATCTGAGCGGGTAGAGAGGTATTTGGTTGATGGAGCTCCTTGCGTTTCAGTCCGCTTTGCTATTGTTGTCCCACGGTAGTTGGCGGAGGCCCCTGTGACCGAGCCCAAGGCCTCCATGCGAGGTCGTCGCTCGCCAGATAAACCACCATCGCCCCAAGCATCAGCATGACGGCTACCCAAAACCGCCAATCATGATGGAGACGCATCCAGGCCGGAGTGTGGCCCGGATGAATGCTGGATGATCCTTCCCGATGAGGTTTGGATTTACTCACTGTTGCCTCCCGGTCATATTCACTTGGGTGCCGTGTTCCCGATCTGGCGTGTCCGACGATTCTCGCGAAGGGTAGGGTAATGAGGATGTGGTCGTTTCAATCAATTGGGCGCCTGAAGGATTCCGTGCCGCTGTTCGGTCAGTGGACGGTTTTGGAACCAGCCCAACTATGGAGCTCCCTTGCCTTTTCGTATAATACCTCCTTGGCATCCGGGCTATAGCCATAGGCTATCGATCCAGGCAAATTCCAGACATGATCTCCTTATGTTCTCCTTAAACCGAAGTCTTTGATAGCTATTGGCTATGAGGCGTTTGTTTGGTACAATGCGTTCCTTGGGTGACGAGGGCCGAATATATTTAAACTCCCAGTCCGATGCCCTACATCCTCGCTCTCGACTCCGGCACATCCAGTGTGCGCGCCATCCTCTTCGATCACGACGGGCGGATCTGTGCGCTGGCTCAAAAGGAAATCCGGCAGATTTATCCAAAACCGGGCTGGGTGGAACACGATCCCCAGGAGATCTGGTTCACCCAAATGTCCGTAGCCGTGGAGGCTCTGGGGCGCGCTCGCATTCGGCCCAGTGACGTGGTGGGACTGGGGATCACCAATCAGCGGGAAACCACGATTGTCTGGGATCGCAAGACCGGGGATGCCATTCATAACGCCATCGTCTGGCAGGATCGCCGCACGGCGGGGATGTGCGACGAACTGCGCGCCGCGGGCCACGACCCTATGATCCAGAAGCGCACCGGGCTATTGCTCGATTCGTATTTCTGCGCGACCAAGATTGCATGGATCCTGGACCATGTTCCTGGAGCGCGGGTCCGGGCTGAAGCAGGCGATCTGCTCTTTGGCACCGTGGAAACGTGGCTGATGTGGAAATTGACCAGCCAGCATCATGTCCATGTTACCGACCCCAGCAATGCTTCGCGCACGCTGCTGTACAATCTCCACACCGGAGCGTGGGACGAAGAGCTTTTGGCCCTCTTCAATATCCCCGCGAGCATGCTGCCGGAGATTCGGACCTCGAGCGAAGTCTATGGCGAAGTCAGCACTTCGCTTGGGCTTGGCGGAGTAAAAATCGCCGGGGCCGCAGGCGATCAACAAGCGGCGCTGTTCGGGCAATTGTGCGTCAAACCCGGGCTGGCAAAGAACACATTCGGAACAGGGTGTTTTCTGCTCCAGAATATTGGCACAAAGCCTGTCTCCTCGAAGAACAGACTACTGACGACGGTGGCCTGGCAAATTGGCAAAAAGCGTGAGTTTGCAATGGAAGGCAGCGTGTTTATCGGCGGTGCCGTGATCCAGTGGCTGCGGGATGGATTGCAGCTTGTCCGTTCCGCACAGGAGGTGGATATGCTCGCTGACTCGGTTCCCGATAGCGGCGGTGTCGTGATGGTGCCGGCGTTTACCGGACTCGGTGCTCCGCATTGGGACGCCTATGCGCGTGGGACGATTATTGGCATCACGCGCGACACGGGAGCCGCGCAAATTGCCCGGGCGGCGCTGGAGGGGGTAGCCTTCCAGGTGGCCGACCTCGTGGACGCCATGCGCGCTGACACCGGCAAACATCTCAAGGAATTGAGGGTGGATGGTGGCGGGTCTCGCAGCGGGCCGATGATGCAATTCCAGGCCGACCTGCTAGGCGTGCCGGTTGTGCGGCCTGCAGTCATCGAGACGACGGCGCTCGGTGCCGCGTACCTCGCCGGGTTGGCCGTCGGATTCTGGAAGGATACGGGAGAAATCGGCACGCAGTGGAAGGTGGACAGAATTTTTGAACCTAAAATGCCAGTTTCCCATGCCGCGGAATTGCGCGGCCGGTGGAGCGAGGCATTGCGGAGATCGGCAGGTTGGGCGCCGAAGGAACAGAAGTCGGTGAAAACGAAGACCAGGACGAAAAAGTAATCGATGAACCGCAAGACCATGTTGAGGCAGACCGGGGCCCGGACGGAGCCGTGGGACATTGTCATTATCGGCGGTGGCGCCACGGGAGTGGGCGTGGCGGTTGATGCTGCCGCGCGCGGTTATGCCACGCTGCTGCTCGAGCGCGACGACTTTGGAAAAGGCACCTCCAGCCGCAGCACCAAGCTGGTCCACGGCGGAGTGCGCTATCTTGAGCAGGGAAATATCTCGCTGGTCATGGAGGCGCTTCGGGAGCGCGGTCTGCTGCGCGAGAACGCGCCTCATTTGGTCAGCGATCTGCCTTTCATCGTCCCGAGCTACTCGTGGTGGGAGGGGCCGTTTTACGGCGTAGGGCTCAAGCTCTACCAGGTGATGTCTGGCAAGTACGGATTCGGTCCCTCCGAATATCTCTCGAAAGAGGAAACGGCCCGGCGGCTGCCGAACGTAAAGACGGAGGGGCTCATGGGCGGTGTCGTTTATTTCGATGGTCAGTTTGACGATACGCGACTCCTCATCCACCTCGCCGCGACAGCGGCGGAGCGTGGCGCCACACTCATTAATTACGCCCGGGTCACCGCATTGCAGAAGGGTGCTGATAGTATGGTGGATGGCGTAACCTGGGAGGACGTGGAGACGGGTGAGGAAAGGGTCGCGTTGGCAAAGGTTGTCGTGAATGCAACCGGCCCATTCACCGATTCCGTGCGCAAGCTGGCGGAGCCCGGGGTAGAGGCGATGATCTCCCCGAGCCAGGGCGCGCACCTTGTGCTGGATCGGTCCTTCCTCCCGGGCGACACCGCGATAATGGTGCCCCACACGATCGACGGGCGGGTGATGTTCGCGATACCGTGGCACGGGCATACGCTCGTCGGGACCACGGATACGCCGATGGATCATATCCCGGTCGAGCCGGTGGCCCTGGACCAGGAGATCGATTTTATGCTCAACACGGGCGCCCTCTACCTGGCAAAGGCACCCACACGGGCGGACATCCTCAGTGTCTTCGCAGGCGTTCGTCCGCTGCCAAAGTCCGGAGAAGGCAAGAACACGGCCGCACTTTCTCGGGACCATGTCATCCATATCGACCGTAGCGGCCTGCTCAGCATCGCGGGGGGGAAATGGACCACCTATCGCAACATGGCGCAGGATTGCGTGGACCAGGCCGCCACTTTGGGCGGTCTGCCGGAGGTGGAATGCAGCACAAAAACCCTTCACGTTCACGGTTATCATACCGACTCCGCGAAGTTCGGTTCCCTGTCAGTCCATGGGACGGATGCCATCGCCATCCGGACGCTTATCGCGGAATCCCCCAAACTGGGCGAACAGCTCGATAGCGATCTCCCATATGTAGCCGCGGAAGTCGTCTGGGCCGCCCGCGAGGAGATGGCTCGCAGCGTGGAAGACATCCTCGCCCGCCGCACACGTGCTTTGTTTCTCAACGCGAAAGCCGCCGTCCGCATGGTCCCGCAAGTGGCGGATCTGATGGCGCGGGAGCTCGGTTACGATGCCGCCTGGCAGACGGAGCAGATCGCGGCATTTACCAATCTGGCCCGCGGTTTCCAGGTCGGCGCCCGCAAGATTGGTTAACGCTCGTTCGGTAGTTCCATCTGATAACTTTGGTTCGGCGACCAAAAAGATCGCCATGGGGGCCTTACTGGTCCTCTTCACTCGAATCGTCACCCCTAAAGCTTTCCGCCTTGAGCGTCCCGGCAATTGCCTGGGAGCCTGAAAGATCGGGCCGAAAATTGGGCGACCGCACTCAAAAAATGGGGGCCTGGCCTTGCGGAACGCTGATAAAAAGGGGGTTCGACGATGGCTGGTGAGGCACTGCCGCCGAACAGGGACGTGGGAGCAATAATAATTTTCCGAAAAATCCCTTGCCAATACTATATTTAACGAATAGACATTCTGGAATTGAAAGCCTATCAAATCGATATAGATTCAACCAAAACCGATAAACCCTTCACTTCACGCTGATAAAAACATGAAAATACCCATCCTTTCCGCCGCGATCCTTGCATCCGCGGCGGGCGTACTCCTGGCTCCCTCCGCTCGTGCCCAGGACGTAAGCTACACCCCGGGAGATCTGCTCCTTGGATTTGAAAAACCTGGCGCCAGCAACAACTATGTTGTCGATCTGGGGCCGGCCACGGAATTCATCACTCTTTCCCACGGCCCCGGCATCACCAACCTTACCACAACCCTTGGCCTGGGGAACATTGCGACTGACCTGGCGTCGAGCTCCGGTTTCGGCTCGAGCTGGAACACCACTGCCGCCCTTGGCAGCAATGTGCAATGGGGCGTTTTTGGAGCGATCGGCGATTTCGGGGCCATAGGCCTCCAGCCGGACACGCTCTTCCTCACCCGGGCGGAGACGACGCCGGGCACCCGAAGCACCGCGCCCAGCGAAGGCAACTCAAGCTCCCAGGGCAATCAAGTAGCCGCATTTACCCCACTGGCGGAGTCTGGATTCAATAATCAAACGGAGACGGCAAACAGCACCGTCGCGGCGTTTATACCGTCCTCGAGCGCGGTGAGCTGGACCGCCAATGACCCGAGCTTTGGCGCATTTACGCTGGGATACGGAATCGAGCAGTCGCAAAGTGCATCCAACACGTACATCGGGCCGACCAACTCGGAACTCGATCTGTACGAACTGATTCCGACCGATGAGGGCGGAACAGGAACGGCAAAAGACCTGGGCAGCCTCACACTCAACGCCTCCGGAGACCTGGATTTCACCAGCGCGGTTCCGGAGCCTTCCACCTACGCAACCATCGGCCTCGGAGCAGCGCTTTTGCTTCTGTTCCGAAGGAGCGCCAAGCGAATCCAGCGGGCATAAACCAAAACATCAGCAGACCCAAAAAAACATTTATCAAAATTATCTCATGAAAACACAGAAAGTATTCCTCGCGGCGATTACCGCCGCTTTGGCCCTAGTCCACGTCGCATCTGCGCAAACGGCCATTTATATCTCCGGCGCTCCAGCCACCCGCAAGATCTGGAACATTGCGCTCTATAACACCCTGGTCACCGACAGCGGCGGCGCTACCGGCATTTACAAGTCCTACACCGGCACCTCTTACAACTCGGCAAATCAAATTGTCCTGACGGGGGGATCTATTGGTGGCACTCCAGTGACAATCTATGGGTCCTGGACCGGGAGTACCGGCGGCAACCAATCGGTCGCCCTGGACCCGCAGACGAACACCGCCGTCAAGGTTGGGTTCATCGACCCTTCCACCCTTAGCCCCACGGGCGGAGCACTCGCCACCACGGATACGAACAACTTTCAGTATCCCGTAGTAAATCTGTCCGACACCTTCCAGGCGACCACTCCGTTCCACGGCAATGTCACCGTCACCTCGCCGCACACCACGTACGACACGCTGACGGAGGCCTCGCCCACGAATCCGGCCATCACCGGCTTCAAGTTTTTGGCCAACGCCGGCTCGCCCGCCGCAATCAACAACATCACGACCAACCTGGCCCAGTATTTCTTCACCCATGCTTATACTCCGCTGGCGTTTTTTACCGGAAACACTGCTGACAGGACTACGAAGGTCTATCCCGTGGGTCGCGATATTGCCTCCGGTGCGCGATACATCCTGCTGGCCGAGAGTGGGATCGGCACGGCCAACGATACCTCGTTGATCCAGTACGAGCCTGCTGTGAGCGGGACAGAGATTACGAACATCTCCGCCAACCCATCGCCCGCGGGCACGATCAACCTGATCGGGTTTAACCAGGGCAATGGCGGTTACCCGAGCTTCACGAAGGTATTGGCGGTGTTGTCATCCAATAGCACCAACACCATAGGCTGGATTGTCACATACGTCACCGATTCGGATGCGATTACCGCCGAGGCCGCCGGAGCGCAGGAATTGACCTGGAATGGCGTGGCTTACGGCACGGCCTATGAGGGGGCAAACGATACTGCTCCTGTTTCCATCGCTGAAGGCAATTACACCTACTGGAGCTATCTGCACGTGTACTACGATGCGAGCAATTCAGCGACCCCGGCGGCTGCAATCACCCTCTCCGGGGACCTGGCGAGTGACCTCTCGACGGATACCACGACCGGCGCCATCCTCACATCCGACGTGGGTGTATCCCGCACCCAGGATGGCGGCGGCATCGCGCACAAATACTAATTGAGCTGAGGAGACGACGAAACGGCCAGTGCGGAGTTACTTCCGCACTGGCTCGTTTCATTCCGCGCGGCTTTTTGCGTTCGCGCGGAAGAAAATGCAAATCCGAGTTCCAGGCATGAACATAAATCCAGTAGTCAGATTTGGGCTAGTCCCGCTCACAGCGGGGGTGGCATTCGCGGTTGGTTATGCACTGATCGCGAATCCGGTATCGAGCGCTGGAGCGCGCATCGCGCTGCCGGCATCCGGGCAGGACGCGCAGGAGCATTCGCTCTCGTATCAAGCCGGAACGGATGCGGCTCCGGATGACTTGCGGTCATCCCAGGTTGCTGGTCGGTTTACGTCCCCCGAGACGCAAGTGGTGGCAAGCGGTGAGGCGTCGGGAGTCGTTCAAGTGATTTCTGATTCGGCACTGTATCGGCCGACCGGTGAGACACCGGCGCCGACTCCGAAAGCCGGCACGGACATAGCATTTCAGCCTCCTTCGAGCGGCGTTTCGAACGACGGTGGCGCTTTTCGGCCTGCCGCGCTCATTCCTTTGGCATTTCGCCCTCTTCCTCCGCAGGTTGCGGCGGCCAATCCCCAGTTGGCCAATGCATTGCAAGGTCTGCAGCAGAATTTTGTCCAGGCGATTGGCGGTCAAAACCAGAATCCAAATGATCCTGCATACTATCAGCGATGGGTTGCCGCCCAGGCGAACATCGATGAACAATACCGATTGCTAGTCGGTAACCAGGCATTCCTGATCGAGCAGATGACGGTGAACAATCAGTAACGTTTGTTACTCGGATCGCCGGGAATCAGTGGATCCGGAGTTGTTTTGAATATCGCGGCTGTGTTCGTCGGCGAGGCGTTTGCCTTCGGCGATGATATCGGGAGTGAAATGTGCCTGGTAGCTTAGGAGCAACTTTCGCGCTGTAACTTCTCCCGCCGCTGCGCTGAGGCTCAGCCATGCATGGGCTTCCGGCCAGCTTTGATTCACCCCGGTACCATCGGCATAGAGTCGACCCAGGTTGCTCTCGCCTTTCGCGTATCCTTGCTTTGCCGCCTTGAGGAACCACTCGGCGGCTTGCTTTGCATCTTTGCTTATCCCCAACCCGTTTTCCTCAATCACGCCCATTGTATTCTGAGCCCATGCGTTTCCCTGTGCGGCCGCCTCGGAGATCCATTTGGCGGCCTGACCCCGATCCTGCGGGATCCCGGGCGCCCCGAAGTAATATAACTGTCCAAGGTCCACCTGGGCCGGGACGTATCCTTGCACCGCCGCCTTTTGATACCATTGGGCGGCCTGTTTGTTATCCTTGGGCACCCCCATGCCGCGCGCGTACAATTGACCCAGCGTTTCCTGCGCCATGGCCGCTCCTTGCCCCGCCGCGGCGCGGTACCACTTCAACGCCTCCGCCGTGTCCGCGGGCACGCCCTGCCCATTGAGATAGATCGCGGCCAGGTTGTTCTCGGCCTTGGGATTGCCTTGATCGGCAGCCTTGCGATACCATTCGATGGCCTTCGTGGCGTCCTGCTTGACCCCGCTGCCATTGTCATACGCGCGACCCAGGAGGAACTCGGATTCCGGGTCGCCCTGGGTTGCCTTGCTTTCCAGTGCCTGGAGGTTTTGCTCCTCGCCCATCGCGCAAAGGTTAAGGAGGGAGATGGCGGAAATGAGTGGTGCGATTTTTGGGACTACACGGCGTTTCATAAAGGTTGGTTTGATGACGGTGTGGAGGTGTCATCCGATCCGTCACCTCCGCCGTAACCCAATACCTGGACGAAGATGACCGAGGGGGAGGAATCATTGTCCGTTTGGACGTTCTGCTGCTGGGTCATCGTATCCGCCGCGCCGATGGACGAGCCGGCTGCGCTCGACGCTGCAGCGAGGCCGGCGATATTTGGCGTGGCGATCGCGGGCGGGAGGCCGGTGGAAAGTCCACCCACCGAGATATTGCCGGCGTTCAGGATCGCCACGGCCGCAATGTTCAGGTTGCCGGTAGCGCGGATGCCGGCCTCACCGGCATTGACGAAACCGGTTGGCGCGATCAGGTCCACATTTCCCGGGGCGACCCCCGTGACACTGGCCAGGACGCCTATGCCGCCGCCGGTAGCAAGTCCGGCGAGGTCGGTCTGCACATTGGCGCTCTGGGGATCCACCAGGACCCGGGTTGGAGGGGCGGACTGGACAGTCTTCGAAGAAGCGCCGGCGTCGATGTTGCCATTGGAAGACCAGATGATCTCATTCCCGCCGCGGAGGGTGAAAATGCGGGAGGTCCCGACGTTCACATCGCCGTTGGTGAAGATCGAGATATTCCCGCCGTCC
>Ga0302320_10022040_pt1 | contig 12607 bp, 14 predicted proteins | sample Bog_T0_3_FD_202130 | JGI IMG/M metagenome (GOLD analysis project Ga0302320, IMG submission 202130) | Peat permafrost microbial communities from Stordalen Mire near Abisko, Sweden - Bog_T0_3 | ecosystem: Environmental > Terrestrial > Soil > Wetlands > Peat | place: Sweden: Abisko, Stordalen Mire...
GCGACCCGAGCGCCGCGATCGAACTGGCGAACACGAATATGGGTGGCCGGCCAGAGGCGGCTGCTTGATCGCGCGCCTTCTCGAGCAACTCGAGTGTCGCGCCGAGATTGACGTCGCGACCGAGCTCATAGTGTTGTTCCGCCATGCCGCCCGGTACGCTCGCCAGATGGAAGACGACGTCGATGGGCGTGTCGAACGCGCGGGCGAGCAGAGCCTTGTCGGAAATGCTGCCCGGCAGACGGCGCAGCATCGGGATCTCGGGACCTTCGAAGTGCAGATCGACGAGCGTGATGCGGCCGATCGTCCCGAGCGCCGTCGGGCGCGCGGAGGGACTCAGCAGCCGGGCGGTCAGCGCCCTGCCGATGAAGCCGTTGGCCCCCGTGATCAACAAATTCATGCCTGGTTCCCGCCCACCGCACAGCGGCGCATCGTTTCGTAGTTGGCCGAATGGTGAATCTGCGAACCATGGCGCGGAAATCGAACCTTCCGATACCGCGCATCACATTCAGCCATGGGGAGCGCTCCCGCAGCGGCCGGCAGGGGTACAATCGCGGCCGTCGCGCGGCGACATCCGGGGAGGCTGGCAGAGACGATGCGTTACCATAAGCTGGACTTGAATCTACTCACGGCCTTGAAGGCGCTCCTCGCCGAGAAAAACGTCACTCGTGCGGGCGAGACGGTGCATGTGACCCAATCCGCCATGAGCGGCATCCTATCGCGCCTGCGCGAGTACTTCGGCGATCCGCTGATCGTGCAAGTGGGGCGCAAGATGGAATTGACCCCTCTCGCCGAGAGCCTGGTCGATCCGGTCAACGACATCCTGCTGCGCATCGACGCCACGATCGCGACACGTCCCGAGTTCGATCCCCAAACGACGCGCCGCAACTTCTCGATCGTCGCCTCGGATTACGTGATCAACGTTCTGCTGCTCGATGTCTTGCGGCGCGTGCATCATGAATCGCCGGGCATGACGGTGCACTTCCTGGCCCCGAGCGAGGTCGCGGCCTCGGAGCTCGAGGCGGGAGAAGTCGATTTCATCGTCTATCCGGAGGCACAGGCGTCGCCGGCCCAATCCACCAAGGTGCTGTTCGAAGACAGCTACACGATCGTCGTCGATGCCGGCAACACGGAGATCGGCGATACCGTCGGCATCGATCAATACCTGCACCTGCGGCACGTCACTTTCCGGACGGGAAAGCACGGCTTGCCGCAGCTCGAGACCTGGCTCGCACACCGTTACGGCGACCAGCGCAGCGTGGAGGTCATCTCGCACACGTTCAATCTCCTGCCCCAACTCGTCGTCGGCACGGCGCGCGTGGCGACCATGCACACGCGCCTCGCGCGCAAGTTCGCGTCGAGTCTGCCGGTTCGCCTCGTCAAGCCCACCTTCGAAATCCCGAAGCTGGTGGAAGTCTTGCAGTGGCACAAGTATCGGGATCTCGATCCGGGCAGCGCCTGGCTTCGCAATTGCATCACGGAGGCCGCCGAAGCGCTGCCCGCGCTCGAAGACCTCTGAGCGCGCCGCTCGCGGCAAGCATCGCGTTTGCAAATGCCGTGGATTGCGACAAACCATTGCCTTTCCCGACGATCAGTCCCTAAGCTGCGTCGCGTAGGCTCGTGACCGACGGGGGAGCTCGCAAGCGTGGCATCTGTCAAAAAAGCATTGATCGTCGGCGGCGGCGTTGCCGGCATGTCCTGTGCGATCCAGCTGCGCAAACTCGGGGTGGAGGTCGATCTCGTGGACCTGGATCCGCAGTGGCGCAGCTACGGCGCCGGCCTCACGGTGACCGGCCCGACACTGCGCGCGCTGCGCTCGATCGGCGTCGTCGAGGAGGTCATAGCGCAGGGCGCGACTTGGAATTCCATCAAGGTCCACAACCAGGCCGGTGAATTCCTGACCATGTTCGATCAGCAGCCGATCGCCGACGGCTTGCCGGCCACCGGCGGCATCATGCGGCCGGTCTTGCACAAGATCCTGTCGACGAAAACGCTGGAACTCGGCGTACATGTGCGTTTGGCGACGACGATCACCAACTTCCGCGATCTCCCGAGCGGGGTCGAGGTGGAGTTCACCGACGGGACCGCGGCGAGCTACGATCTGCTCGTCGGTGCGGACGGCATTTTCTCGAAGCTACGCGAACGTGTGTTTCCCGAGGCACCGAAGCCGCGATTCACGGGCCAGGTGATCTATCGGCTGGTCGCCCTGCGGCCGCCGGGCTTCGACCGCACGCACTTCTTCGCGGGCGCCAACGTCAAGATCGGCTTCAATCCCGTCTCGCCGACGCACATGTACATGTATTTGTTGCACGAGGCGCAAGGAGACCCGTGGGTCGATCCCGCGATGCAGCCCAAGAGTCTGTACGACGCGATGGAGGGATTCGGCGGTTTCGTTCCCGAGGTTCGCGAGACCGTTCTCACGACCAACGCCGCGACCGTCAATTATCGGCTGCTCGAGGTCATGCTGTTGCCCGCGCCTTGGCATCGCGGGCGTATCGTCCTGATCGGCGATGCGGCCCACGGCACGACACCGCACCTCGCCTCGGGCGCCGGCATGGCGATCGAGGACGGTATCGTGCTTGCCGAGGAGATCGAGGAGCGCGCCACGTTAGCCGAGGCGTTCGAGCACTTCATGCGGCGGCGTTTCGAGCGCTGCCGCCTCATCATCGAGAACTCGGTCGAACTCGGGCGGATCGAGATGAGCCAGGGCTCGCCGTTCGTCCATGCGCAATTGATGGCCGATTCGATGGCGGCGCTGCGCGAGCCGATCTGATCACCAAGCGGTCGCGCCGCCGTCGACCGCGAAATCCGCCGCGGTGATCCAGGTCGATTCGTCGGAGGCGAGAAACGTCGCCATCCAGGCGACGTCCTCCGGTTGACCCAAGCGCTTGATCATGAGCTTTTTCATGACGTGCTCCTCGAATCCCGGCATCGCGAGCACCGGCTTGGTGGCGCCGGTCACGATCATCGCCGGCGAAATCGTGTTGGCGCGCAGTTTGTGCGGCGCACCCTCCATCGCCAGCTGGCGCGTCATCGCCAGCACCCCGCCTTTACCCGCGCAGTGCGCGAGCGCGCCCGATCCCTCGAGGGCGACGTAGGCATTGGCGGAGGCGAAGTTGATGATCGACCCGCCGCGCCGGATCAGGTGCGGCCAGGCGGCCCTGCAGGCGAGGAACACGATGTCGAGTTCGCCCACGAGAGTCGCCTTCCAGTGCGTGAGATAGTCCATTTCGTGGATCCAGGCGAAGGCGCCGAACGCTGCCGCATTGACGAGTACGTCGATCTGGCCGTAGCGCTCGAGCGTGGCCGCGATGAGCCTCGCGACGTCGTCCGGTTGCGTGAGGTCGCAGGGATGCAGGCTCTCGACCGGCAAATTCTCCGCACGGGCGGTTTCGACCGTGGCTTCGGCCGAAGCGGCATCGATGTCACAGCCCATCACGCGTGCCCCGTGGCGCGCGAACATGAGCGCACAGCCCTGGCCGATGCCGCTGCCGATGCCGGTCACCAGCGTAACTTTGCCGCCGAGACGATTCGATAACATTTGAAGCTCCCCGCAAAATGAGTGAAACCGGGACGCGTTCGGCACGTTGGCCGGACGTCGGATTTAAGTCATGATCTCGAAGTCGAGTTCCATGGATAGGCAACAGTCGTAGGGACTATGAGGATCGCGCAGATGCTTCAGCTTGAACACGACGGTGTGACGAATCATCGCTATACGACCTCAACCCCAGCACGGACCTCAATCCCCAACACGGAATCTCACATGAAACTCAAGTCGCGCAGAAACTTTCTCAAACAGACCTCTCTGGCCGCCGCCGCCCTTGCCGTGGCGGCACCATGGCGCGCCCGAGCGGGTACGCTCGCCGACCATCCGGGGCTGCAACTGTACACCGTCGGCAAAGACTTGGCGGCGGACCCCGCGGGTACCCTGGCGCAGGTTGCGGCGATCGGCTACCGCACGGTCGAGACTGCCGGGACGGCCGGCAAAACCGCGACGGAATTCCGCAAGACCCTCGATGCGGCGGGCCTCGATTGCCGGAGTTCGCACCTGTACCTCCCGCCCGGCCAGACATTTGCGCAATTTTTCGACGAGGCCAAGACGCTCGGCTCGGAGTACGTGGTGTCGAGTTTCTTGGTCGATCCGAACATTCAACCCAAGAGCGCCGACGACTTTTTCAAGTACGCCGCCAGCCTGACCGAGGATGACTTCAAGAAATTGGCGGATCAGATCAACAAGCTCGCCGCTCAGGCGAAAACGGTGGGTCTGAAGTTCGCCTACCACAACCACAATCTCGAATTTCGCACCTGGCCGGACGGGAGCACCCCCTATGACAGCTTGGTCGCGGCGACCGATGCCTCGCTGGTCAAGCTCGAGTTGGACTGTGGATGGGCGGAACTCGCGGGGCGCTCGCCGCTCGCGCTGTTCAAACGCTATCCCGGCCGGTTCCGCATGCTGCACATCAAGGACTTCGTGGCCGTCCCGCACCCGATCGTGACGATGAGCGCGGATCTCGGTGTGGAATGGACCGAACTCGGCAGAGGCCGTGTGGATTACCGGGCTATTCTCGCTGCCGCGCCGAGTGCCGGCGTCGAGCACATCTTCGTCGAACAGGAGCCCCCTTTCGTGAAGTACACACCGCTGCAGGCGGCGAAGGTGGACTTCGATTATTTGCAATCGATCCGTTGAGGTAGGCGCATGTCCGGTCCGTCCAGAATCGTATCGATCGGCGACTCGGTCAATTGGGGTCAAGGCCTGCTCGAGGCCGACAAATTCGATCACCGGCTCGCCTTGTCCCCCGGTGTCGCCGCGCCCGCCGACCTCGACCGGCTTGCGCATTCCGGCGCCATCATCGGAACGGCGGGAACGAACGGAGCGGCGGCTCCAGGCGAAGTCCCCGACGCAGCGCCCTCGCTGTTCGCGCAATGCGAGCGCTATGCCGCAGATCCCGCGAAAGTCGACGTCGTCTTGGTCAACGGCGGGATCAACGACGTCGGAGTCGCGACGATCTTGAACCCGCTCGAACTCGGCCCGTCGCTCGAAACCCGGGTCGAAGCGGCCTGCTTCGGTCGGATGCAAGCGCTGCTCGAAGCGATCGCAACGCGGTTCGCCGCGAGCCGCTGCCGCATTCTGCTGCTCGGCTATTACCCAATCCTGAGTCCGCAAAGCGATCCGCGCGGCGTTGCGAGCCTTGCCGGCGTGCACGGCGTCGCGATCCAGAACTTCGGGCGGTCGGATGTCGACGTGGTCGAGGCGATCACGGCGCGCTGCGAACAATTCTATATCGCGTCGAATGCGCAATTCGAACGTGCGATCGCCGCGGTCGGGGATCCGCGAATCCGCTTCGTCCCCTCGGGCTACACCGACGAGAACGCCGCCTTTGCGGGCGACAACACCTTCCTCTGGGGTCTACGCCTCGACCCCACACTGGACCCGCTCGATCCGGTCGCCGCGCAGCGCCGGCCCCTCTGCGAACTCGCGCATCCGGGACTCGCCGGATTGCTCGCGCGCGAGTCGTGCTTTCGAGCATCGGCCGGTCATCCCAACGTCACGGGCGCCGCGCAATACTATCGGCAAATCATCACAGCACTGGCCTGAGGGTTCGCCGTGGCGGCGTAGCAGCCGCCGGGAGTATCAGGGTGTTAGACGCGCGGCACAAAGAGCTTTGCGGCGGAGTGTTGCGGCCCGCACCGAATCGACAGGACGGCAGCGAACAGACACGGATGCCACGGCGCGCTAGCGTGATCGTGGCCAACGGGCATGGCCCCGGGCTGAGATCATTGGCCCGGTCGTCTCTGCACGTTGAAATACCCATTTTTCAGGAGTACGTTATGAAATCGATCCATCTGGCGCAGGTGGCATGCGCCGCGCTTCTTTTCGGTCTTGCAGGCGCCTACGCCCAGGCGCCGGACACTGCGGCGAAATCCGCTGCGAAGGATGTGCCCGCCTCGACCACGCCGAATACCACCGGAAATGACTTGCTGAACGGTGCCAAGCCGCCCACGCAGAACAACCTCGCGTCGCCGGAAACCGCGGGGCAAAACAGAGCCGACGGCAACGATCTGGTGAGCGGCGACACTCGCACCGCCCGGGCGACGGCGAAACATCCGTCCTGGAAATCCCTGGATACGCAGAAGACCGGCTATCTGACCGCCAAGGACGTCAAGAAGCACAAGTGGCTCCGCAAGAACTTTTCGCGTTGCAACGCGAGTCATGACGGTCATTTGACGGAGACAGAATACGCCACGTGTACCTGATCCCCACGGCGAGGACGGCTACTGCGTTGGACGGGTGGCGCGCATCGAAGCACGCGCGCCGAACGTCTCGAACCAGCGAGCCAGCAGCGGATAGCGGTCGCGCCACGCGAGCGCCGCATAGCGAAAATCGAGATAGCCGAGCACGCAGCCCAGCGTGATCGTGCCGATGTCGATGCGGTCGCCGAGTGTCCCGGAGCGATGTTCGAATTCGGCGAGGGCGGACCAGCGAGCGGGTCCGGCGGGCGGAAGGAGGCTGCCACCGCCCAAGTCATCGAGATATTCGCAAATCACCCGGCTGTCGTAGAGCACGAGGCCGTCGGCGGTGATCAGCGTGGGAATCTTGCCGAGCGGGTTGTGCGCGACGACCGTGGCGTCGCGGTTCACCGGCGACGGAGCGGCCGGAATGAGTTCGATGCGATCGCGCAGGCCGATTTCCTGCGCGGCGACCAAACACTTGCGAACGAACGGCGAGCTCAGCGCATAAAACAGTTTCATCGATACTCTCCTTGACGTACGGGCGGCTGCGGATGGACCTGCGGAGCGGGCCGCGAGCCGGCGATGGTGGCGTTCGTCCGCTGCATGATCCATAGCGCGTGGCAAACGCGCTCAAAGCTGGCAAGATCCTTCCAGGGATGACCTTCGACGGTGACGTCCGCTCGGGCGCGAGCGCGTCGAGGGAACGTCGCGGCGTCACCGAACAATGAGAAAAAGGGGGGTGTCCACATGCCAAGGCTTTCGAGACTCACCGGCGCTTCGCCGGGCTGGCGTGCCGTCATCGGCTTGGCCTGCGCCACGGTCGCCGCAATCCGCGTGCTCGCCGCGCCCGCACCGGAACCGGGGCGCCTGTTGACGGCGCCGATCGACGATACGGTGCGTGTGCGCCTCGAGGGCAACACGCCGCCCGCAGCTCTGCATGCTGCCTACGACCGGGGACCGGTCGAGGACGCCATGCCGCTCGACCATCTTCTGCTCGTTCTCAAGCGCTCGCCGGAGGACGAGGCGGCGCTGCGTCGGTTCGTCGACGCGCTACATGATCCGGGCGACCCGGTGTATCACCACTGGCTCAAACCAGACGAGATCGGCGCCCGCTTCGGGATCGCCCCGCAGGATCTCGCGGCCACTCGGCAGTGGCTCGGCCTGCATGGGTTCACGGTCAACCGCGTTCATGCCAACGGCCTCGTGATCGACTTCTCGGGCGACGCCGCGGCAGTGCGCGAAACCTTCCACACCGAGATTCACAGGCTGGTGTTGCCAAACGGCGCGACCCATTTGGGAAACGTGCGCGACCCCGAGATTCCGGCCGCGCTCGCGCCGCTCGTTGCGGGCATCGCGTCGCTGCACGACTTCTTCCCGCGCGCGCGGTCACGCTCGCTGGGCCCGGTGAGCTTCGATCGCGCGACGAATACCTGGAAGCCGCATTTCGACATCGGTTACCACGGATCGGCCCTGCATTTGCTCGGGCCCTATGACTTCGCCGTGATTTACAATCTCCTGCCCCTATGGAGCGCCGGCTTTACGGGCAAGGGCATCACGATCGCCGCGGTCGAGGACAGCAACCTCTCGCACATCAGCGACTGGCTCTCGTTCCGCGAGACCTTCGGTCTCGAGCGCTTCACGCACGGCCGCTTCGAGCAGATCTATCCCGGCTGCTCCTCCCCGGGCCAGAACGGCGACGAGACCGAGGCCGCGCTCGACGTCGAATGGGCAAGCGCCGCTGCGCCGGACGCCCACGTCGAGCTTGCGGCCTGCCCGAACACGGCGACGACGTTCGGGCTCGATCTCGCGATTCTCGGGCTCATCGATACTGCGCCGCCGGACATCATCACCGACAGCTACGGCCTCTGCGAGACGATCACGGGTGCTGCCGAGATCGCGCTCGAGAACCGCGAGGCGCAGCTCGCGAGCGCCGAGGGCACGACCTTTTTCATCGCCCAGGGGGACACGGGCGCGGACGAGTGTGTGCCGGCCGAGACCTCCATTTACGCGACGCTCGGTGTCAACAGCGGCGACAACACCGCATCCGCCTACGCCGTCGATGTCGGCGGCACGGATTTCATGGCGCAATACAACGCCGACGTCTTTGGCATTCAGCCGAGCCATTACTGGAGCCCCAAGAACGACCCGGTCACCAAGTCCTCCGCGCTCTCGTATGTACCTGAGATTCCGTGGAACGACGGCTGCACGAGCCGGCTGATTTTCACGGATCCCGTGATCGGTGCGTTCAGCGACTCCTACGGCACGGGCGGATTCTGTAATTCTTCCGTCGGCCAGGACTACCAATATGCAGTCGCGGGCAGCGGCGGCCCAAGCACCTGCTTCACCGGCGCTCCGTCGATCCCCGGTGTCGTGAGCGGCAGCTGCAAGGGCAATCCGAAGCCGAGCTTTCAGAAGGACGTTCCCGGCGTGCCGCAGGACGGGCTGCGCGACCAGCCCGACATCTCACTGTTTGCCGCCGACGGCGTATGGGGCAGCTTCTATCTGGAGTGCATGTCGGACCTCGCCCAGGGCGGCGCGCCCTGTACCCTCGCGAACGACGCCTTCGTGCAGGGCGGCGGCGGCACCTCGTTCAGCGCGCCGGCGATGGCGGGTATCCAAGCCCTCATCGACCAAAAGTTTGGCCGCCAAGGCGATGCCAATTACGTCTATTACGCGCTCGCTCGGCGGCAATTCAACGCGCCGGATGCTGCCGCCTGCCATGCCAGCAAGTCGGACGGTGCGCTGCCCGCGAAGGCCTGCGTGTTTCACGACGTCGATCGTGGCGACATCGACATTCCCTGTGGCCGCAACGACGACGGACGATTCTACGACTGCTTCGGCGCCAAGGGGGCCGACGTGCTCGGCGAACTGTCGACCACGTCCGAACACGGCAAGCCTGCGTATCCGGCGACGAGCGGCTACGATCTCGCGACGGGCTTGGGGTCGGTCGACGCCACGAATCTGTTCCGGGCCTGGCCCGGCCCTTGAGGGTCGGGCTGGGCGCTACCGCCGCCGATCAAGAGCCGCTTACTCGATCGTGTAACTCACGGACTTCGTCGTCGTGTTGCCCGCATTGTCCTTCGCGGTCACGACGAACGTGTGCTTGCCCGCGACCGACGTCGGAATGACCGCTCCGTCCGCCACGGTTCCCTGACAGGACGCATCGCCCGACGTCGAGTCGGTACAGGTGTAGGACGCCGTGAGCTTCTGATTCAGCTGGTAGGTTCCGCCGCCGGCGGGACGGATGACATCCACGGTCGGATCGACCGAGTCTTGCTTGATCGTCACCGAATCCTTTGCGCTGCCGAGTTCGTTGCTGGCGGAGCACGTGTACTTGGTCCCCTTCGTGTCGGGGACCTTGACCGAACCGCAGCCGCTTTGCGTCGGAGTCGGCTTGCCGGTGACTATCCAGGATAAGTGCGTCGGATTGGCGACATACCAGCCTTCGTGGCCCAGCGTGCCGATGATCACGGGGATGACCGTTGCGTCACTCGAGGCCATCGTTCCGGTCAGCACGAAATCACTGTAGGAAGTCGCTGGGCCGGAGCCCGAACCCGTCTTGTCATTCGGCTGGTCGTCGTACAAACCCACCGATCCGGTCGATCCGGCGGCCGCGTCCGTGATGCTCGTCACCGGAGTCGATGATCCGTCGATATATGCCGAGAAGGTGTTTCCCGAAGCTTTCACCGTGATGTCGTAGGTTTTCCCCGGGATGAACACGCCGTTCACCGGATTGGCGGCTTGCGAGGGATTGGTACTGTCGGCCCAGTAGATCGAAGTGCCGGCGTTGCCGCCTCGCACTCCCTGTCCGTAACCATAACCACCCAGCACCAGCAAGACGTAATGAGTGCCGGCCGGATTGGTGCGCACCAGAATCCCGGAGTCGCCGAGCTCATTCACGGTGACCTTGAGCGTGTATTCCTTGACGTCAAATGGCAGAATCGTGAGCGCGAACGGATTGTTGTTGGGTACCGTTGCATAGTACTTCCCGCCCCGACCGGTCCAATTGCCCGAGAGGCTGTGCCACGGCGAAGAAGGGGGATTGAAATTGTCCGAAAAGTTGATGGCTTGCGCACCTGCCGGCGCAACGCGCAGGGAACCGGTGGCGAGAACCATCAAGCTGACCAGGATCCGCGTCTTGTTCGTAACCATGCGGTTCAATCCTCTCGGTGACGACGAGTTGACCGGAGCCATTCTTACCGGAGTTCCGGCGGCCGCTCAACTAGTTCGTGGCAAGCTTATGGTAAGTCATCCCGAATTCATCGACGCTGCACTCCGCCGGTCGGGGGCCACGGTGCAACCATGCTGATCGACCGGAGAGCCGTGATCATCGGGGGAGCCTCCTTGGCCGCCGTCGGGACTGCCGAGAGTGCGGCGCCTGACAAAGCGCAGACACAGGTCAATTCGCCAACGGAACGCGTACTCGGCATCGGCGGACTCTTCTTCCGAAGCCGCGACCCCAAGAAATTGTCGCAATGGTATCAACTCAATCTCGGGATCGAGCATCAAGTGTGGCAGCAAGCCGCCGGTCCGACCGCATTTACGCCGTTTGCGACGGATACCGACTATTTTGGATCGCAGCAGCAAGCGTGGATGGTGAATTTTCGAGTTCGAAGTTTGGATGCCATGGTCGCGCAGCTGCAGAAGTCCGGCATTGAGGTCAAGGTGGATCCGGAAAAGTATCCCTACGGACGATTCGCCAGACTGCACGACCCGGAAGGCAATCCTATCGAGCTGTGGGAACCTGCCGGCCCGGCATGAGCATAGGCCGAGGGCGTGAATATTTTTTCCGCGCTCAACGGTGCGCTGGGAATTTCCGCTGCTGTGGGTCGTCGTGTCGCCTCCACGGGACGTTTCCGCTCGCTCCCGATCGCACTTGTGCGTTAGCCTCAAACGCGATGTAGCACGATCCAGTTCAATTTCCGACTCGATCCGTCGGTCTGAATGCAACCAGGGACACGAGGGAAGAACAAGAATAATGAACCGGGAAGCATCGGCAGGGATGTCCGCAATCGAAATCACTGTCGGCTTCGCGCGGATGTCGCCGAACCGTAGCCGCGGCGAATGTGAGACAGCGATCAGGAAATCGGTTGGTCGTTCGCGACGCGAGCGCGGCGGGGAAACCGTCGCTCTCCCGCACCTACTGTGCCGCAATTCGCGCGTCGAGCGGATAGGGAAACACGGCGCGACGCAGGATTTGCTGGGCCTCCGCGTGCCGGGGATTAATGAGCCAGTTGTAGGTCTCCGGCACGAGCACCGAGCGCACCACGAGGAGCGCCGACGCTCCCTCGCGTAGCCATCGGTCGCCCCAGGCCCGCGTGACGGGCAGGCGCCGCGACCAATCGGGAGGCAAGTGCGCCTCGTCGACATGGTGGCGCGAGACGGTATCGGGAATCTCGATCTTGATGAACGCGTGCCCGGACAGCGCGGCGGGTGAACGCACGCGTTGGTGCACGAGTATTTCCAGCAGCGCCGTGGCCGGGTTCGGAGCGCAATACACGATTTCCCGCCCGCGCGTATGCCAGCGGGCCGAGGCCATCAGTCCGCCGCGGCCGTCGAGCGAGTCATGCTGCGAGAATCGCCATGCAATCACTTAAGCGAACATGCCGTGCTCGATACCGACCAGGAGTTCCTCGACCGCAAGCGCGCCCGACTCGGTCGTGAGGGCCTGCAGCGGCGAGCGCTCGCCGAGCGTCTCCTGCGGACTGCGCAGCCATTCGCCGACATAGGCGGGGTCGCCGACGAATACCTGCTGGGCATGCGCGGCGATGCGGGCGACGCGCACCGTTTTGTCCGCCTCTTCGGGCGTGAGTTTCTGGTCGAGGGCCAGGCGCCTGCTCAACGTTCGTCGAGGCGCCACCAACTGGAAGACTTCCTCGTCCGTGAGTCCCGCTCGCATCCGCAGGGACTGGACCGTGCTCACCGACAAACCCTGCTCGAGCCGGTCGATCAGATCCACTTCCGAGCGTATGCCGCTCGCCAGGCCCAAGACATCCGCGACGCGAGCCGCCGAGGATTGTGACGGGTCGAGATAATGACTGAATACGTCCGAGGTCGCGCGCATGAGCAGGGTCTCCGGCCAGTTGCCGCTATTGTATGCGCAATTGGCCGTCCGGGCAAATCGGGTCGTCGATTCGGCGAAACTGCGCGCCCCCCGGAAGATTTTCCAGGTTCGAGACGTTGTACTGGCGCAGGCCGGCCAAGCGCGGCTCGGCCGTCAGACTGATGCCCAGAAGCAAGGCGATTGAACTTATTCTCACGAGAGGCTCCTTGGTACGACCTCGGCATCGCATGGCCTACGCACGGTCATTCGCGAGCACCAGCCCCGACGGACGTGCAACGCGCCGGTGCGCTCGGCGCCGGTGGTTTGGGCGCGGCC
>Ga0302320_10022042_pt1 | contig 12607 bp, 7 predicted proteins | sample Bog_T0_3_FD_202130 | JGI IMG/M metagenome (GOLD analysis project Ga0302320, IMG submission 202130) | Peat permafrost microbial communities from Stordalen Mire near Abisko, Sweden - Bog_T0_3 | ecosystem: Environmental > Terrestrial > Soil > Wetlands > Peat | place: Sweden: Abisko, Stordalen Mire...
AGGCCATCGTCACCGAAGGCACCGAGAAAGGCGAGATTCGCAAAATCTGCGCTGACCCCGAATGCCCCGTACACCGCCCGAAGAAGCAGCGGCCAGCCGGAGACCAGCGCATCAAGGCCGAGCAGGAGAAGCAGCGCCGCGAGGAGGCGATTGCCAACGCTGTTGGCTTGCGCGTCCTTTCCGCCATTGTTGCCGCTGTGCCGGTGCGCCTCACCAAGCGCGACCTAATCTTCATTGTCGAACGCTTGCTTCCCCAGTTGGAGGAACGGCGAGTCGAGGTTCTTGCCCGGAATCGCGGTATCAAGAAGTCGCAAGGCTCCGATTCCCCCAAAGACGGAATTGCCAAGCTGATGGGCGCCTATATCCGCAAGACCGAGGAAGGCGAACTCGGACAGCTATTGGTTGAGACGGTCATTCTTCACTCAGCCCGGACGCAATCGGAGACAGGCAAGGCACTCAAAGACGCCGCCCTGCATTACAAAGTGGACACCGACGCTATTGCCCAGAAGGTCAAAGCGGAGTTTGCCGCGAAAGAGAAGGCGCAATCCGCCAAGAAGACGGCTGCAAAGGCCCAACCAAAACCGGCGCGGCCCACGGCAACCAAAAAGGCCAAAGCCGCGTAGCGCACAACTTCCAAGCCTTCCAAACGGGGTTTGCCGACGCAGGCCCCGTTCCTTTTCGCCCGTCTTCCCACCCTTTGATGTGCCGCCGCTTCGCGTCGGACTTGGTTTGGCCCGCCCGACGGGCTTGAACATCCACCTCTGCCCCTCGCGGTTCACTTTCCGTGCTGCCTTCTTCGCCGCCTTCTTCACTGCCACTGGATGCCCTTCCGAGACCGTTCCATAATCTCTGTCGAGACTTACCCTCTGCTCTTATCGGCGGAGTCGTCGTAGAGGTCTCACCTCCATTTTCCGGTCAGGGGGAGTGGGATCGTGCGCCAACCTGCGTGAGTGGGTCAAAACTTGTGAGGTCTCTGATTACCGCCTTGGCCCCCGCCGGCCTCACGCAACTCCCCATCGGCACCAATAAGGCATCTCGCCCGGTGAGGGGACTCGACCGGAAGAAAATCGTAGTTTCAACCCAGGCCAAGCGAAGCATGACAATGTGGAAATCTTCGCCGATGTGACAACCGCCTTGAAAACTGGTCGATGCAGTGCGCTACACTACTGCTTATCAAAAAACCGGGCAGCCAAAGTGGCGAAGGATTCACCAAATGAAGAAATCGCTGGCAATGATGACGGCATTCGCTCTAATGGCAACTGCGGCAGCAAGAACACAAGCCCTGCACGCAGCCCTTTCGACTAGCGAATTGGCTTCTCAGGCTGGCCCACCCTCGCCTGTCCTTGATCAGATTCAAGTGCGCAGCATTCACGACAGTGGCTGGACTTCTCAACCGGTGGGGCTCGCCCTCACACCAGAAAAGCTCCTAATTCGCGCCAGCCAAGAGTACAGAGACAATAACGGCTACATACGCTATTTCACATTTCCTGCAGAGATTCCGCTAGAGCAAATAGTTGATATTGAGGGAAAACGTGGAACAGCATCCCTATTGGGAATACAGAGACTTACAAAGCTTCACCTGGAGTTCAAAGACGAGAAAGGAAAGCAACGCACCTACGACTTCCTTTCACAAAACGCGATACAAAACTACGGAGAATGGTCCGAAGGAGCCGGGAGGGGAGACGATCTTCGGCAGTTTGCTCAGTCTGTGCGAAACGCGATAAGTGCCCGTGCGGAGGATTTGAAGCGCTCACCTTCAACCTTGACACATCCTGAACCGAAAAAGGCCCAATTCGCCGTGGTTACGATTGGAAAGTCTGGACTCTCTCCGGCAACAGTTTCGATTTCGCCAGAATCAGCTCCGAATTCCCTACGAATTGCCTGGCAGGGGAGCGATAACAAAGATGACGTCTCTCTTGACGAAATCTTAACCATTGAAACCACACAGCGCCGATTGAGTCTGAAGTCCGATGATCCAAACGTGATCTTCGAGATTAACATTGGCATTCCGTATGGTCCGAAGCTGTACGTCCTCGAACTGGCGATAAAACAGGGAACGGGAAAGCCTTTCATATACCGTATCGCTTCGGATGAAGCTGTTTGCAATGGGGCCGATCCGTGTCAGGATGGTCAGGACGCCGGAGAGCATCTCCTGGAACTGGCGCAGGCGATCAAGGATGCCATCGCGGTGCACGCGGAGGCCGTAAAGCAGGCCGCGGCTAAAGAGGAAGCATTCAGGGCCCAACCTGCTGCTTTGACCACGACAGTATCATTCGATGACTCTCAATCCTTTTTGCCGGATCATCGTCTAGACGCTGGCAAGAAGGCTGAGCTTGTCATCGAGGTTGCTAACCAAGGACCGGGTCCCGCAATCGACGTTACTGTGAACACTTCTTCAAGTCAAGCCGCCATCAAGCTAGTTCCTGCGCAGTCTCTCGGAGAGATTCCCCCAGGGGAAAAGCGAAGCGTCCGGGTGCCCATCGAGGTGGGCTTGAATATCAATGGCAGTGAGGCCAGCGTCACGGTGGACGTTCGTGAGAAGCGTGGCTTCGATGCCCGCACCGTCATCCTAGTCATACCCGTTGTCGCACTGGAGCGACCCGCACTAACCGTAGTCAGCACTGAGGTCAATGATGGAAATACGGGTTTAGCGGATGGGAATGGCAACGGGATTCCGGAGAATGGAGAGATATTTGAGCTGCAGGTAAATGTCCGCAACGATGGCAAGGGTCCGGCGGAGGGAACCGTGCTCTCGGCAATTCACTGGCCTAAAGGAATCGAGGTGGTGCGCGCGACCAGCGACCTTGGCGTCATCCAGTCAGGTCGAAGCGTCCTCGGAACGCTGGCCTTCTCAATCCCGCGTGCGTGGGCTACTTCTTCATTGGATTTTGGAATCAAGGTGAGCGACGCCCGAGGGGAACAGGTCGCTTCAGTATCTCGCGAGTTGACACTGCCCAGCAAGTCACTCTCGCCCGCACTATCGGCATCACTTCGCCTGCTGAGCAACGGGCACGAACTTGCCGATCTCACCAACGGTCAATCTGCAGAGCTTGAAATCACGCCGGCTAACGGAGGCAATCTGGAGGCAACAGACGTTTCCCTCCGAGTTTCGTCGCCGGATATTAGTCTCCTCAGCAACGAGGTAAGCCTTGGGACCATCACACCCGGTGCGGCGCAACCCCCGCAGCGATTTGGCTTCATAGTTCCGAGAAACTTTGCGGCTAGCCGGATCTCCTTGTCGATTGAGCTGTCCCAGTCGGACTTTCCTGTCAAAGTGATTTCTCGCGAAATGACAGTCAGGCGAGAAGCCCCGGTCCTCAAGGCAGACCTCACGGTTCTGGATTCCGTGCCTCCGCAAACTCTGGAACAAAACCAGACAGCCGCGGTTGATTTGCGCGTCTCAAATGTGGGCGGTTTGACGGCGGAAGGGGTAACGGCCACCATTGGATTCGGTGTTTCCACCGTTCAGCCTGTGGGGCCAGTCGACGCACAGGTTGGAACTATCCAGGCCGGCGAATCAAGCGATGCCCATTTCAGACTTCGAGTCCTGCGCTCCGCACCGCTTGGGCAACTTCCCGTGCAGATTGCAATCGCCCAGACCGGCTTTCCCACTTTGAACAAGACCTTTCTGCTTACCGTGCAAGCCGAAACGCCACTTGTTGAAAAAGTTCAACCGTCAATTGAAACCCCGTCTTCGCCTCACCGCGCTAACCCACCTGAGATCATCATCGCTAGTCCGCGCAACGGTGAAGAGGTCAGTGGCAAGAGCGCTCAGCTCACCGGAAGCCTTGACGACGAACATGGAATCGCGGATGTCAAAGTAACAGTAAACGACGCGCCCGTCCCCGACGCCATAGTACTCCGCGGACTGCACCGCCATACAAGCCAGACGAAAGAAACTGTTGATTTTTCGCTTCCAGTTTTGCTTGGCCCCAAAAGAAACATCATCCGTGTGGTTGCGTACAACAATGACGGAGAGCGAGCTCAGGCCGAGGTGTCAGTTACACAATTGGGGGAGAGCGGTGCCCCCAAGACCAAACCATGATTTGAGGCTATGCCCTTGAGAACCGCGGTGACCCGGTCGTGATGTCTTCCACATCAGACGCTTTTGCCCGAGTATCTGGTAACCCAACCTGTTTGCAAGTTCTGAGCGAAACGAAAATTGCCACTTCACGTTCAGTCACACGCGGCGGAGGTGCCCCTCTGAAGGGAAACGCCAAAAGACAATTCCTAGACATTCCACGATCAACTCAACGCAGGATCTAAAGCTTCGAATGCCCTAAGCGGCATGCTTGAATTGAGCGCCTCGGCCTGATCGCACCCGAGGTTCGATCACCTCCCAGGTTCCTACAACGGGCAGGAGTCAGCGTCCTCTAAGCGAGCGATCCGACTGGCAACAGATCGTCAACCCTTTTGTAATCATGCTATTCCGTCGAATTCGTCGACAGTCCTGAACCCTAAACCCATACAAATTGTCAATTTCGTCAAATCCAACTCAGGGAGAGAAAGAGACCTTTCGATTTCCTTGCAGGAAGGAACGTCGAATGGTCGGCTTTGCCGAGGGTGGGCAAAAATGCTACCATATCGGCCAACTCTTGCTGTAGTAATTTTTCGTCTCGTATTCAGCAATCCCGTTCGCTTCATCAGTTTACGGGCACATCGGAAAGCTGAAACCGAGCCCCGTACACCTCAGCGAATCATGGGAAGAAACTGGGGCCGAAAGCGGCAATTTTCTATGTCTTGACAGCTGGTAAGCGTCTGCTTGGAGAAAGGCGACTAAAATGAGGGGAATTACGGGAACTAGTGTTCGGTCATTTCGGCCATCGATCATCCTTTTTGGATGCACCTCAATATTCGCATTGATGGTCTCTCAGATGTCTTTCGCGCAGAAGAAGACTTCTCCTCCTCCACCTCCCCCTGCGAGAACAACTTCTGCCCCTCGGTCGCAGCAGCGGAGTCAGCCACCCGCTGCCCCGCAGGTTCGTCCGTCCACTCGTCAAGTGCCGCAATTTCGCGGGAATTCAACACCGCAACCGGGCCAGCGCGGAGTCATTCCGAGCACAAGGCAAGTCCCGAACCAGGTTCGCCAGACACCGACGACCCAGGCTCCAGGAATCCCAGCGCGAGCGATTTCGCAGCGCCTCCCGAATGGAGGCGTCCAATACCGCAACCCCAACGGCGCGACGGTTCGGACCAATGCGCAAAACCGTGTCGTTGAGTTTCATGGGAATGGTGTCGCTGCGCGTTATGCTGGCAACGGGCAGGCTCGCATTATTCAGACGAGCCATTACGGGGCTACGACCACCGTCACACGGGGACTAGGCAGCCAGCGCACAATCGAGACCGTCCATCCGAATGGTGTCCGCGTGGTTAGCTATGGGCCACATGTTGGCTACACGGAGCGGCCGGTTGTCGGTAGACCCGGCTTTGTCTCCCGAACCTTTGTTAACGGAAGATCAAGTCAGGTTGCAACCTACAGGACGTACACCTTCCAGCACCGTTCTTACTACCGGTACGTTCCGAGTGTCTACTATCGGCCGGCTTTCTATGGATGGATGATCTCGCCTTGGGGCATCGCCATCGGTTTCGATTGGGGAGCTCCGGTATGGGGAGGATACTACGGCGCCTACTTTACCCCGTACTCTACTTACCCTTCGGCAGATCTCTGGCTCACGGACTACGTGATGAATGCCAACCTGCAGCAAGCCTATGCTGAGCAGCAGGGACTAAACGATAATTCGGCAGGTTATCCTTCAGCATCTCCGGACAATGCTCAGCCATACCCTTCGAGCAATTTGCCCACACAAAATGACGCAGACCAACAGCAGCTCAGTCCCGACGTGAAGAATCTTCTCTCCCAGCAGGTTCACTCCCACATTGCACAATTGCAGAATGTTTCTGCGACAGTTAGCGGGGACACCTCCGGCGCTCCTGCCTTACCACCCGAAGATACTGTTCCAGAGTCGCTCAAGCCGGGTAATACCGCATTTCAGGTCTCGACAGATATGCAACTCGATGTTGCCGATGACCAGAGTTGCGCGCTTACGCCGGGGGATGTCCTATTTCGCAAAACCGACACTCCCGATGCAGACGGCAAGGTGCAAGTTGTCGTGGTGGGCAGGAAACGCGGCGATTGCGATATGAATACGACAGCCGCAATGAGCGTTGCGACACTGGAGGAAATGAACAATCAGTTTGAGCAGCAACTGGATACCGGGATGGAGGTTCTTGCGAGCAAGAGCGGCAAGGGACCATTCCCTGCGGCGCCGGTTACTGCAACCACCAGGCTCCAGATCGCCTCCTCGCAGCAGCTTGATCCGAATGCCGCATCTGCGTTGCAGCAGAATCAGGCGGCTGGCCAACAAGCGGAGTCCGAGTTGGCCAACGCAAGCTCTACAGTGAACCAGTGAGTAAGAAGTGATTTAGCGACTTGATTGATCAGTCAAGGGAAAGATGGATCGATGCTGAGGGAGATGTTTCTGCTGCTTTTCGGGAGTATCCCGATTTTCGCAGCCCTGAACCCGTTTGGATTCAGCATGACCTGCCTCGGCGCCGTGGCTCTCGCCGCCCTACTTTGGTGGCTGTGTAGTCTCTATACACGCCTCTGGAACCTGTCGTTTTACTTGAATTGGTTCCATCTGCTTCTCTGCGGACTTGCAGCCGTATGGACCATCTTCTTCGTAATAGCCTTTCTCAGCGTCGGTGAGATCGGTCACGCCTTTGACCGGGTCGTTGACGAGTGGGGTGCGCAGCTGCATTCGCTCTCCGCCAGCGTGGACACACAGCTCAGCAGCCTCAACGCCGACGACCTGCGTAGCCAGTTCGAGGCCACCCATCCGTTTCTGCGAGATGTTGTTAGGTCGGCTCAAACGGCGTCATCTGAAGTAACTGATACTCCAGGTGCCAACTCAGCGGACTCAGATTCACCAGACAAGTCCGGCGGAGAGACCATTGACCAGACCGTCAATGACTTAAAGTACCTGCTTCAGTTTCATGTGCATTGGGCGGTCTTCCGCTTACGCGCCTTTTTGGTTCTATCGTTCCTGTTGGCACAAGGCTTCGTTTTTGCCCTCACCGGGTATGGCGCTCATCGTGACATCCGACCCCGTAATTAGTTTCAACTTTCAAACGAGCTGAGGAGAATTCAATGCCGGAAAGTATGCACGACAACCACCTGATCATTGGCCTTGGTGGAACGGGTGGAAATATTATTCGCGCCTTTCGAAAGAGCGTCTACCAGACTTTTGGCAGTGACCTAGCTCCCAAGGTTAACCTGCGCTATCTCTACGTCGATAGCAGCCCAGAACTGATGGGCCAGGACGACCCTGCCTGGACTATTCTTGGCCACAGTGTGCAGCTTGAAAAGCGAAGCCAGATTCTCATTAACAGCATGAATCTGAACGACGTTGTGACCAATCTCAATCAATATCCAAGTCTAAAGCCGTGGCTCGGAAGCCGAGCCGATTGGAGCGACATCCTCAATTCCGCCGACGCCTCAAAAATCGGCGCAGGTCAAAAGCGCAGATTGGGGCGCTTTCTTTTTGCAACCAATGCCGGTAGCTTTCGTGAGAGAGTGAATGAGTTCGTGCGCGATATGCAACAGGACCACGGGCGCTCCTTTACTCCAACTACTCCTACCACATTCCACGTCTGTGTCGGTTTGGCTGGCGGAACCGGAAGCGGTTCCGTCGTGGACGCTCTCGCCCAGATCCGGTCTGCTTTCCCCGGTCGCGACTACCGCATCATCGTTTATGCACAACTGCCGGAGCGCAACCCGGCACCGAAGCGCGCCGGACCCAATTATCACGCCAATGGATATGCGGCCTTGGTGGAATTGAACGCTTTATCGGTCGGATGCTGGTCGCCACACGATGTGCTCTCACCAGAGGGCCGTCGCCTAAAGCTGCAGGATGCATTCAATTGCTGTTACCTCTTTAACGACGAGAACGAGGCGAACGTAGCGATATCCCTCAACGAACTGCCTGACATAGTTGCTTCCTTTTTATTTCAGAAGATCGTTCAGGCGCCGAATATGGAGTGGCCAAAAGCAAATACCAGCAACACCATCATTCGTCAGGAAACCTATGAACTTGGGGCACAGGCCAAGAAGATGGAAACCTCCCCAAGGGGCACACCGCGCCGCTCTCGCTCATTCTTTTCCTTTGGTGTGAAACAGATTGCCTATCCCGAGGTCGAGATTCGCGAATACCTTTCGTATAGTTTCGCGTTACAAGCCGCACGTCAATTGATGTTCAACAACTGGCTGGAAGGGGAGGGATTCAAGGACGAGCCGGTGAATCAGAGCTTCCACGAATTTGTCAGGGATCCAAAACAGATGGAGTCTTGGCGACTGAATGAGGAACATTTAACACTCTCCGTCGGAATTCTGCCATCAGAAATAACGAATAAAAATTGGAAGCCTATCGCCGACTTCTGGAGAATTCTGATCCCAAATTACGTGAGCCATGTGCTGGAGCAACACAAGGACGCGGTGGTCAAAATGCTGGCTGAGTTGGCCAATCTCTGTGACACCGCCTTCAACGAGCAGTATCGCGGAACCGGAGTGCGACGATTCTACGAAATCAAGCGTAAGGAAATGACTGACCACGTCCGCGAGCTGCGCCTCCGCATTGAAACCGACTTATTTGCGGACTGGAGAACCGGCGCTCGATCCATGCACGACATCGACCGGCTCATCACAGCGTTGATCGATGCCTTAGACGAACAGCTCAGAGCGATCGATACCAGGATTTCAAAAACCAGTGAAGAGAGCGATGCCAGCAAGACCAATGAAGCCAAGATTGCGGATAACCGGAAGCAATGGTCCAAGCTGGGGGTTCTGTCAACTGCATTCGGCAAGCACAAAAAGATACTCAACGCGCAAGCTGAGGCTCTGATCGTTCGCTACACGCTCAAGACTCGGCTCGAAGGACTTCGTTACTCTCGTGAGCTTTTGCAAAGCTTAATTCATGACATTAACAATCTGTCTGAAGACATAGGTCGATCCAAAGCGGTTCTCAACAAGTCTGCAGGCAATTTTCAAACTGCCATGGAGAGCAGGCTCAATGACCGTGGCAATCAGGATATCGGGAAGCAAATGGTTCGACAGTACAACCCGGCCTTTGTGCGTGATTTCATACGAGATCTGAGCCGGGATGCAGTGCAGCAGCGGAAACAAACAGGCAAGGCCCGCGAGAAGCTTGTTCAGTCGCTCGGAGAACGAACGACCTTTGCCGTGTTTGCAGACAAAATTACCCAGGGCGTCTTTGAAAACACGGTTTTGAGTTCTTGCAAGGATTCGGCCGCCGCAGCCCATGCGGACGCGGTCGCGCTGAACCCCGAGCGCGGCAGAGTGCTTGATGTAAGCCTCATCGAATTGTTGCGTAAGGAGTACGACGGCAATGAGCAGGGGCTTGGCCAATATACGCGCAACATCATGAGCATGGCGAGGAACTATCTCAAATTCGACGACGCGCAGCGACATCTATTTGGTCCAGGAATCCCGCCGTTTAACGATCCAAAGGAGACCATCTGTGCCACGTTCATCAATATCATTGCCCCGGAATCGCCTGAGGCCGCGGATTTCCGAGATCGCTTTTGCAATGCCCTTGCCGGAGCGACAACAGACGGAACGCCTGTTATTGCGAGAAACCAGACTCGTCCGCAGGAAATCACCATCCTGAGTGTGACGAACGTATTCCCTGCCCGGTTCATTGCCGTCGTGGATTATTTGAGGAATGAATATTCTCACCGCCTCGCACAGCCCCAGAGCAAGCGGGCCTTCCTTGAACTGCATTCCGAAGGGGAGAGCTACGACCTCGCTTCCGATCAGCACTTCTACGGTCTTTTTGCGGATACCTATAAGCCTGCGGATATCCTTCCATGGGTAATGCTCGCTGATGCCCTTGGATTGATCGAACAGGGGAAAGACTTCGAAACCGGACGCCCTACAGTTAGGCTGACCACGGTCAATCGCGATGGACTGACCGAGAAGCTTGTGCTCGGTCCGGACATGGATACGGTAGTTCAGGACGCAGACGCCGCTGCTATCGAGGAACTTCAGAACCAGGTGCAGCAGGCCCTGAAAGGCGATTACATTCGAATCGAAAAGCGGCAGGAGCTTGCAACGACGCTGCTGCAACGGGTTCGCAGCACCGGAGAAACTCAGACTGTTGACTCTCCCCGCTACAAGCAGGAAGTCGCTGCTTACTCGGTCATCCGCAAGACTCTGGAACTTGGAGATTGATTCATGCCAACCACAAAGTACCGTTGCACCAATTTCGCCACCTGCAACAAAGCGCTGGAGCGCGAAGAAATTGAGATCCAAGATGGTGAGGATCCGATCTGTCCCGAAAAAGATTGCGGTTGCAGACTCGAGCCTGTACGCATCTCTGGCCGGCGCTTTCCCAAATGGGTCTTCGCCGTCTCCGCCGCTGTTCTCGTGGTGATCGGCCTATTTGTCTGGCTCGCCATCCCGGCCACTCCAAGGCCGAATCCGGACGCGGCAGAGAAGATGCTTTCCGATTTCTATCCCCAACTGCCTGCCAAGTGAGGACCATGCCCATGCCGCGTAATGCAAGACTGCTGTTCTTTTTGGTTCTCTCCATCTGCCTGTTACAGTTGCCAACCTATGCGCAGGACGCATCCGCTTTGAAGCAGAGCACGGCGGCGCGAGCGCCTAGCGTCGCTGCGCTGATTTCATCAAGAGTGGTTCGCGAGGGCCAAAATGGATTCCTGGCAATGGTTGCCACCCAACCCACCGACCAGGCTCGACAGATCATGTCGGATGAGAATCGCGATAGGATTGCCATTTTCAAGCTCATTGCCTCCCAGACCGGCGAGACCCCTGAGCAGGTTGCGGCGCTCTATGCGCAGCGAGCAATGAAACTGAATCCTCAGCCACTAAAGGACGGCGCGCAACCACCGCCCCCTCCGCCGGTCACGCCAATGACGGCAGAGTCCTGCACTGACCTTCAATTTGCTAAGTCACTTAAGGAACGCTTCGCCGTGGATGAAGACCTGAAGGCGTACGACATCCAGGTGGATGTTGCAAACAAGACGGTGATTTTGAGTGGTTCGCTTTCGAGTGATCTCGAACGCACCAGGGCTACCGAAATCGTTCAAAGCTCCGGGTGTCCAGTTGCTTCACTGGTGAACGACCTTTCCATAGGCGTCTCGGATAACGCGCTGACCGCGCTCATCAAGAGGGCCTATGGAAGTGATTCCGAATTGCGGACCCAGCATGTCAAGGTTGAGGTCTCACAGGGAAATGTAGTTCTAAGCGGTTCAGTCTCCGAAAACATTATGCGCACAATCGCGGCGTCAAAAGCGTCGGCAGTCCATGGGGTGAAGACTGTGACGAATAACATACAGGTCGTCCCAGTTCTTAAGAATTCTAAGCACGCCTCCGGAGAAGGCGAGGGCATCTCAACACAGCCTTCCGCGAATTCGGAAGCTCATCGGGCCACACTGTCTGGCGCATGGACCGGCACCTTCACGAGCTGCGCCCAGGGCCAAAGCGATGTGCATGTGAATATCACGGAATCGGCGCCGGATGATATTACAGCGGATATTGAAATTGAAGTCCCTGGCTCCGCGCCGGGGACATTTACCACGCACGGAGTGCTGAACACGATGAATAACTTTCTGTCCTTCCAGTTCAGCGGTTGGCAGCACCAGCCTCCCGGCTTGATTATGGGCAATATAGGCGGGTACGTGACGATCACAGATCAAGGTCCAACTGGGTTCAGCGGGATAATTCGAGCGCCGGGATGCGGCCATATCAGCTTGAAACGGCGTTAATTTAGTTTGCGGGCGTTTAGTTGCGCGTGTTTCACAACTTGTATGGTCCAACTCCCCTTGCATCGAACGCGTCAGTTCGGCATGAATCCGCGATGCGCCCGAATCTCCAGCCGCAGTTCTTCCCGGAGCGCCTTGCTTTTCTTGAGGCGCTTGAAGAACTCTTCAAGGACGCTGACCACAATCGCGTTAACGCTGACGCCTTCGGCTTCGGCCCATTCCCTGAGTTTGTTGCGGGCTTCTGCGCCAACATGAAGGAGTTGAGGATTGGTGAGTTCCATGCCAGCCTTGCGGGTCTGCATGATGTCTACCTTTTCGCGCTCAACATGGCTCAACGCAAAAAGGACGATCCTGGCCAGATCGCCCTTTACGCGAGACTCTTCGGTGACTGCTTCGCGCAGATCAATGGGGAGGCGCAGCGTCATACCCGGACGGTCGTCCGTCCACCGCTGCCCCTCGCGATTCACTTTCCGCACTGCTTTCTTTGCCGCCTTCTTCACTGCCACTGGATGCCCTTCCAAAGTTGTTTCCGAGTCTCTGTTGAGACTCACTCTCTGCTCTCATCGGTGAGTAAGGACCGTTGAACAGAATGTCCTTCTCAACCCTCACAAAGAATCTGTAACCCGGTCTCACCACGATCGTTGGCTGGATGTTAAGGTTCCTGCGAGTCACCTCAACTCCCAGTTGGCCGACTTGCTGGCCAACCGCTTGCCCCACTTGCTGCCCGACGCTCGGCGATTGCAACACCGAGGAGTTCGTCCCCTGGCTCAGTTCAATTCCGGCTGAGAAAAGCGATGTGAGCAGAGCG
>Ga0302320_10022043_pt1 | contig 12607 bp, 12 predicted proteins | sample Bog_T0_3_FD_202130 | JGI IMG/M metagenome (GOLD analysis project Ga0302320, IMG submission 202130) | Peat permafrost microbial communities from Stordalen Mire near Abisko, Sweden - Bog_T0_3 | ecosystem: Environmental > Terrestrial > Soil > Wetlands > Peat | place: Sweden: Abisko, Stordalen Mire...
TGCCGGCGCGACCCCATGGAGTACTAAGGCAGTTCGGGGCGGAAAGCGCTCAAGGAGGTTCTCAGGTCGCCGATCTCGCGCAGGGTGGCCGCAGCCCAGAGCGGTCGCGAGTCTTTCAATCGCTCGAATGTCGCCTGCAGCTTGTCGGGGCGCAGGACTGCGACAAGAAGGCGGCCGTCCGCGCAAAAGCGATAGGGAATGTTGCCGTCGGCGGGCATCCCTATGCCGATCCAGGCGGAGCCATCCACGGGGCGGACGACCCGGCCGAACCGATGGCATCCGTGGCGTCGTATGAGCCAGGAAAGCCACTCGTTTGTCCTTATGAAGCCGGCGCCGGAAAGCAGGAAGTCATCGAGGATGCAGTGTTCGGGGCGTCCGAGAGAGGCGTCGATGCGCTCGATCACGTCGGGTGTCAGGATGCCGGCCTCCCTCAGTTCGGAGGCCAGGATCTCGTCCGCGCTACCGGGGAGCAGGTGGATCATGGCGCGAAATCCTGCCCTGCGGCCAAAGAAAGCCGATCAAGGCGAGTGCGCAGCCGGCCGGACCCAAGACCTGGGCATGGCCGTTGTGCACAAAGCAAAGGCTCGCGCAGTACATGAAGCCAAATGCCAGAGCCGCCCGACGCCACCCGAAGGCGATGCAGGCGATAGCTCCGACGGCCATCACCATTCCCGCCGAAAGCCAGAGTGCGGCGGCCACCTGCTCTTGAACGGTCCGCAGGACTTCCTGCAGTCTTTGCGGGTCGATCGGTATCGCTGAGTCGTCGGGCTGGTTCACGGCGCGTTTAATTGGACGATCAGGGGCTGCGCCTTGAGCATGTCCTCCGGATTGATTTCAAACCGGCGGCTCCTCCTCAGTAGGAATTCGTGAAATCGGCCGTCACGCAGGAGCTCAACCCGTTCGGCGGGAGTCAATTCAGCGTAGGTTTTCGGTCGGTAGGTGAACGGCCCGATAAGCGGGCTGACGCCGGACAGCCGGTCTTCCGGGACGTGCCCCGGATCGGCGTTTCGTTGGAGGTCCGCCCGATAGGCTGGCGTCGTGGGTGCGGAATCGGCGAGGAAGAGGTTGAGCGCTTCAAGGGCATTCTCTGCCGGTGCGCCAGTCGCGGGCCTGAGTGTGCAGATGAGCGCCGCCGATGTTAGGACCGCAGCCACGCATGAACAGCGGATTAGCAGGCATGGCGCGTGATCTCGCAGGGTCGGCCCGACAGGCTGCATGGTTTGGGGATAATAGCATGGCGCTGTTCCTACTGGAACAGGATCGGCTCGCCGGCCTGGATGGCGGTTTCCGCGAGGCCCAGAAGACCCACGAGGAGCGGCTCGCCATCCACGTCGATGAAGCTCTCCATGGCATTGCGCGGCGCGAGATGAAGCGACTGCGCAAGCGCCACTTGCCACCCCGGAGGGAAGTCCGTGGCCGGCCGTTCGCACATCGCTTCGATGATCCGGGCGAGTTCATCCCGGAGTGCGGCGCAATCCTCAGGGCGCCACTCTCCCTCGCAATCGGAATGAAGGATCAGGTTGGGAAAGCGGAACCCAGGTTTTCCATCCTCGAGATGCTGTGCTATGTAATGGCGCAGGCGGTTGAAATCGGAGTACGCGCCGGCATCGACGCCGTAGGATTCCACGCCGGAGACAAATACGCAAAGATACAGGCTCATCGAAGGTCCTCGCGTCCGATGATGGCCGGCTGTTCGCTCATCAGCTCCCGCAGGGGCTCGTCGAAGCGGCAGGCGGCGGGCGCCAGCAGAATGAGCTGCTTGTGCAAAAGGGCGGCCTTTGCCGCAAGGAGCCGGATCTGTTGCGTGGCGCGCAGCGAGGGGACGTTTTTGATCAGGTAGATATGGCCGGCAGTTTCGGCGTCCGGTAGGGCGCCGCGCGGAAGCGCTGGCGGGCTGTGTTCTGGGGCTGACGAATTCATGGTGGAGGGCTTTCAGGGGCCGTGGCCCGGAAGCGGCTCGATCTTCACGCCCCAGGGGTCGAGCCACTGGCCGAAGTCGATATCGATAGGACGGCTCGTGTAGATGCGCAGAGGCCGTTCCTCGATGACGGAGCGGTAGGTCTGCAGGCGCAATTGGTAGGTGGAATTGAGGACGCTTGAGCCCGACTTTATCTCGGCGAGGCCATCCTCGACACTGTCCACGATCGTGCCCCGGACTATTCCCCGAATGGTGTAAAGCGGACGGCCGACAATCGTACGAAAGGCGGGGCTTTCGATCTGTTGAAGCGACGGCCGCCAGACCTCCGTATTCTTGGCGGCGTGCAGGGCGCACAGCGCGCGGGTTTCCGCATCCTGACCGGACGAGAGTGTCGGGGGAATGGGATGGCGGACCTCGGGGCGGGGCGGCGCGGTCGGGCGGGGATGCTCGAGGGCCTCGAGGAAGAGCGAGGCGGGTTCCCGCAGCGGGTGGTCCGGGTCGGATTCCTTGAGAAGCGCCGCGGCATTCCGGAACCCGACCGGGTCCGAAAGCCATCCGCGCGCCGCGGCGAGCTCGACGGCCCAGCCGGGATCCTGCGCCGCTCTGGCCATAAGCGCGCCTGACTGGCGCACGAGCGGGCTCTGCCCGAAATGCCACGCCCATTTGGCCTGGGCCCCGACATCCTCGGGCGAAATGGAAAGGCCGCGGCTGGCGAGGCGGGGCAGGGACACGTAGGCGTAAAACGGATTGGAGAGAACCACGTCCCGGTATCGGGCCGGGCGTTCGGAGGGATTGCGGATGAGGAAAAGTGCGGCAGCGGAAGCGTAGTTGCGTCTTTCGTCGCCGCACCAGGCGTTCACATCGGCCAGGAGGCTCTTGTTGCCCGTGTGCTGCGCGTGCCGGATACCCCAGTATCCGTCCGTGACAAGAGCGCGCCGGTAAAAGACTTCGGGCTGAAGCAGCGTCCTGCCACGCAGCGCCGCCCAGTTGAGGAGAGTGTAAACGGACTCACCGCATCCGGCCAGGCTCGGTTCGAGGGTGGGTGCCGTTTCGTCGTAAAACGAGGTGATGAGGGTGAGGGCGCAGGCCGGATGGGCGAAGAGGACGGACCTAAGGGCCGGGTGGCCCAGGGCCGCGGGGCCTATCCGGCGGAACAGGTCCGGGCGGTACGGAAGGACGCCCAGGGCGACCTTCGAAATGGACGGATCCGCGCCCCGCAACCGGCTGCGGATTTCCCCGACCACGCGATTGTCGAAATAATCCTTCCACGCCGCGGGCCTCCCGCGCCACAGCTCACGGGGGCGGGTGATTACGGGAGGGTGCGAGGCCATGGCGGGCAGGGCAGGGCGATATTAGCAAGGCCAAGGCGCTCCCAACTATCTGGGAGCCGATGGTTGCCGGAAAGGACGCGCCGGAGGCTCGGGTTGGGCGCCTGCTAATATCGTCGGCCGGACCCTGCTCATGCGTTTCCTCCATCCATTGACCGCATTCTGGCGTTGCCTGGTGATCACCCTTGCGCGTCACATGCCTATCGAGTCGCCCGTGGCGTGCATGGGGTTCAGCATGCTGTTCCTGGTCACGGGCCTTTTCATCCTCCCAGGCCTTGAGGAGGCCGTTCGCACAGCGCCGCTTTTAGCCGATGCCGTGGGCGCGGCGAAGTTTGGCTGGCGGCGCCTGCGGATTTTCGAGTGGACGATGATAGGGGCCGCATGCCTGGGCGCCGGGATGTTCCAGGCGCGTTGCCTGCAAATCTGCTTTCCGGAGACATATGACCCTTATGCGGACAAGTTGCCCCCGCCAAATCCCGCCCGCGGCATCAGGCGGTGGATGGCGGGTTGGAGGGGGAAGGGACACGGTTTCACGATCGCCGGCATGCCGGCCAGCTTGGAGGACCTGTGCACGTCCGTCCTGGTGACAGGGGTGACCGGCTCGTCGAAGACGGCCGGGGTCCTGATGCCCGCTGTCGCGCAGCTTTTGGCCGCCTACAATCAGGAGGCACCCGACGAGTGCTCCACAGACCCGTTCCAGAAGCTCGGGGCGTTCATACCCGAGGTAAAGGGAGACCTGGTGGACAGCTGCATTTACCTGGCCCACGAGGCGGGCCGCTGCGTGTCGCGGGACGTTGTGATCATCGCGCCGTGCAGCCGGGTCCCGGTCGTCTGCTACTGCGACGAACGGGGCCGCCGCTGGCATCTCTCGGGCCGCGGGGGAGCCGGTGGATCGGATGCCGCCGCCCTGCTGCCGAGAATCGCCTATCCCACCGGACACGCCCGGGCCGGCCGGCAGGTGAGCGGGAACGTGTTCGAGGAAAAGGCGGATTTTGGGGCGGTGATGGCGGAACTCTCGAAAATCAGCGTGCCGCTCGGGTCGTCAAAGCCACGGTTCCTCGGCTGGCGCTGGCGCGAACAAAAGCTTTTGCGCGTCAGCCACACGGTTGGGCGAGACCGGGCGCTGCCGCTGGCCGGAGCAGACGGAAGGCTGCAGTGGGCCGCGCCGCCAAAATTCCTTCGTGTGGAGGGAGTCGCCCACATCGACAACGGAGTCCATTACAATCTGATCGATCCGCGCCTGCCCCCGGCCGAGGCCGCCGAGCGCATTACAAGGCTAGCGGCGATGTCCCGGGGCGGACAGGGGCACGGCGAAAACGATTATTTTTACGAACAGGGGCGCAAACTGATCGGGGCCTGCATCACCCTTCACCGGGCCGTCGAGGCCTCTCCCTGCACGGCGATCGACATCGTGAGGCTGGCGACCCAGGACGACAGGCTTGAGTCGGCCCTTTGCGCCCTGGCGGGCCGGATCGGGAAGATGAGAAGCGCCGCAGAGGAATTCCCGGCTGGCGAAAGACAGGCCATCGAACGGAGGGAAATTGCGCCCCTCGAGGATCTGGAGGCCTATTTCAGGAGCGAGTGGCAAAAGATGGTCGCCGACGGGAAAACGGCCAACGTCATCAAGTCGACGATCTCCGGAGCCTTCGATGTGTTTCTCCAGGACCCGGATCTGGCGGAGACCTTCTGCCGGCCTTCGACATTCTCGTTTGAGGATATCCTTCAGTCCGGAAAGATAATTGGCCTGGTTCCCGGCGACCGGTACGAGCAGCTCGGCCGCCTCCTGGGAAGCGCCTGCAAACTGGATTTCCAAAGCACAATGCTTTCCCGGACGGGCCGGCCCGATCTCAATGCAACGCGGCTTGCCCTTTATTTCGCGGACGAGTGCCACAAGTACGCGATCTCGGGATCCTCGAGCGCGGGGGACCCGTATTTCATGAACCTGTCCCGCTCGAACAACGTGGTGAACCTGTGCGCGACGCAGAGCTACGCCTGGATCGTGGAGGTCCTCGGCCGCGATGCGGCAAATGTCTTCATATCTGCCTTCGGTATCCAGTTCTGGCTCCAGCAGACCGACCCTGAGACTTGCCGGCGCGCCGCAGAAATCTGCGGCACGGTGATGCGCGAGGAGGTCAGCGCCGATCACAACCTCAATTTTGGCGGCGTGATGGAGGCCATCGGCTCGGGCCGCGAAGTGCGCATACGCCACCAGGTGCGCTGCGCCGAAAAGGAGCGCTATCGCGCCGAGGATTTCGCGCATCTCAACGTGGGCGACATCATCGCCTTCAACAAGGGCCGGAAAGGCAGCTCCTCGAAGATTGTGCGCGGGAGGGCGGAGTACCACTTCTGCACGAAGAGGCCCGAAGGCGTCGCGGCCGTCCGCGAGCGGGTGCGCGAATACTACCGCGAAGTGCTGGAGAATCTCACCCATGAACGGGGCGAAAGCGGACGCTGGGACTGCCGGCCCGGCGCCGAGTCAGCCGCCACACCCCAGGCCGGGTGACCATATTTGGCCCATGGATCGCGCGGGCTTTGAAGTGTACGGTGAGCGCCATGAACTGCGCTTTTTTCGAACTAAAGGGCCTCGACTTCGCGGGGACCGTCACCTTTGCGCCCGAGATGCGGGGCAATCCGATGGAAACGTTTCCTTCGCTTCGCGTGCGCGGGCAGCCGTTCAACCAGTTTCTGACTTCTGGGATCCTGGAGCCCCTCCTGGAACGCTGGAGCAGGGGAACGCGGGGCCGCACTGAACTGGCGGAATCGGTCGCTGCCGACGTCGATGGCGGGGCGGGGAGTGCCTGCAATGCCTTCCGCGAGATCGCCTGCTCGGCTCCCGCGCCCAGCGACCAGGCGCTTCTTGCGGCGGCCGGGGTGGCGGCCAACCTGCAGCGAACCCTCGGCCTGCTCGGTGAATTCATGCTCGGAGCCCCGCCGGAGAACAGACGCGAATTCGCCCTTTCGCGTCTTTGGTGCGGACTGGTCGATTATCCCCGTGCCACCGGGTATTTCTCAATGAGCGTGGAGGCCACGACTGCGCCGGGGGTCCTGCGTGCAAATAGGCGCGACTACGGCCACCTTCGCAACGCCCTGCGGTGCCCGATCCGGGAGATCGAGCCATGCTGCGCCGACGGACTGCGGGTCCTCAGGGAGCAGCTGCGGCGGGCCGGGTCATTCGGACCCGGGGACCTGAGCCATCTGCTGTCCGCCGGCCATCCCGTGGCGGCAGGGCTCCGATCCTACGAGAACAGGTCCGGAGTCGTCCGGCCAAGGAATTCCTCCATGTAGGATGTCGTTGCCTTCCCTTCGATGAAGACAGGGTCGGCCATGATCGCCTTGTGGAGGGGAATCGTCGTCTTGATGCCGCGGACCAGATACTCGCTTAGGGCCCGGTACGTGCGCTCAAGGGCTTCCTTGCGCGTCTTTCCCGTGCAGATGAGCTTGCCGATCATGGAATCGTAATAGGGTGGTATCGTGTAGCCGCTGTAAATATGGCTGTCCACCCGGACGCCCGGCCCCCCGGGGGAATAATAGAGGCCGATGGTGCCTGGCGAGGGGGCAAAATTGCGGGCCGGATCCTCCGCATTGATGCGGCATTCAATCGCATGCTTCTCCCATTTGATGTCGCCCTGGTCGAACTCGAGCTTTTCGCCGTTGGCGATGCTGATCTGCTGCTTGATCATGTCGATCCCGGTCACCTCCTCCGTCACCGGGTGCTCGACCTGGATCCGGGTGTTCATCTCGATGAAGTAGAAGCGCCCTTTCGGATCGACCAGGAACTCTATCGTGCCGGCATTCTCGTATTCCGCCGCCTCCGCGGCCCGGATGGCAGCCTTCCCCATCTTCTTGCGCAGGTCGGCGGTCAGGAAAGGGGAGGGGGACTCCTCGATCAGCTTCTGGTGCCTGCGCTGGACCGAGCAGTCGCGCTCGCCGAGATGGATGATCTTGCCGTGGCTGTCGCCGAGGATCTGGAACTCGATGTGGCGTGGCTGGTCGATGTACTTTTCGAGGTAGACCGAGCCGTTCCCGAACGCCTTTTCAGCCTCGGTGCGGGCCACGTGGAACTCCTTGGCGAATGAAACGTCGTTGTGCGCTATCCGCATGCCGCGACCGCCCCCGCCGGCGACCGCCTTGATGATTACAGGATAACCGATCGCCCGGGCGGCCTTCATCGCCGCCGCCTCGGTTTCAACGGGTCCGTCGCTTCCGGGAACCGTGGGAACCCCGGCCTTGGCCACGGTCTCCCTTGCGACCGCCTTGTCGCCCATGATCTTGATCGATTTGGACTTGGGACCGATGAACTTGATGTTGCACGACTCGCACTGCTCGGCGAATTTCGCGTTCTCGGAGAGGAACCCGTATCCGGGGTGGATCGCATCGACGTCGGCGATTTCGGCCGCGCTGATGATCCGGTCGGCACGCAGGTAGCTGTCCACGCTCTTGGGCTGGCCGATGCAGATGGCCTCATCGGCGAGCTGGACGTGGAGCGACTGCACGTCGGCTTCGGAGTAAACCGCGAGCGTCTTGATTCCGAGCTCGCGGCAGGCGCGAACGATTCGGAGGGCGATTTCACCGCGGTTGGCGATGAGTATTTTCTGTATCATCTATGTCTGGAAATTGAAAAATTCGGGATAGGGCAGGGGCTTATGGCCTATGTCTGGAATCGCGGCCTTTGATGAGCCGGGTCCGGGCGGGCCGGCGAACCGGTCGGTGGACCCGGACCCCGCGATTTGGGCGGTCAATTCAGCCGAGTTTGACCTTGAACAGCCGTTGACCGTATTCGACCGGCTGCCCGTTCTCCACGAGCGCCTCGATGACCGTCCCCTTTGTTTCGGCCTGGATCTCGTTCATGATCTTCATCGCCTCAATTATGCAAACCACGGTGTTGTCGGCGACCGCGGCATCCTTATCAATGAACGGTTTGCTTTCCGGGGTGGCGGCCCGATAAAACGTGCCTACCATCGGCGACTTGATGTAGCCGATGCCGGCTTCTTCGGCGGGAATCAGCGAATTGGCGGAATTGGCGGCGGCCGGGGCAGCCGACGGGGGCGGCACGGCCCCGGATTCGGCAGGAGGGGAGACTGTGGTCCGGTTGTGTGAAATGATCGGTATCCCGCCTGCACCACGCCTGATCTTCAGCTTGAACCCTTCTTCTTCAACAGCGAACTCGGACAACTCCGAGCGTTTCATCAGCTCTATGATCTGCTTAATCTGTTTTAGGTCCAAGGGTCCCCTTAGTTGAAGTTGACAGAGCTAGCGTGCGATTTGGTTAGTTGGTGTTATGGGGACCGCCGTTCAAAAGAATTGTAAGAAATACGCAATACTAGTAATTGCATATAATTGGCGTTAAACCAGAACGTCGCTTAAATCGTTCAAAAACGCGTCATTTCGACCAAAAATGCCCATTTTCTTCAAAAAATTGGCAAAAAATTGTTCAGTCAAATTACGTAGTTTTTTGTAATCCCGAACCCGGATTGCCACCTTTGCGGCGCTGCTCTGGGGGGACAGGCACCGCGTCGCGGGGGACAGGCACCCGCGACGCGGAGGCGATATTGTGGTCAAAAGGAGGCTGTCCCCTTCAAAAACCGGCGTTTTGGTTCGTCATTTGGCGCGCCGACCTTATGGAATTCACGCTACTGATGAGCGACACTGCACCTGCCGCCGTGACCCCGCCGCCCATGATCGCAGGCGAAGCAGGGGCCAAGGCGGCTCCCAAGGCGTATGCCGGGGCTTTCAAACTGCTGGAGCCCCATCTGAACGCGCTGGACAGGTTGCTCGAATCGCAGCTTGCAGCGTTTGAGCCCGAGATTCGCGGGATGGCGGAAGCCTGCATCGACGCGTCAGGCAAACGTATCCGTCCGGCACTTGTGTTCTTCAGTGGCTGGAACGGGACGGCATCGGTTTCCTCGGACATCGTTCGCGCCGCCGCAGTTGTGGAACTGATCCATTTGGCGACGCTCGTCCATGACGATATCATGGACGGAGCAGAGATACGCCGGGGTCGCACCACCGCCACGCGCGCCTTTGGGCCCAGCTCGGCTGTCCTCCTGGGCGACGCCCTTTTTGCCCACGCACTCAATCTCGCGACCCAGTTTCCGACGACCGAAGTGTGCGCCGCCGTGTCGGATTCGACCCGACGCGTTTGTGCAGGCGAAATCGTACAAACCCTTCGGCGCGGATCAATCGAGGTCACGCGTTCGGATTACCGCAGAATCATCGAACTGAAGACGGCTGAACTGTTCCGGGTGTCCTGTTTTCTCGGCGCCCGGCTCGCCGGTTCGGAGCCGGCCTATGTCGAGGCCGTAAGCCGCTTTGGCGAGCACCTCGGGGTCGGCTACCAGATCTACGATGACTTGGTGGATTTCTTCGGCAAGGAGGCGCGAATAGGCAAGACCCTGGGCACGGATCTTTTGAGCGGGAAGCTGACGCTCCCGCTGTTCACGCTCATGGAACGCCTTCAGCCATCCGAAAAGGAGGCGCTGAAGCGCGAGATCGAGGGCCGCGAGCCCGCGCAGCTGGCATTGCGGCTGAGGCAGATGAGCGAGCTGGGCGTATTCGCCTCGGTGGCGGAGGCCGTTGGCGCCGAGCTTGCCTCTGCCCGCGCGGCCTTAAGCCCCGCCTTTGACCGCCGCCCGCCGACGCCCCTTCTCCTGGGCCTGGCGGAACTGCTCAGTTCCCAGGTTGCCGCGCTCGAACCCTGAGTTTTTCGGTTGCTCCGCGGCTGGCGTTGGATTCCCTTGTGCCTGTGCTCGATGCCCTGAGAATTCATGGAAAGACGCTCGTGGCGTCGCCCGATCGGCTGCATGAGGCTGACGAGGATTGGAGCATCGTCCAGCAGGTCCAGGAGGGGGATGTCGCCGCTTTCGACCGGCTGACCATCAAGTATCGGAATCGCGTTTACGGCGTAGTCTACAACCTTACATCGAATCGGGAGGACGCCGCAGATCTGACGCAGGATGCATTCATCAAGGCCTTCCAGTCGATTCAGCGTTTCCAGGGGCAATCGTCGTTCTTCACTTGGATTTACCGGATAGCGATCAATTCCACGCTGAGCCACCTGCGGAAGAACCGGGTGCGTTCGTTCTTCAGCCTCGAAAGGATCAATTCCGACGAGCCGGTGTCGCGTGAACTCATTGCCGCCTTGACGGATAAGACCGGAGCCGACCGCGAGACGTTTGCGCGTGAGCTCCAGGAAAAATTGAACGAAGCGATGCAGAAATTGTCTATCAAGCATCGTACCGTGGTCACCTTGTTCGAGATAGATGGTTTGAGTCATCAGGAAATCGCCGAAGTGATGGATTGCTCCGTCGGTACCGTGCGCTCGCGACTCCACTACGCTAAGCAGTTATTGCAAGCCGAGTTGCAATCTTACATGCGCTGATGAATCCCGACAAGAATCATCTTCCGCAGGCATCCCGCACGGCGGCGAATGGCGACTCCACCCAGAGGCCCCAGGTCACCCTCGAAACCCTTTTGCGTTTCAAACGCAGTGAACAGCCGCCGGCGGAATTCTGGCAGCAATTTGACCGCGAGCTTCGTGCCAAGCAGCTGGCTGCAATCGTGGCACGGAAGCCGTGGTGGACTCCGCTCACGCGTTACGCCGGGCTTGTTTCCCGCCACTCGCTCCCCCTCGGGGCGGCCGCCGCCTTGGCGGTCTCTCTGGCCGGATTTTATGAATACCGCTCGTATTCGCCGGCGCGTCCGGCTGTAAGCGATGCGCAAAACGCCGAGGCCTTGTTGCCCGAGACGACAAAGGTCGCCGAGGCCGATGTGCCTGCGGCCGCCGTCCCCGAGGAGCACGCCAAGGTGGCGATGAACTCGGGAAGCCAGGCAGTGGCGGGCGTTGCGGTTTATCACAACACGACGGCGCGCGAATTCGTCGCCCCGGCCCGGCTGGACGCCCGGAGCCTCGCCCTTGATGCGGGATCCGAGGCCGTCGAGTCGCCGTCGGCGAGGTCGATCGCCGCCAATCTCGCGGCCGCGCAGGCGGCCGAGCCCGAAGTGATCCGCAATTTGCTCGGCCTGTCCCGCGGTCTCGATGCCCGGATGATGCCCGCGGTCCGCGCGCGCACGGAGCCGCTCGAGCAGATGAGTTCACCTTCCTCCGAGCGGCGCTCGCGCCTTTTGGGAGGCGTGGTTCCCGCGCTCGCCACCTACGGCGGCGATGTGCCGGTGCCCGTCAGCGATCGCATCGTGAAGGACCTGTCCGACGACCGCCTTTACCAGTCTGTCAGCCGCTACGTTGAGGGCGGCGATTACCTGTCGATCAAGGTTAAGTTCTGAAATCGGCGGCCCCGATAGGGCCGCGCGACTTCAGGTTCTGCGGCCGGTCAATGAGGGGGAACGCAGGCGCCGCAGGTGTTGACGAAGAAATCGTTTCCCTTGTCGTCAACCAGAATGAACGCGGGGAAGTCCTGCACGTCGATCTTCCAGATCGCCTCCATCCCGAGTTCGGGATACTCGAGCACCTCGACCTTGCGGATGTTTTCCTTTGCGAGGATCGCGGCGGGACCGCCGATCGAGCCCAAGTAGAAGCCGCCGTGCTTCTTGCAGGCTGCGGTGACCTGGGCGCTGCGGTTTCCCTTCGCCAGCATCACCATCGATGCGCCCTTGGACTGGAACAGGTCGACGTAGCCGTCCATCCGGCCGGCCGTCGTCGGCCCGAAAGATCCGGAGGCATAGCCTTTCGGCGTCTTGGCCGGACCCGCGTAGTACACGGGATGGTCCTTCAGGTACTGGGGCAGATCCTGCCCCGAATCGAGCCGCTCCTTCAGCTTGGCGTGCGCAATGTCGCGCGCGACGATCAGCGAGCCGGTCAGGGAAACGCGGGTTGTCACCGGATAGCGCGATAGCTCGGCCAGGATCTCGGGCATCGGCCGGTTGAGATCAACCTTGACGATGCCGTTCTCCTTCAACGCGCGCTGCCCGGCCGGGATGAACCGGCCCGGATTGGTCTCGAGCTTCTCCAGGAAGATCCCCTCCTTGGTGATCTTCGCCTTGATGTTGCGGTCGGCGCTGCAGGAAACGCCCATCGCCACCGGGCAGCTTGCGCCGTGGCGCGCCATCCGGATGACGCGCACGTCTATCGCAAAATACTTTCCGCCGAACTGGGCCCCGATGCCGCTGCGCTGCGCTATCTCGAGGATCCTGCCCTCCCACTCCAGGTCGCGAAAGGCGCGGCCGTGCGCGTTGCCCGACGTGGGCAGGGCGTCGAGATAGCGGGCCGTCCCGAGCTTGAGCACCTTCATGCAGCTCTCCGCGCTCGTTCCGCCGATGACGAATACGAGGTGGTACGGCGGGCACGCGGCCGTGCCCAGGGTTGGCAGCTTCGCTTCGACAAAACTCGCCAGGCTCTTGGGGTTGA
>Ga0302320_10022044_pt1 | contig 12607 bp, 5 predicted proteins | sample Bog_T0_3_FD_202130 | JGI IMG/M metagenome (GOLD analysis project Ga0302320, IMG submission 202130) | Peat permafrost microbial communities from Stordalen Mire near Abisko, Sweden - Bog_T0_3 | ecosystem: Environmental > Terrestrial > Soil > Wetlands > Peat | place: Sweden: Abisko, Stordalen Mire...
CGCCCCGGACCGGCCATCGCCCCCCCCCCCGCCCCCCCCCCCCCGGCCCCCGCTCTCCCCCCACCCCGCCCCACAGGGCTGAGGGAAGCCCGTGTTGGCGGGATTCGTGTTGTAACCCCAGTCCGAGGCGAAGAGTCCGTTCTCAAGATCGGCCTGTACCCAAGGGCCAGCTCCGGTGCAAGGCAGAAACCAGCACTCGACACCGAAGTTGACGGCGTCCATGTGTCCATTGCCCGTATTGTTGCCGCTGACTTCGGCATTGCCGTAATCAAAGCAGCAATTGTTATTGACGTGCGTGCCGCTGGCCACCATGTACATGCCTTCCGGTTCGCCGTTGGTGGCAATGCCCGTGGTCTTGCTGTTGCGATACCCCTGTCCTCCGGTGAACGAAAGGCCATAGACGGAATGTCCGCCGGCCACCACCGGAAGGCCATTGGCGGGCACACCCACATCGGCCGGATCAGCCCCACCGGCGGGACCGATGGTCAGATCGTTATGATTCGCGGTCTGGTCGTAGATTTTGGTAACCGTGCAGTAAGTGCCTGCGCAGAAGGTATCCTGCGCTGCGGCATTGGCGTAGTCGCCGGCTTTGAGCAATCCGACATCCAACGTGGTGTTGTCGGATGAGCGCTGTACCCGGTAGAGCGGGCCATCGTACGTGGCAAATAAAGCGCGCGTGGTGCTGTGCGCCGCCACGCAAGGCGTGCCCGTGTTGAAGTAAATGTCGCACGGAAGTGTGGTGCTCGACTGAGCCGGTTGGGAGGGGGAGGTGGTACTGCTCACGTTGTGGATGCTGGTACCACCACAGCCGATTACCGATCCCGCCACAAACGGCACGAACAAGCAAGTGAAGATAGCAAGGACTCTGGATTTTGCATCCTTGCGCCGGTTACCTCTGCTGGCCGCCCCAGTCGATGACTGCGACTTTGCGATCATCGCTGCTACGAAAGATTCAAGTGTTCTCATAAGTCAATCCTCTTCAAAGTCTCAAAAACGTTTTTATTGCTCGTCACCAAGTCGGCACCGGTCGAGGGCGAAAAGTGCAAGAACGGCTCGCCCAACCCATGCCGGAAAGACCGGCGCCGCACAGGCAAAAACCATAACTCAGTTCCGCCAGATGCGACGCCGTGCTCACCTACCTCCGCACCTGGATAGTTACGCTATGGGTCAACGGCAAACTGGTTCCGGTGACCACAACGCTATACGTAGCAGTTGGCGTGGATGAACCGCATCCCTGAATGGTGCATCCGAGGCTGCCAGCAAGAGCCAGAATCAGCAACGGCATCACCATCTTCCGACGGAAGCGCCAGCAAAGCGGAAGGCCAAGGAAGCCAAGACCCGCCAGCGCAGTGATAAATCCATGCGCAAGGTTCTTTTGATTGAGCGCGGCGGAACTCTGCCCTACGATGGTCATTTTCGTAGTCTTAATTCCCGTCGAGTCCGGCGTAATGGACGCTGGCGAAAATGAGCATGTGTATCCCGCCGGAAGTCCAGAACAAGAAAAAGTGATGGGCTGATCAAAGCCGCCACTGGTAACGATGGAGATGGAAGCACCGTCTCCACTCAAGCGCATCTCGTTGAGAGAGGTTGAGAGCGCGTAGTCGCCCACTGGAACGCTGTAGACCAGAAGCGAGTCCACGCTTGAAGTAGCGGAGGCAAAGTTGGCGTCGCCGTTATAATAGGCTGTGAGCGAGTGCGTTCCCACCGTCAGGCTAGAAGTGTTCAGGGTAGCGGACCCAGTTGAACTTAGCTGAACGCTGCCAATCACATTGGATCCATCAATGAAGTAAACCGAGCCGGTTGGTGTGCCGCCCGTGCCTGTGACCGCTGCGGTCAGGGCGACGGAATTGCCGACGATCGGCGCCGCCGGGCTCGAAGTCAAGGTGACGGAGCTAGCCGAGATTCCGGCGGGTTTAACCTCTTGCAGCAACGTGGCAGACGAACCGAGATGAACGCTGTCGCCCGAATACGTGGCTGTGATGGTGTACGCGCCGGCGGTTAGTTTGTCGGTCGAGTACAAAGCCGCGTTGTCGGTCACTGGCACCGTCGCCAGCGTCGTTCCATTCGAGGTCAAAGTGAAGTTACCGCTCAGCGGCAGGTGATCGCTGGTAACGCCCAGCGTGAAGTTGATGGTCTGCCCCTCCGCGGCCGGATTAGCCGAACTGGCCAGTGTGGTCGTGGTCGCATAGCCCAGTTTGGAGAGGATGGGAATCATTCCGGTGCTGCTTGTGGCATTGCTGGAGTCGCCACTGTAAATCGCCGAAATGTAGTGCGTGCCAACCGACAGTTTGCCGGCGTCGAAGCTGGCAGCGTTCTTGGTGATGTTGACCGTTCCCAGTACGGTGCTTCCGTCATAGAAGGTAACCGTGCCTGTTGCGGCGCTGCTGTTCGGCGTGGTGAGCGTAGCTGTCAGGTTCTCGTCGTTCGTGTTGTAGACGGGTGAGGTGTAGGTGCTCATTGTCAATTGAGTGGTGACCGCAGACCCAGAAGCCGGGATAAACTTCCAGTGCTGGGGAACAGCCCAACTAGGCACGGGATTGATTTGGACAGCGGGAGTGGGGTTGTTCCACCAGTTGACAAATTGCATGTTCAGGTTTGCCTGGGTATTGACGATGTAGTAGCTGCCATCCCCTACCGGCGTCACAGTCCAGATTTGCGAGGGTACGTCGGTCCGGTTGTTTTGGATCACGGCCGAGCCTGCCGCAGTCCCGGCAATATCCAGTGCCAGGCCGCTGTGGGGGCAGGTGAAGACCCAGTTATTGCCGCCCGCGTTGTGTGCTACCCATACCTGATTGGAGTTGGGGACGCCTGCGGAGCTGGTTGCATTGGACCACAAGTCAAGGTCCGCTCCAGCCGTCGTCGACCATCCGGGCTCCTCAAGCACTTGCCCGGAGGTGCTCTCCCCGTCTCCGCTTATGCCCCATTCGTTGAAGAGTACATATTGCGCGCCATCGACGATGGGAACAGTCGTGGGATTGGTGACGACGAACGTGGTCACCGAATTGGCGTTGATCGTCGCGGTGAAGGTCGAGGAGGTGATCGAGAAAGAAGGCAGGGGCGCCAGCTTCTCGTTGGCCGAGGAGCGAAACGGTGTCACTGTCCAGGGCCCTGTTCCCATGCCGCTGGTCAGATTGTCAAGGTTGTAAGTGACTTCCTGACTAGCGCTGCTGTTGGAGGCAGTAACGATAGCCAATGTTCCCTGGCCGTCATAGGCAGCCACCGAGTTGGCGTCGCTGATGCTAACAAACTGGTAGCCGGGGCGAAGAAACTTCGCGAAGTTTCCCATCACATAGTATTTCTGGTTGAAAGAGTAACCGGAGTCGGAGGAGCCATCCAGCACGTTGGATAGAAAACCCCAGCCGCTGCTATTGTCCACGGCCTGCCAGTAGATCCAGTTCTTCGGCTGCAAGTTTTGCAGGTCGTCGAGAATCTGATAGGCCATGGTCATGCCGGTGCCGTCGTTATCGCCATACTCCGACGCCGAAAGCCGCTTATTGGCATTAGCCACCGCGGTCGCCAACTGCGCGCGCTCACTGCCGGCGTAGGTGTGGGTGTTGACCTGCCCCATGTAGCCCTGAGCGGTCGCATCCATGGCATTGAAGGAGAGCAAGGCATCGTCGATGCTGTTCTCATCCGAGGCGCTCACCGAGGTGTAGGTCATCTTCTTGTCGGCCAGCGACGCACCCAATGCCTTGACAAACGAATTCTGAGTCGCACGGTCAAAGCCGCTGCCTTCCTGATTGTTGCCGAATTTCCACCACCCAGCAACCGGCTCGTTGAACGGTTCCACGGTGCGGAAGGTGATGCCCCAGGTATCGTGATAATGCTGCACCACGCTGGTCAGATAGTCGGCAAAGTTACTGGTGTCGGCCGGGTTGAGATTGTTCCCCGCATCCGTGGCGCCGGTCACCGAGCCGCTGTTGGTCATCCACCATGGCGCCGAATTCGAGAATGCCTCCTGAATCGTCACGCCCTGCAGAATCGCCTGCCGAAGCACCCAGCGCTGGTTGGCGTCCTGGGTCCAGTCGTACTGCGAGGTAGCCGAGGCCAGAAATCCAGGAACCCGCGCCCGGTATTGCAGATAAGCGTTGTTGGGAGGAAGATACTTGGGATTTTCGCCTCCACCGATGTTATAGCGAACCACGTTGAACCCCAGGCCATAGGTCGGATCGAAGATCCGTGCGACATAATCGCCTCTGGTTGAGCAGTTGGAGACCCCGGAACAGCTATCCGGGTAGCTGCCAACCACATTGGCCCACCAGGCCAGCGACGTGCCCCAGCCCTCAAAGGTCTGGTACTTGGTGTTCAGGTCTACAGTCGCCGTGTACTGAGCATGCGCCGACGCCAAAAATCCGAACAAGAACACCCAAAGCAGGCCCCTCGTCAGAAGGCTGCGTCTTCCCGATGGGTGATATGAAGCGTTCATAAACATATTCAGCCAATCCTTCTCTTTTGTTTGAAATCGCTGTAAGTGACGCCGCCATGCAACTCGTCTGTGGAGTCTTCGCTTGGCGGCAGAACAACGGTCAGGCAAACCAGACTCTGCAAGCCCGGTTGCACTGAAAATGTTGCCATGAACCCTCCGCTCTGGCGTCCCGTACACATCGGAACGCCAGCGCGCGGGGAGGGCTCGTTACCACATCAGCTTGAGCGCCAGTTGCACCTGACGCGGATCATTGCTCTGTCCCCACACACCCTTGGGAATAGCGCCAAACGTCGCGCTGTTGATGCCCCCATCGTATCCCTCACTCCAAAGCGGATGGTTGAATACGTTGTAGGCCTCAAGACGGAATTGCGCTTTCAGTCCCGACATAATCGTGAAGTTCTTGGCAAGATTGCTGTCGAACTGAAAAGTGGAAGGAATGCGGATGCCGGTGTAAACCACTGGCTGATTGACCCCATACCACGGCCGGACTTTGAATGGGTACGACGAGCATCCGCTGGAGGTCATCCAGTCGTTCGAAAGCGGAGATGAGTCGGAGCTATCGACATGATAGGGATCGGTGATGCAACTGTTCACGCCGTGAATCATCTTTACCCCGCCGATGGTCTCGGTAGTGCGAGGCTTCCAGGCGCTTTTCTGATACTCGAGACCGCTTGGCATGCCCCACGGACTGCCGGTCTGGTAAATGAACATCGAGCCCAGTTCCCAGCCGCCAATCCCCGCGTCCACCAATCGGTTGATGTGCCCCAGCATGGCACGCCCACGTCCGAACGGAAGGTGGTACACGCCAGAGATGGTAATGCGATGTGTAAAGTCGCTGCCGTCAATCCAGCGGTTCTTGACACGATAAACCTGGTCGACGTAACCCCCCGAACCCATCAGCTTCGACCAGGTCCAGGTACCATGCAAAGTCAAATTCTCACCTGCGCGGTGGATGCCAGTTACCTGCAGCGAGTTATACCAGGTTTTTCCATTGTTCAATTGGTATTCGATGACCGATCCAAAGGCCGGATTGGGACGGGTAAAGTCGCCGTATGGAGTGGTCTTGCGAGTGTAAAAACTGGAACCGTTGTTGAAAGCCGAGATTCCCTGGAAAGGATTGGGTATCCAGTTGCTGGTATCGTCGCAGTTACCGCGCGCGCCGCCCATTTCGAGGTTGCAGGTGGCTTGATACCAGGAGGCCCAGTGGTTAATGTCGTCCGATGAATCCTGTCGGAAGGCGCGACTGCCCACATAGCTGATTTCCAGCGTGTCGCGCTTAAAAAGTTCCTGTTGAATGCCAGCCGAAAACTGCCAGATGCCGGGCGACTTGTAGTTCGGATTGATGAACCACGGCCCTTGCCCCACGTCTGTCAAAGGGCCGAGCGAAGCGCCCGCCGGCTGAACCACATTGGGGAAGGGATTCGCCAAGGTATTGGCTGGCGTTTTTCCTCCGTCGTCGCTGGCATCGAAGGAAGTGCTGGAAGACCACCCCAGCGTGTTACCGCCCGGGACGGGGTTCTTGAACATTTCGCCAATGCCGCCGCGCACCACCAGCGTATCCCGCACGGCATAGGCAAATCCCACGCGCGGCTGGATACTATTCCACTTCTGCGCGTAATAAGCGCGAGGATTGCCGTTTACACCCGCGAAGGTAACCGCTCCCTTGACCTGCCCCCCACCCGGAATCAACGCATGATTCACTAGGGCGTCGACGGGATTGACCACATTGGGGTCGAAGGCGTAGTCGACGCGGTTATGACGTTCGTAGGTGGGCGTATTGATGTCGTAACGAATACCCAGATTGAGGGTGAGTTTGTGCGTGATCTTCCAATCGTCCTGCACAAAAGGCGCAAAGTAACGGCGCGTCCAATACTGCTGGGAGACCGTCGTGGTCGAGCCGCTGTCAACCAACCCTAAAAGCATTGAAGCAATCGAGAACCCGCTGTTGGCTGCCCCGGACTGGTAGTTTTCCTGAGTCCACCCGGAACCAACCGAAAAGCCCGGTCCTTGTTCGGTGGATTTGATGGCCAACTGAATGTCGCGAAGATCGGCTCCAGCGCGGATGCTGTGATTCCTCTTGATCCAGGTAACCGTGGGCAGCAGCGCAGCCGTGTTCTCCACATCTGTGTTTGCACCGCCATTACCCAGACCAGCAAAGCCGCTGATCGACATACTAGGCATATGGGTTCCCAACAGGGATGAAGACCAACCGAGAGAGCTCATCGGAAAATTCGGCGGTCCGCTGTTGTAGTCGTTCTCGTGGACCAGCACCGACCCCCGCAAATCAAAGATCAGCGAAGGCGAGAAGGTGTGAACCCAGTCAGTGGCAAAGGTTGGTCCATGCTGCCCGAACGGTTGCGAGCCATTCGCGGCCAGGCCGGGCATGCCATTGTTATTCACTATTTCCCAGCGTTCCCAGTAGCCGTAACGCAGAGTGAAGCGGTCCTTATCGCCAAAGTTGTGATCCACCTTGCCGAGCACGTTGCGATAGGTGTTCTTCGCGGCGGCTGGCACGGTGTAGTTATTGGTGTAGAAATTTTGTCCGTTCGGCGGAGTGACATTCGGCTTGGTGGGATAGTAAGAAAGCAGCTTCAGTCCATTTCCATTGTTCGCTTTCAAGCGGTCAGCTGGAATGATGTTTCCACGAAAAGCTGTTCTCTTGGTTGGGTCAGGGCTGTTGGTCGTGTCGGGATCGTAAATCGTAATCGGCTTGTATTCGCTCCCGTTCCAGTAGGTGAGATTGCTAAAGTCGCCGGTTAGCCAGGTCGGATCGGGGATGGAGGTGAGGACCGTGCCGGGCTTCGTCTCATTGAATTCTTCGAACTGAAGCACGAAGAAGGTCTTGTCGTGCCCGTTGTATAGATGCGGCAAGACCAAGGGGCCATCCAGTTCCGCGCCGTACTGATCCCACTTCATCTGATCCTTGGCCACCGTGGCCCCGTTGGCCCTCAGATAGTTGTTTCGATACGAGTCCGCGTCCAGCCAGGTGCGCCGCATAAATTCATAGACATCTCCATGCAGATTGTTGGTGCCCGCCTTCAAAACGACGTCTTCGGCGCCGCCCTGGCCGCGACCATACTGCGCATCGTAGGGATTGGTCACGATCTTGAATTCCTGCACGGAATCGACCGGCGGAATGTAACCCGTCACGTTTTGGTCTTTGCCTGCTGAGGTGTTATGGATGCCGCCCGAGTCATTGGCGACGCCATCCAGATTCAGAATATTGTTGGCCGCACCACCGCCGTTGATGGCGGTATTGGTCTGTGTGCTGTCAAAGGGCCGCGACCATGAGCCGCCCGTCCAGGTCACGCCGGCATTCAATGCGGTCAGCATCTCGGCATTGCGGCCGTTCAGTGGCAGTTCGGTCACGCGCGCATTTTCAATCACCTCGCCCCGGTCCGCCTTGCCCATGTCAAGGTCCACATTCGCTTCGACGGTGACCGTGGTATCGACCGCGCCCACTTTCAGTGTGAAGTTGACGACGCCGGTTTTGCCAACCTCGAGCGTGATGTTGTTTTTCACCTGCTTCTCGAAACCCGGGGCCAAAGCGGTCACGCTATAGACACCGGCCTTGAGATAGGGCACGGTATACACACCGGCTTGGTTGCTTTTGGTCGCTATTTCTTCGCCAGTGAGCTGGTTGTGGACATTGACCGACGCGGAGCCAACTTCTGCCCCCGTCTGGTCCGTGATCCGCCCCGTAAACTCTTGGCCAGCTACCATCTTGGTGCAAAACGCCACCAGAAATAGCAGGATTAAGCCTCGCAGCTTCATGCAAACTTCCTCCCGTCCGTGAAACGGACTGTTGTTTACTCATGCTTGTACCATCCGGAGAACGGATGAACGTTTTCACGCGCGTAAAAGAAAGAGTGAATTTCTCTCTCTTCCGCGCGACACCCACCACTTCATCCGGCTGGGCTCCATGACAAGAAAATGCACTTCATTCAAGAGGAAACGGTTTAAACCTTCGCGTTGACGGAGAAGGTCAAGCCCAACCAGCAGTTGCTGGCCGCATACCCCCCACCACGCCGAGCGTCAGTGTAAGCGTTTTCTCGTAGCCTCCCTACTTCTGCTTCTGACTTCCTCACTTCTTGTACCGAAACTCGATTTCCAATGCTGCCCACTGCCGTACGGTTCTCACCGCTCTCTAGCAGTGCTGGTACGCGCCGCAATCGGCATGAACGCAAATGTATTCGTTTTCATACCACTGGAGTTCTCCAGGAACCTTCCTTGAACCCTCTGCTCGATGCGCATTCTGATCAGCGAACTAACCCTAAGTGCTCTTCAACAGAGTTGACGAGGGGAAATAGATGTAGATTTGCCGAGGTTTTCACGATGGGAATTAACGCGTTACAAATCATATACTTACATGAATGTCTCTGATAATAATCAAGACCTAAACCCGCACATCTGGTCCACTGAGACAGCGGATCAGAGTCGTTGCGCTCAATTTGCCGTCCAATCCACCTCTAGTCGCATAGCCGAACAAACCTTGCCAGCCCGTTAAATCTATCCATTGCAAGCTGCTCTGGCCGCATGATCCTGTGCACCGCGAAAAGTTCCCCAGATCGCGCAAGCCGCTACAGCTATAGCGATCTTTCAGCTGCTGTACACCAAAGTCGAGGCAACTGATGGCCCTTTCCTCAAGAAAAAGGCCATCAGTTGCACAATGTTGGTCGGGGCACACCTATTGGAGGAACCTCTCTAGTGGGAATCTGGGGATTGGGCTGGCTTATTCACCAGCTTGAAAAGCCAGTGCTGGTTTGCACCATCGTTGTCAGTGAATTGAATAACCGCGGTACCATTCGCTGTAGATCCTTGGTTCACATCGAGAAGAAGGCCGCTGGCCTGGGAGATGATTTTGCAACTCTTATCGCCAACCGGTATCACAATCCAGTTCTGATTGGGCGCATGATTGGCCTGCCATTGATCCACCTGGACCCCAAGAGAGCGGTTGGCGCTGGGGTCGTCCAGCAACTTGCCACTGGCGACATTGGTGAATATCCAGTAAGGACCGTTCGCAGCGACCTCCCAACGCTGATTATTTCCTCCATTGCTCTTCCACTGGTCAAGAAGCGTACCGTTGCTAGCAGAAAAGACGGGAACCTCCAAATCCGCTCCAGTCTTTTTATTTTCAATCTCATAGGTTGCGCCCGTAAGAAGTGGACAGCTTCCTTGCCCCGGAGCAACTGCCGGTTCCAGATGCTCTTCGGCCGGATCCGACTGCGAAGAAGGCGCTGCCAGCTTCCGAACTGCAATTTTTTCCTGGTTGCGGCTGAAATTCCAAAACCACGCGGTTGCCCCTAAAACCAGAACCAGCACTCCCGCAACCAGAGCCCCGCTTTGCCACCGTTCCAGCCTGAAGCGCTGCTTCCCTTCTGAATTTTCGCCTTTATCTTTCAATAATTCGTCTGTGTCTAAATTCTCTTTCCACCCCTCCGCCGAAGCCATTGAGTTCGACTCGACACTCTGCACCGGCACCACCAGCCGATACCCAACCTTGGGAACCGTCTGAATGGTATGTTGAGCGCGTGGATCATCCTGAAAAGCGCGGCGAAGCTCGGAGATCGCTCGAACCAGAACATCTTCTCCAACAAAAACGTCCTGCCAAACCGTTTCGCGGAGTTGTTGCCGGGTGACGACGTCCCCTGCATGTCTGGCCAATGCGACCAGCACTCGCATGACCTTTGGCTCAAGATGTATTGTGTCTTCTTCGTAATCGATCGAATTGAGTCTAGGATGAACCAACCGTCCGCCGATTCTGAAATCGCCTTGCATCCTTAACCTCAACAACTAGCAGTATACATTTTGCACATCGATAGCCGCCTCATTCCCAGGTCAGCAACAACAACTGATCGCGCACTAATCCATAGATACCATTGAAGATATCGCATATCGGTCGCCCGCGGCGCAAGCTAGATGCGCGTCTTCTAGCCCAAGCCGAACGCGCGCTCCATCTGGTCCAGCAGGCCGATCTGGCGTTTCAACGTCGAAGAGTCATATCCTCTCCCCCCCCCAGATTCGCCGCCCGCTGGTCAACTCCAACCACAAAGCGCATGCCACATCAACCACCAACTCCACCAGGACCAATCGCCCGTCCGCTTGAGACCTTGCCGACAAATCACGTCGCCGGCACTTGTCCAGTTCTGCCACCGGTACGCCATGCCTTATCCAGAACGCCGTGCACGTCAGCCCTGAATTCGCTATTCCGACACGGGTTCTTCCGCACTTTCGGTGATTCAGGTTTGACACTTTTCTCTAACTGCATCTCAACTGATCAAGCAGACCACGATTCAGCTGTTCGCCCGGCAACTCTAGTTGAGATGCAGTTCGTCGATGCGCCGCATCGGCCACAGATCCTCGGCTGAAATCGGGCGCGGCCGGTGTAGTACACGGTGCTGCGGCTGATTTCAAGGACTACGGCTTGCTTCTGGATGGAAAGGTCGTGATCCGGGTCGATCATCGCTTTCCACCCCATCACGCAACGACCGCGTGATGGGGACCCCGGTTTGCGCTCAGTCGTCCCGCCTTGGTGAGCGCACCTTCTAAAAAAAGCGTTCTCCAGGGTCAACTCGCCTATCTTGGCATGCAGGGTCTTCAGATCGACTGCTGACGTTGCTGATTCGGCCTTGGCTTCGCCGCCGAAGACACCGGTGGCGCCTTCAAGCAACTAGCCCTTCCACTGCGTCATCTGGTTGGCATGCACATCAAACTGTTCTGCCAACTCGGAAAGTGTCTTTTCGCCTTTGGTCGCGGCCAAGGCCACTTTCGCTTTGAAGTCCGATGTATGATTCCGGCGTGGACGTCTGGTCATCTTCTCTCCTCATCTCAGCCATATCAGGGAACCTCTGAAAAATGCTTTGATCCTTATGCCTTCTGAGTAAAGCTATATGTGGAGGTGGATCGCGGATGGAGCAGTTAACCTTGGCCCGGCAGGCAGAGTTTCAGAGGTACGGGAAGAAGACGCGGCGGGAGCAGTTTCTAGACTAGATGGAAGCCGTGATGCCATGGGCTGAGTTGCTTTCTCTGGTTGCGCCGTACTATTCGAAGGGTGAAACGGGCCGCAAGCCGGTGGGCCTTGCGATCATGTTGCGGGTGTATTTTCTGCAGCAGTGGTTTTCTCTGTCGGATCCTGCCGCCGAGGATGCACTGTACGAGTCGCCCGTCTTGCGGCACTTCGTAGGCATCGATCTGGGCCGCGCACCTGCGCCGGACGAGACAACGATCTTGAACTTCCGCCACCTGCTCGAAGAGCACGATCTCGGTGGAGAGATGCTGGATACGGTCAACCACTATCTCGACAGCCGTGGCATCCGAATTACGACAGGCACGATCGTAGACGCGACGATCATCCATGCACCCAGTTCGACCAAGAACGAGAAGAAAGAACGCGACCCCGCGATGCATCAGACGCGCAAAGGAAATCAGTGGTACTTCGGGATGAAGGCGCACATCGGAGTCGATAGCAAAGAAGGGATCGTGCATTCGGTTTGTTCGACGGCGGCCTCGGTCTCGGATATCCATATGCTTCCGGAGTTACTGCACGGAGACGAAAAGAAAGTGTGGGGCGATGCGGGCTATCAAGGGCAGACAGAGGCGATTCACAAGGCCGCACCCGCAGCGCAGGACATGACCTCGCGACGCGTGAAGACCAAGGCTGGCGTGGACGCGGAACAGAAGCGCAAGAACCACACCAAGGCGCGGGTGCGGGCCAAAGTGGAGTGGCCTTTCCGTGTATTGAAACGCGTCTTCGGCTTTCCCAAGGTGCGCTATCGCGGCTTGAAGAGGAATCACGAGTGGCTGTGCGCTGGCTTCGCGCTGGCCAACCTCTACCTGAAACGCAAGCGGCTGGCAAAGATCAACCTGCGGCTGGCCCTGCAAGAAGCGTAGCGTGCCCGCCGGAGGCTGAACAAAGTTTCCGGCGGAAAAAACAAAGGCAAGTGAACCGAAAAAACGCCGTTTTGCGCACATGCCGCGAAATCCAGGGATCCGGCCTTCATAACTCCGCGTTCTTCAGAACTTCCCTGATATGGAGTGACCCGTCAATCTCTGCACATCGATGGGGTTGGTTTTGTTTTTGTCTTTGCCTTTGTTCGAGGACAGGGCCAGCAGCAGCCGGGGCAGGTTTTAGCGACGATTGATCAGTCTGATATTCGCGGGTCGAAACCGCATAATCTTGAT
>Ga0302320_10022046_pt1 | contig 12606 bp, 11 predicted proteins | sample Bog_T0_3_FD_202130 | JGI IMG/M metagenome (GOLD analysis project Ga0302320, IMG submission 202130) | Peat permafrost microbial communities from Stordalen Mire near Abisko, Sweden - Bog_T0_3 | ecosystem: Environmental > Terrestrial > Soil > Wetlands > Peat | place: Sweden: Abisko, Stordalen Mire...
ATCGGCAAAGAGAACTGCATCATCGGACTGAATCGAGTCAAAAAAGCGGCCGAAGATGCCGGCGTTACTATCGTTCTGGAACTACTCAACAGTAAGATCGATCATCACGACTATATGTGCGACCACTGCGCCTGGGGCGTGGATGTGATGAAGGGCGTGGATTCACCGCGCGTGAAATTGCTGTATGACATTTACCACATGCAGATCATGGAAGGCGATATCATTCGTACGGTCCGCGAAAACATTAAGTACATTGGCCATTTCCACACGGGCGGAGTTCCGGGCCGGCACGAATTGGATGATACGCAAGAACTGCAGTGGCGAACAGTGGCGAAGGCGATCGCCGATCTGAATTTTGAAGGTTATTTCGCGCATGAGTTTGTGCCGACGAAAGACCCGCTCACGTCCTTGCGGAACGCTGTGCAGTTGTGTACGGTTTAAGGCTCCACACGGGATGACGCTCATCGTCCAGCCGCCATCCTCTATGATGTTAATTCGAGCTAAATGAAAGTTTCCGTCATCATTCCCGCCGCTGGACTCGGGACTCGCATGGGCCGTAGCGCGCCAGAAAAAGAGGGCATCAGCAGGAAGCAGTTCATGTTGCTCAATGGATCGCCCATTCTGATCCACACCATTCGTAAGTTCGAAAGTTCATCGTTGGTCAACGAAATCGTAGTCGCCCTACGCTCTGACGATATGGAATGGGCCAAAGAATTGTTCAAGAATGCCGGATTGGGCGCTTCCGTAAGACCTGTTGCCGGCGGCGAATCGCGTCAAGAATCGGTGGAGAACGCGCTGGCTTCTATCAAAGACGACACCGATCTAGTGGCCGTTCACGACGCCGTGCGGCCCTTTGTAAGCCGCGAAGTCATTGAGAAAGTGATCCAGGAAGCAAACCAAACGGGGGCGGCGATTGTCGGTATCGTTCCCGTGGACACGGTAAAACAAGTCCAGCGCAACAAGGTGCGCGCCACTTTACCACGCGAGAAGCTGATTCTGACGCAAACGCCGCAAGTATTCCGGCTCAAGCTACTCCGCCAGGCATTTGAAAAAGCGAAGCAGGATCAGTTTACCGGTACCGATGAATCGTCGTTAGTCGAGCGCTTGGACGATGTGGAAGTATCCGTCGTCATGGGCAGTGATCGCAATATCAAGATCACTCGCCCCACCGACATGGATCTCGCCCGTCTCTACCTTTCAGTCGAAAGTGCTGCCGCCGAAAACTCGTAAAGGAATGGATCAAACAGCACTCACCCAATTCCGCATTGGACAAGGTTGGGATACGCATCGCACCGAACCAGGACGCCCCCTCATCCTGGGTGGCATCACTATCCCTAGTGAATTTGGTTTGGCCGGACATTCCGACGCCGACGTCCTTTTTCATGCGGTCACCGATGCGCTGTTGGGATCGTTGGGCCTCGGTGATATCGGCATGCACTTTCCCGATACCGCCGCTGAATGGAAAGGCGCCAACAGCGAACAGTTTCTGCAGCACGCCATCAAACTGGTGGGAGAGCAGGGTTACGCCATCGCTAACGTCGATTCCACCATCATTCTGGAACGGCCGAAACTCAAGGATTTCCGTCCCCACATCCGCGAGAATCTGGCGCGCGTCTTGCACATTCCTGCCTCTTGTGTCGGCGTTAAATTTAAGACGGCAGAGAAGGTTGGTCCTGTGGGCGAGGGCCGTTCTTGTGAAGCGCAGGCCGCCGTTCTGGTGAGCCGTATTCGCTCGGGCGATTGAGGCGACTGAGCGATCGATATGAAAGCCGCCGCAGCCTTTTATCTCCGCTATCTCCTAATCGCCGGCGCCATTGCCGGCGCGGCCTACTCCGCCATCTTGGCGCGTGCGTTGCATTTATACGACCTCGACACACCCGCGTCCATTCAAGCAGCCGTCAATCTGGTTCCCTATAAGTCGGAGTATGTCGCGCGCCTGGGTGCTTGGGACCGCGATCATCGGATATCTCTCTTGAAGCGGTCCGTGGAACTGAACCCGTTCGACTACGAATCGCTGATCCAACTTGGCCTGTATTCAGAGATCACTCTGAACGACCCCAAGACAGCCGAGAGTTACTATCTAAAAGCGGCGGCGGTGAACCACATGCAAGAGCCGAAGTGGACGCTCACGAACTTCTATTTTCGTCGCCAAGACACCAGCGAGTTTTTCCACTGGGCCAACGAAACGCTCAAGATTACTCCTTTTGACGGCGCCAACGTGTTCACGCAAATGTGGCTCATGAGCCAAGATGCGCAGCGCCTGTCCGCGGTTGTTCCCGATCGCCCCCGCTCTTTGATCCAATACACCTGGTTTCTCTCAAATAGCCAGCAATACGCGGCCATCCCGCCTATCGTCCAGCGTTTAGTGCGCGTGGTGGGCCATGACGACCCGCACGCCTGGGGCCGCGATGATCTTATCGCCGGCTCCCTGGATCGCGTGTTAGCCAGTGGCGATCTGCACACCGGCCTGCAATTCTGGACGACCCTGCGCGATGGCCGCTGGATTGACCAAAGTGTTCCAGACGCCAACCATCCGGTCACGAACGGGAATTTCCGGCAGCGCTTTTATAATCACGGTTTTGACTGGCTACCGCTCGAAAGCGAAGGCGTTCACATAGATCAATTTGTCGATGAGCCGTCTGTCGATATCGGATTGTCTGGAGATCAACCAGAGCATTGCACGCTGCTGCGCCAGTATGTAGCAGTTGAAGGTGGATTTTTATACAAGCTGCAATGGAAAGCCGAGGCACAGAACATTCCCCCCGGCATGGGTTTGGCCTGGCATTTGCGCCCTTCGAACGGCAGTGCCGGCCCTGAACTGGTTTCGAGCGATCTTCTCGGCGCGAAGCAAACTTGGGAGTTTCTCGCTACGCCCAATGTAGGTGGCTTTGTCCTCACGCTGGAATCAAATCGGCCCTCTGGGCAAGTCCGGCCCGCCGGCCATATCACCCTTCGCTCCGTCACCATGGACAGGGAGCAATGATTCAGTGGCTCCTCGAGAAAACCGCGCGGCTAGCGCAGTATGGACAGGGCATCGGCGCGGCGGGTAGGCCCTGGGTGCGGGCGGATAAATCCGTCTTGCGGCGCGTGCAGCGTGCCGGGGAAAAACCCCTCATCATTTTTGATGTTGGCGCGAATCGCGGCGATTATGTACAACTGGCTCTGGCCCAATTCGCGAATCAGCCGGTGATGATTCATGCGTTTGAACCGAGCGCGGCAGCGTTTGCGGAACTGTCTCGGCGCATGGCTGGCAGGAACCAAGTTGTGCTGAACAATACGGCGCTCGGTAGTGAAACGGGCGAAAGGATTCTTTATTGCGACGTTGCCGGCTCGGAACTTGGCTCGCTCTATCGGCGTCTGATTGAGCATCATGATATTCATCTAACGAGCCGTGAGCTGGTTCGGGTCCAGACGTTAGATGCATATTGCGCCGCGCATGGCATCGAGCGCATCCATCTATTAAAGCTGGATGTGGAAGGCCACGAACTGGAAGTATTGCGCGGCGCCGCGCGCATGCTCGAACAAAAACGAATCGCCATGGTGAGCTTTGAATTTGGCGGTTGCAATGTGGATGCGCGTACGTTTATGCGTGATTTCTTTCAGCTTTTTACGGCTTACAAAATGCACCTGGCGCGGGTGACGGCCTTCGGCGCTTTTCGGCCGATTTCGAAATATGACGAAGCACTCGAGCAATTTCGCACAACCTGTTTTGTGGCTTGGTGAAACCCGGCGGACCCGGCTGATACCATCGGGAAAATGTTAATTGAACAACAGATCGCAGAGCGGCAGGAGAGGGCCAGTCAAGCCGTTGCCCGCGTTCTCGAGCGGCCGTCCACCGGGATCTATGGCGACTACAAAATAAAATCCGCCAGCGGAAAAACCTATCGAATCGCCTTGCGCGGACCGGGCCGCTCTGAGAATTATTGTTCCTGCCCCGACTTTGCCATCAATACCCTGGGAACCTGCAAGCACATCGAAGCGATCTTTCAGCAGTTGCGGAAACGCAAGGGCAAAGCCCTGGAGAGTTCAACATATCGGCGTACGCGCGCATCCATCTCTTTGCATTACGGGGAGACAATGGAGATCCGCTTACGATTGCCCGCTCCCCCTTCGCCGGCTCTGCAGTCGATAGCGGCGGAATATTTCGACGCCGAAGGAAACCTGAGGCGCGAGCACTACCGGAATTTTGCCCAATTGCTGGATGTGTTCCGCCATGCGGACGACCAAGCCGTGATCTACAGTGACGCGCTCGACTACATCGACCGCGAGAACGAACTGGCGGATGGCCTCGAGTTGGAGCGCGATTTGCTCTCGAAAATAAAGCGCGGCCAAGATCCGCTGGCGAACGTTCTAAAGACCAAGCTCTTGCCTTACCAGCAGCGCGGCGCCATCTTTGCGGCTTGCCGCGGCCGTGTCGTCCTCGCCGACGACATGGGCCTTGGCAAAACGATACAGGCTCTGGCAGCGGCTGAACTGTTGCGGCGCCGCAAAGGGATTGCGAAAGTGCTGGTTGTAGCGCCGGCCTCCGTGAAGTACCAATGGAAAACGGAAATTGAAAAGTTTACAAACCTGCCCGCGCAGATCATCGACGGTTCATTACCAAGGCGCGAGGCGCTCTACGCCCATCCCCAGTTCTTCAACCTCACCAGCTACGAACTGGTGGTCAAGGACGCGAGTTACATGCAAGAACTGAACCCCGATCTGATCATTCTTGACGAGGCGCAGCGCATTCGCAACTGGACCACCGTCACAGCCCGCACCATTAAGCAATTGAAGAGCCGCTATGCCTTCGTCCTGACTGGCACGCCTTTGGAGAACAAACTGGAAGAGCTTTTCTCTGTGGTCGAGTTCGTGGACGGGCGCAGATTGGGTCCGGCCTTCCGCTTCTTGCATGAGCACCGCATGGAAGACGAAAAGGGCCGGCTACTTGGTTATCGTGGGCTGGATCGTATTCATAGTCAACTCGCGCCAGTCTTGCTGCGGCGGACCCGGCAGGAAGTTCTCAAGGAACTGCCTGCGCGAACAGACCAGATCTTTCGCGTGCCGCTGACTGAGGAGCAGGCGGAGCCATACGGCGTACAGAGCGACATTCTTTCCAAGCTCCTGCGGAAATGGGAAAGCCAGGGATGGTTGTCCGAAATCGATCATAAGCGCGTTCTCTGCTGCATCCAAAACATGCGCATGCTTTGTAATTCCACGTTCTTGTACGACAAGGAAACCAATTTTTCGCCGAAGCTGGATGAATTCCGCGAGATTGTTCAAGAGCTGGTCATGGAAGAAAACCGCAAGATAGTGGTATTCAGCGAGTACGAACGAATGACGCATTTAGCCTGCGAGGTACTTCGCAAACTAAAAATCGGCTTCGTCTCGCTTCACGGCGGCGTGCCCTCTCGCCAACGCGGGGCACTGATGGCGAAGTTCAAGGAAGATCCGAAATGCCAAGTATTTCTGTCTACCGATGCTGGCGGCGTTGGGCTGAACCTGCAAGCGGCGTCGGCCGTGGTGAATTTCGAACCGCCTTGGAATCCCGCCCGACTGGAGCAGCGCATAGGACGAGTCCACCGGCTTGGCCAGTCGCGTCCAGTTCATGTGGTGCACATGCTGACCCAGGACAGCATCGAAGAGCGTGTGTGGGAAACGCTGCGGCTGAAGAAGTCGCTTTTCGCAAGTGTCTTCGATTCGCCGGCCGCGGAAGTTAGTTTTGCCAAGCTGGGGCGGAAGTCGGGGCTGCAGGCGATCAAGGAAATCTTGGCCGATCAACCGGAAAAGCCAAAGCCGCCCGTCGAAAGCCGAAAGGCCGCGCCCAAAAATTCGCCACAAGCCGCCGCGGCAGAGGCAGGAAGCATTGGGACCGCAGCCGCCCGCTTGATCGAGGCCGGCGTTGGATTTATGCAATCGCTCGCCTCAAACGGCGACGCCCTATCCAGCTTGTTCACGCAAGATCCACGCACGAAACGCACTGTCTTATCAATCCCGTTGTCGGAAACGGTTGGCCCGCAGCAACTCACGGCGGCGATTTCGAGCTTGCTGAATGCGTTCGGAACCATTGCGGCACGCACTGGTGCAACAAAGTAGAGAGAAATGGGCGTTCTAAACAAACATCAGTCTAGCCCGTTACCGTCGCCGAAAAATCTTCGTACTTGCCCGCGAAATCCTGCACCTTGCCATGATCAAAATGCCAGATCCGCGTCGCCACTTCATCCACCAGATCTTCGTCATGGGTCACTAGCAATACGGTGCCTTCGAACTTCTGCAGCGCAATATTCAAGGCGTTGATCGCTTCCAAATCCAAATGGTTCGTCGGTTCGTCGAACACCAGAATATTCGGTTTTTGCAGCATGATCTTGCAAAACATCATGCGCGCCGCTTCCCCGCCCGACAAAGCCTCGGTCTTCTTCATGCCTTCTTCGCCGGTAAACAACATTTGCCCAAGCAAACCGCGAATCTCTTCGCGCGCCGCTTGCGGATCGAAGTTGTGCAGCCAATCGGAGATCGTTGTGCCCGGCGGTATCGATTCCCGGTGGTCCTGCGCGAAATAGCCGATCTGCGCCTCATGTCCCCAAGTCACCGTGCCGGAATCCAGACCCACATCTTTATCGTCCACGCCCGGCGCATTCGCCAACAGCGCCTTCAATAAAGTTGTCTTACCGGCGCCGTTGCGGCCCATCAACGCAATCTTTTCCCCGCGCTGCACAGACGCGCTGAAGTTTTCAATCACCTTCAGTCCTGGATAGCCCTTCGTTACATTCTTGAACTCAAAAGCGTTTCGTCCCGAGGGTCGCTTCATCTCGAACTTAATGAAGGGGCGTGCAATATTCGAACGCGCCAAGTCCGTGGTTTGCAAGCGCTCCACTTCCCTCTTGCGCGATGTCACTTGGCTCGCGCGTGTACCCGCTGAAAAGCGCGCGATAAACTCATTCAACTGCGCAATCTTCTTCTCGCGCTGCGCGTTTTCCGATTCAATCCGTGACCGAACTTGCGTCTTCTGCAAAACCATGTCGTCATAGCCGCCGGTATACGTGATGATCGTTTGATAATCGATATCCGCCGTATGCGTCGTCACGCTGTTCAGAAAATGGCGGTCGTGCGAAATGGTAATCAGCGTACCGTCGTAATGCGTCAAAAAATTCTGCAGCCAGTGGATCGATTCGAGATCGAGGTAGTTGGTAGGCTCGTCGAGCAGCAAAGCTTGCGGATGGCCGAATAGCGCTTGCGCGAGCAACACGCGAACCTTTTGTCCGCCTTGCAATTCGCCCATCAGCCGGTTGTGAAATGGTTCCGGAATATCTAAACCGTCCAACAACACGGCCGCGTCGGATTCGGCCGTATAGCCATCTTCTTCGGAAACGATGCCTTCTAATTCGCCGAGCCGCATGCCGTCTTCATCAGTGAGTTCGGCCTTGGCATAAAGCTCTTCGCGCTCGGCAAGAGCCTTCCACAAAGGCATATTGCCCATAATCACGGAGTCCACCACGCGAAACTTATCGAACGCGAACTGGTCCTGACGCAAAATGCCGAGCTTCTTCGGACGGACGACAGTGCCTTTTTGGGGCTCCAGTTCTCCAGAGAGCAGCTTCATGAACGTGGACTTACCGGCGCCATTGGGACCGGTCAAACCATACCGCCGCCCGGGCAGAAAAGCGGTGGCGACATCTTCGAACAGAATTTTAGCGCCGTAGCGCATGCTTACATTGCTTACAGAGATCATGGGATCGAACGAGGTGGGAAACTTTTATCTTAACAGAAACTTTTGATCGGATAATCTTATAGTCAACTCTGAATGAAGCCAGAACGGCGTTTGCCGGTCACTCCTTTAACTCTCGAAGTCGTGCGCGAACTCGCGCATGCGGAAGCCGTTCAGGATGAGTGGACCCGTTTCACCGCAAGCGTACCCGGCATCACGCCCTTTCATCTCTCCGCCTGGCAGCTAACGTGGTGGCGGCACTTTGGTGACGGCCGTCTGCACATCATGCTGTTCCGCAGCCTCGATACGCTTGTGGCCATAATTCCTTGCTATCTGACCGAGCAAGACGGCCGCCCGACCCTCAAGCTGTTGGGCTCGGGGATGGCCAGTTATTTAGAACCGCCCATCGCTGCCGCCCAGCGTGCCGACGTGGTCTCTCTGCTGAAGAGCCATCTGCTCGCCAACAAAACCTGGCAAATGTGCGATTGGCGCAATGTCGCGCCGGCGTCGCCCCTCGCAGGGCTGCAATTGGGTGACGGCTTTGACGTGAAAATTGCGCCCGATAGCGAATGGTCGCAGGTGCCCATTCAAGGCACGTTCCAGCAGTACTGGGAGGGTCGATCTTTCTCATTGCGCCGCAATTTTCTCAAATACCTCGACAACAGCAGCGCATTCACGGACCGTCCGCGCCTGGAAGTCGTGAACCAAGCCGATCCGGAATTTGTCAACGCCATCATCCGCCTGCAAGGCGAGCGCGCCGACGCCTTTGCTCATGCCAAGGAGGGCGCTGCCGCTTTCCTGGTGGATCTGGCCAAAGTCTGCGACGAGGCCGATCTGCTTCGCATGTTTGGTTTGCGCTACGACAAGAAGCTGGTCGCCGCCGCGCTGGCCTTCGTCCATCGCAACACTGTCTACGCGTTCGCGGGTGGGCACGATCCTGATTTTGAATCCCTCGGCTTTGGCCGCCTGCTGCTTTTCGAAGGGCTGCGACACGCCTTTCAACAAGGCTGCCGGGCTTGGAACTTCTTGCGCGGCAACGAACCCTACAAGCTGCTTTGGGGTGCGCAAATCACTCCTACCGCTAGAATTACCATAGAACGAAAGCCGAATGCATCGGAAGCAATCGCCGCGCCTAAGTTACAATAGAAGTCATTCCGCTCAGCGGTCTATAGCTCTTCAAACGATGATAGAACTCTTTCGCGATACTCTTCGCTACCGTGAATTGATTTGGGCGTTGGCCCTGAAAGAACTCAAGATTCGCTACAAGCGTTCGCTCCTGGGCTTTCTTTGGGCTCTGCTGAACCCCATGTTGCTGTGTTTGGTGTTGACGGTGGTGTTCTCAAAGCTGCTGGGGTCTCCGCATCTTCACTTTCCTGTATTCTTACTGAGCGTATTGCTTCCCTGGACGTTTTTCTCTCAGTCGCTCAGCTATGCCGCTGAATCGATAGTCGGCAACGGCGATTTAATCAAGAAAGTCAAAGTAGCCAAGCTCGTCTTTCCCGTGGCTGCGGTGGTATCCAACATGATTAACTTACTTCTTTCGCTAATTCCGTTGTTAGTGATTGTGTTACTCATCGGACACCCTGTTTTTCTAACCTGGCTCTATCTGCCGATTCCGATAGCGGCGCTGGCGATCCTCACCTTGGGCGCCACTTTTTTCTTTGCCGCCCTGAACGTCTATTACCGTGACGTGTCCCACATGCTGCAGATCATTTTGCAAGTTTGGTTCTATCTCACCCCCATCATTTATTCGCTCGATGACATTCATATTCCGGCAAAATATCAGCTTTTTTTCAAGCTAAATCCGGTTTCCTACGCGCTCAACGGCTTCCGTTATGGAGTTTATTATGGCCATGTGCCTCCCCTTCGCTCCATTGTCGCGTCTTTTGCATGTGCTTTTATCGCCCTTTTCCTGGGCTTCTCGTTATTCCGTCGGCGTCAACACGATTTTGTTTTTTACGTCTAGCGAAGCATGAACCACCAATCCATCGCCATTCAGCTCCAAAACGTCACCCAGCGCTTCCGGGTCATTCACGAGCGGCCTGATACGATCCGCGAATTGTTCGCGCGCTTCAAAAAAAGCCGCATCAGCTATCACGATTTTGAAGCGGTCTCCGACGTTTCGTTGCAAGTCCGGCGCGGTGAAATCGTCGGTTTGATTGGCCGCAACGGTTCAGGCAAAAGCACGCTCCTCAAAATTGTGGCCGGTGTCTACCGGCCCACCACGGGACAGGTCACGATTAACGGCACCTTGGCGCCAATGATCGAGCTCGGCGCCGGCATGCATCACGAACTAACAGGCCGTGAAAACATCTTGCTAAACGGCTTGCTGATGGGCTATTCCAAAGAGCTGATGCAGTCGCGCGAAAAGAAAATTGTCGAATTCGCCGAACTTGGCGATTTTATCGACGCGCCTGTCAAACAATACTCTTCTGGAATGTACATGCGACTAGCTTTTGCCGTCGCCACGGAAGTGGACCCGGACATTCTGGTTGTCGACGAAATCTTGGCAGTCGGGGATTTCAATTTTCAGGAAAAGTGCCTCCAGCGCCTGCGCGCTTTCCGTGAAGCCGGCAAGACGATTCTCTTCGTAACCCACAGCCTCGATCAGATCGAATCCTATTGCGACCGGGCCCTCTTTCTTGAAAAGGGCAAGATAGCGGTGGAAGGTACGCCCGCCGAGGCCATCAAGGCATACCTGGGCCAATCGATGATAGAAGAACCAGTGTTGGTGGAAACACCGTCTCCTCGAGCCTGAAGAGCGCGCAAAACTTTACCAACCGGCGCCCTGCGCCTTCGGTTCTGAATCTGTAGCTGCACGGTAGCGCCGGTCTAAGCTCTCGAATTGCCGGCTGTGGCGCACTCCTGTCTTGTGGGCCATGTATTTGCCCAAGAGCCAGAGTATTTTCAAGCCGTAGACCGAACTTTGCACGAAACTCGCTGAGGATGCTTCCTTGAAGTAGCGCACAGGCACTGCAATTTCGTCGATGCGTAATTGGCAAGCCACGGCTTGCGCTATGATTTCCTGATCGAACACAAAGCCATCGGAATTCATTTCAAAGTTCACCGCCTCCAGTGCCGAACGGTGAAACGCGCGGTAACCTGTGTGATACTCCGAATGATCCAAGCCAAAACATAAGTTTTCGAGCGCAGTGAGAAAACGGTTCGAATAATACTTCCACCAAGGCATGCCCTGTTCAAGCGCAGAGCCCGCTTGCAGGCGAGATCCTAATACGATATCGGCCTTGCCGTCAATGATCGGCTGGATGATTTCGGGCAGCAACGTCGGATCATACTGATAATCCGGATGCACCATTGCCACAATATCGGCGCCCGCTTTCAACGCTTCGCGATAGCAAGTCTTCTGATTGGCGCCGTAGCCAAAATTACGCGTATGCACAAAGACTTCCAGATTCAGCCGCCGCGCGATCGCAATCGTGTCGTCTGTTGAGCCGTCATCCACCAAAATGATGGAGTGAATGCAGTCCTTCGGCAACTCTTCATATGTCATTCGCAAGGTGCGCGCCGCGTTATACGCCGGCATCACCACGATTACTTTAGGATGCATGGAAATTCCTCTTTTTCACATTTCGCGCCACCGCCACAAATTGGTACCCGAAAAGCGTCTGCCAATTTCGTGCGAGCCACGCGTTCGCCGCATGCAACGCGGAAAATACTCTTCCCTGATACGATGCGGGCACCACTAGCGGCAAAGGAATGGGCGTGGCTGTCAATGTCTCGAGTTCGAGGCCTGCCTCTCTCATCAATTGCCGGAAACTCTTGCGGGTAAAAAAGTGCAAGTGCGTTTTGTCTAGGAGTCCGCGGTCTTGATAATCGAACCGCCCGAATAGTAAATTCAGTCGCACATAGATGTTGGCAACGTTCGGTAGAGAAATAATCACTTCGCCGTTGTCGCTCAAGTGCCGCGCGAATTCGCACAAAACCGCTTTGGGGTCTTTCAAATGCTCCAAGACATCCCCAAAAATCATTAGATCGAACGGTTGGGTGAAGCGTGGGAGTGGCCCATCCAGATCCAAAAGCAGAAATTCGTCGCAATGTTTGGCCGCCTCTTCTCCCAAGACGCTATCGGCCTCAAGTCCGGTTACCCGGAACCCTTGCGAACGCAACTCTCCCGCCAGATAACCATGCGCGGCGCCCACATCCAGCAACCGGCGGCCTCTTCCCTGCCCCGCCAGCCGCAAAATCACCGAGTGGCTCGAATAGACGTCCGATTTCTTAGATTGATAGGGCGAATCGGCAACGCTGCGTTGCGTCTGGTCTGTGGTGGAAGTCATAGGCCCGAAGCGCCCAAAATGGCCGTAAAACCTTCCTTGAGTATGCCACAGTTAACTATTTTGCGGCTGGAGTGTCGCTTTTGTTTTCGTGGTATTCCTGCTCTGTATTGATTTCCCAGAGGTTCGCTTTTTCAAAGGAGCCTTTGGCGATATTCTCCACCGCCGTGATCGCCGTCAGCATCGAGTGGTCCTGGTTATTGTACTTGTGCATGCCATTGCGGCCCACCAGGAAAAGATTCTCGAACTTGTCGACAAAATCGCGGATCACATCGAAGCGGTCATAGGTACCAAAATAGGCCGGATAAGTCTTAGGGACCCGAACAACATGGCCATCGACGACATCTTTCGGGTCCAAAATACCGATTTTGGCCAGTTCGGCCACACCGAAATCCTGCATGGCTTTGTCGGACATTTTCCAAAGCTCGTCAGTATCGTTGCAGAAGTACTCGAGGCCGATCCAAACCTTCGATGGATCGGCGACCATAAACGGGCTCCAATTATTGAAGATTTGTAATCTGCCGATTTTGACTTCGGGTTCCTGAATGTAGATCCAGGTGTCTTTGAGCAAACTGCCATCGGGCTCAGTAACGAGTAATTTATTGACGAGGAGGCCGACGGTAATAAAAT
>Ga0302320_10022047_pt1 | contig 12606 bp, 8 predicted proteins | sample Bog_T0_3_FD_202130 | JGI IMG/M metagenome (GOLD analysis project Ga0302320, IMG submission 202130) | Peat permafrost microbial communities from Stordalen Mire near Abisko, Sweden - Bog_T0_3 | ecosystem: Environmental > Terrestrial > Soil > Wetlands > Peat | place: Sweden: Abisko, Stordalen Mire...
TGGGGACTGTGTGACATGCACGGGAACGTATGGCAATGGTGCCGGGATTGGTATGGTGGATACGCTGATTCGGGCACGGACGATCCGACGGGGCCTGCAACAGGCTCGTACCGCGTGCTTCGCGGCGGTGGCTGGTCCGGCGGGGCCGGGTTCTGCCGGTCGGCGGGCCGCGGCGGGTACTCGCCGGTGATCCGGTGCCGCGACCTGGGCTTCCGTGTCTCCCGAGTTCCGGCGGAATAGTCGAGTGGAGTGAACGGAGCCGGTGCGCGGCCCGAGCGCAGGCCCGCAGCGCAGCCGGGCCGTAGCCGCACCCGCAAGCGGGTACCCGGCATAGGCGAAGCGGGCGCGCCGACGGCGCGTTGGTTTGTGCGAGCCCCAACGGGGCGTCGGTTCGCCCAGCGAAGGGCAACGCCCTGGTAACTCAGACGCCCACGTAAATCATCTCCGACGGCCCAACGGGCCGGTCATTCCAAAGAAACGCTTGGCCCGTTGGGCCGAAACGGATGTCTAGCGGGGATGCCTGTTTCCCAGGGCTGCGCCCTTCGCTGAGCGAACCGCTGGGCCTTCGGCCCGAATTTCGATCGCCGTGCCGTACCGGAACAAGAACCAGTTTGTGTGAGCCGTAAGGGAAACAACAATGAATGGGAGGCGTTTTGAACTGGGCCCCTGTGCATAATTCAGGGAAATTGTCTATAATAGGGATTGTCGCCCTTTCTGGCTTGTTGCGCCAATCGCCTAACTGAAAATAGGGATTGCCTGATGTGTACCCGCTTGAAGTCGCTTTGGACCGCCCTGCCCTGCCTCGTCTGTTGCCTTGCCCTGGCTGTTCCCCTGAAGGCCGAGGAGCCGCAACCGCCGGCCGAGAATGCCGCGCCGGCCGCGCCGCCCAAAGACAAGAACGATAAATCGGCCCAGCCCCTGAGCAAGGAAGTCCGCCAGCAGATCGCCCGTTACCGGTCGGCCCGCAAGCCGGCCCAGCGTGCCGAGGCGATCAAGGCGATGGTCGCCTTGGGCGATGACGGCAAGGCCGCGGCCAAGGAGCTTTTCGAGAAGGAACTGAAGCTCGCCGAGCCGGCCGTCGGCGCGGCCCAGCAACCGACAAAGTACGACAAGCAACTTGAAAAACTCCGCAAGGTGCTTGCCGATCTGCGCCACGACCCCGATCTCTCCAAGGAACAATTGAAGAACGAGGGCCTGCCCGCCCTGGAAGAACTGAACGTCGTTTATGCCCAGTGGTTCCGCGCCTCGGCGGCCCGTTCGGCCAAGACGGCCCACGTACACGATCAGCTTCGCCAGATGATCGCCGTACTGAAGATCTTGCAGGACAAGTGGGCCATCGACGCGCCGATTCCGGTCAACGACTATCTCATGCAGGCCGAGGGGCAACTGGGCAAGCTGGCCGACAAGGACGACGAAGAAACCCAGAAGGTCCTGGCCGAGAACCGCGGCAGGGCGGCGAAGTTCCCCGCCGACATCCGTTCCGGCATGGACGCGGTGAACGCCGTGCGCATGCTCTGCGGACTGCGCCCGTTGGTCTATGACGAGAAGCTCTGCGCGGCAGCCACGGAACACAGCACGGACATGCAAGAGCACGATTACTTCTCTCACGAATCGCCGACCCCGAGCAAGAAGACCCCTTGGGACCGGGCGAAGCTGGCCGGCACCACGGCCTCCGGCGAGAACATCTACAAGGGCTCGAACGCCTCGATCGAGGCCATCAAGGCCTGGTTCCTCAGCCCGGGGCACCACAAGAACATGCTGAGCGAAGGGGCGCATCGCCAGGGACTAGGCCGCGCGGCGAACGTCTGGACGCAGATGTTCGGCGACTGAACCGCCAGGTCCTGCTTCGTGTTCTGCTTACACCCGTTCGAGCACGACAAGCTTCCCCGCCGCGCGAAGCCGGGCGGCCAGCAACGGGACGATCTGCTCGCGGTCGAGGATGCCTTGCTGGCGGAAGGCGATGTCGCCCGCGGCACGGTTGCGGGCGCCGCCCAGGACGATGTTGACGCGGTCGGCCACTTGCAGCAACACGCAGAGTTCCGTTACGCCGCTGTCCTCGATCAATCGATCGAGGGGCTCATCGAGCAGGTTGTAGACTTGGTTCAGCGTCACGGCGCCTTCGGTCACGAGATCGATTCCTTCGATCTCATAGCGCGGAGGCGCGACAAGGCTCGCTGCTTCCTGCTCGACGTCCACCGGCCTGCCGAGCATGCGCGCCACGAGCGCGGCGGTCGTCCCGCCGCAAACGACTTTGATTCCGTCGCTTTGCAGGAAGCGGCGGACAACCTCATAATCGCTGCCCTTCTGCGCCGGGGGACCGGTAAAGAGGTTGACGATTTGTCCGCGCCGGCAGTGCGCTAAAACGGCCGTGGCGTCGTCGCCCGCGCGGGGCGACAGCCGCAGCGCCTCGCGGTGGACGCACGCGGCGATCTCGGACAGCGCCGCTCCGCCGGTGAGCGAGTGGTTGACGAAGCGCACCACGCCCTCGGTTTGCCAGCCGTAGGGCATCGCCCGCCCCATGCCGGCCTGGGTGATGCCGTCGCTGGTCAGCAGCAGGCCGTCGCCCGGTTCGAGCCAGCAACTGCTTTCCGCCGCCAGCGCCCCTGGCAACTCCAACGGCCTGGCCGGCAGGCTCGACGCATGTCCGCGGCTGATCAGGATCGGCGGCGGCGCTTCGTAAGAGAGCACGGTGGCCATGCCGTCGTTGAGCACCCGCGCCACGCTGAAGGCGGCGAATGGCCGCTGCGGATCGCGGTTGCGTTGCATCGTGTCGGCCACCGAGGCGAAAGCCCTGCGCAGGGAGAAATCGAGCTTCAGGAGTTCCAGCAAGCGGCTGGCGCACAACTGCGCCGCGATCCGCGCCCGCACTCCCGAGCCGATCCCGTCCGCGCACACCAGGTTGGTCGTCGCCGGCGTCCGATCGCAGGCGAACAAGTCGCCGCACGGCGCGCCCGCCTTCTTGGACGATTGCGCCGCGACAATTTCCACATGCACGTAGCCCTCGCTCATCACTTTGCCTGCACGGTAAAGCCGTTGGGAACGTCGCGCGGTCCGCCGCCGTCCGCGCCGGCAATCAACATCAGCTTCTCCACCAGGTCCTCGCCGCGGGCCGTGCTCTCGCCCAGGAACTGCGCGAGTTGCTCGGCCATGCGTATCTGGTGGTCGAGCAGTTCGCGGGCCTGCCGGACCGTCTCCGAGCGGACGTGGTCGAGTTTCTTCTGGCTGTCGTGGTTGTGCGTGATGTTGACGAAAATGCCCACGTACTGATTCTCTTCCGGCAACGCATAGAGGATCTGGTAGCAGAGCAACCCGTACTTTTTGTGCTCGACGGTCATTTCCGCTTTTGCCGGCTGGCCGCAGGCGAGGCGTTCGAAGGGCTGCGGGTCCATCAGGTACGAGATCGGCTGTCCGAACACCGCTTCGGAACACATGAAGAACTTCTGGAACGCGGGATTCATGTTCAGGATGTGGAGGTGGTCATCGAGGATCACGATGCCGTTGGGGCTGGTTTCGATGATGCGGTCGATCCGCTGTTCGGCCAGGCGTTTCATGCGGGGCAGGCACATTTCCGCCTCGGCCATGCCGCGGATCACAGCCACCGCCTTGTCGCGGCACGTGGCGTAGCCGCAGGCGCCGCAATTCAGTTGGTCTTCCGGCCGCGCCTTGCCGGTCCGCTGCAATTCCTGCCGGATCTCCTCCTCGCTCACCGCCGGCGCTGCGTCGCGCGGCGCGGCTTCAAAGGAGGTGGCCAGTCCGGGATCGCGGCGGCGATCGCCCGGTTCGCTCGTCGGGCGGCACGCGTCATACTCCAGCACGTCCGCGCGGCAATGGAACGCGTTGCGGGCGATCGGCATGGCCGGCCCGTTCACGCAACCTTGCGGGCAGAAGAGCGGTTCCAGCACGCGCGGCCCGTCTCCCGCGGCGATCGCGTCCAGGGCCATGCAAAGCTCCTCGTAGCCGCTGGCCGTAACGACGCGGCCGTCGAGCATGTCGGCGCTCCATCCGGCCGTGCGCACGCTCCCGCCTTCCAGCGCATAGAGCCGCGCGGCGCCGGTGGGCTTCTCGTCGAATTCGCTCTCTTCACAAGCCGCCAGGTCGATCTTTTCCGCCGCCAGCCAGTCGTCGAGTTCCTGGAACGTCAACACGCAATCCACCAGCCCTGCGAATTCCGGCCGATCCGCTTCGGCCTTCTTGGCCACGCACGGTCCGATGAAGACTACGCGAACCTGGTCTCCGGCCAACCGCGCGCGGATATGTTTGGCGTGGGCGATCATGGGCGAGACCACCGGCATGAGGTTCGGCGCCTCCTCCGGCCGATACCGTTCCACGAAACGGACAACGGCCGGGCAGGCGGTCAGGATGTGCGGCCGTTGCGGGTTTGCCGCCGCGATCGCGGCGCTTTGCAGGGCCACGTGCCAGGCCCCGACGACCGTCTCGCCCACGTACGCGAAACCCAATTGCCGCAGGGCCGAGGGGAGCCGTTGCCGCAAGACCGTCCGATAAACGGCCGCGAACGACGGCGCGATGCTGGCCGCCACGCGTACGCCCGGCGAAAAAAGTTGCCTCGCCCGATCGAGGTCGGCGCGGTGCGACTTCGCGCCCTGCGGACATTCGCGCACGCACGTGCCGCAACTGATGCAACGTTCGGCCACCACGTTCGCCTGGCCCTCGTGCATGCGAATGGCCTTCACGGGACAATAGCGCACGCAACGGTAGCAGTCGCGGCACCGCGCCTTGTTGGTGAAAACCACCTGCCCGCCGGCTGTGCCTGGTCCCAGCGACATGTCACGCTCCCATATCGAAAAAACGGAAAGCCATCAACTTCTTTCAAACCACCGCGGGCGCGGCGCAGCGAACCTCGCCCTCGATGGCCTTTACGGCCGCTTCCAGCGTGCAGTGCCGGATCGTCTGCTCGCCCACGTGAACCGTGGGACCTTCATTGCACTTCTCGAAACAAAAGCTGGCCTGCACCTCCACCTGGTCTTCGAGATCCTCGTTCTCGATGTAGGACGCCAGCGACTTGAGCAGTCCCTGCGACCCGCGAAGGAAGCAACTCGTGCCCACGCACACCGAGACGACCAACTTCTCGCGCGGCTCGGCGTCGAGCACGACGATCGACTCGCCCCGGATACGGCGGCGGTTCTGGTAGCCCGTGTGCAGCAGTTCATGGGCCGCGCGGCTACCGGGCTCGTGCAGGTACTTCGCGTAACACTCGTTGACCACGTGGTTGTCCTGCGGCTTGTGCAGTTGCATCATCGTGTCGGCGTCGTACAGGCCCTTGGCGCGCGCCAGCCGCACGGCGCCGTCGGAGGTCACGGGCTGCCCCGCGCCGCCGATGCACCCGCCCGGACAGGCCATCACTTCCACGAGATCGTAGTCGCATTCGCCGCGGCGAACCTTTTCCACGACGTTCATGGCGTTCCGCAATCCGTGTACGACGGCCAACCGCACGGTCACGTCCCCCGCGCGGATCGTCGCCTCGCGGACGCCCGCCTCGCCGCGCACCTCGCGGAACTCGAAGGCGTCCAGCGCCATGCCTTGCAGTTTTTCCACCGCGTAGCGGAGCACCGCCTCGGTCACGCCCCCGCTGGCGCCGAAGATCACGCCCGCGCCCGTCTTGAAACCCAACGGCATGTCGAGCGACTGCGGTTCCAGCCTCTCGAAGCAGAGTCCCGCCTCCTCGATCATCCGCGCCAACTCCTGGGTGGTGAGCACGAAGTCGACGTCGCGCCGGCCGCCCGCGGCGAACTTCGGCTGCCGGGCCTCGAACTTCTTGGCCGTACAGGGCATGAGGGAGACGATCACGAGGTTTTCTTCCGCGACCTTCAGCCGCTCCGGAAGCATCTTGCGGGCCAGCGCGCCGAACATCTGCTGCGGCGAACGGCAACTGGAAAGCCGGCCCAGTTGGTCCGGACAAAACTGCTCCGCGAACTTCACCCATGCCGGGCAGCACGAGGTAAACTGCGGCAGTTTCTCGCCTTTTTGCTTGCGGGCGATAAACTCGTTGGCCTCTTCCAAGACGGTCAAGTCGGCGGCAAAGCTCGTGTCGTACACCGCGGCAAAACCCAGCGCCTTCAGCGCCGCGACGATGCGGCCGGTCTCGATCCGCCCCGCGGGCATGCCGAAGCATTCGCCCAGCGCCACGCGGACCGCGGGCGCGATCTGCGCCACCACCTTCTTCGACGGATCGTGCAGCGCCTTCCAGACGTCGTCGCATTCGGGCCGCGGCGTCAACGCCCCCGTCGGACAGACCGACGCGCAAAGGCCGCAGTTCACGCATTCGCCGTCCGCCAGGTTCTTGCCGAAGGCCGGAATCACGCTGGCCCTCGCCCCGCGGTATGCAAAATCGATCGCGCCGACGCCCTGGATCTCATCGCAGGCCCGCACGCAATCCCCGCAGAGTATGCACTTGTTCGGATTGCGGACCAGCGCGACGCTCGTGCTATCAACGGGTTGCGGCCGGTGCGTGGGTCTGAAGCGGACGCGATCGACGCCCAGCCGCCGCGTCAGGTCCTGCAGCTTGCAGGTTGCGTTCTTCGGACACGTGGGACACGTCTGCTCGTGATTCGCGAGGATCAACTCCAAGGCCATTTTGCGCATCTGGCGGATTTCCTCCGTGTGCGTGCGCACCACCATTCCCGCTTCGGGCGGCGTCGAACAACTGGCCACGATCCCGCGGCCCTCGACGTCGACCAGGCACAGGCGGCAGGCCCCGTAGATGCTCAGCTGCGAATGGTAGCAAAAGGTGGGAATCTCGATGCCGGCCTTGCGAGCAGACTCCAAGAGGTTTCGCTCGCCTTCAATGGGAATGGCGACGCGATCGATCGTGAGAAAGTTCTGGGGTTCCATGTGGTTCAATCCTCGGTTCGTTGTTCGTTTCGCGGTGCGGCGCCGGGTCATGGTTCTCGTGACGGCGCGGAGCGTCGTCGCGAGGACTCCCTCACACGCCCATGATGGCGTGGAACTTGCAGGCCGCGGCACACGCGCCGCACTTGATGCACTTCTCCGCGTGGATGTGGTGTGGCCGTTTCCGTTCGCCTTCGATCGCGCCCACCGGACACTTCTTCACGCACACGGTACATCCTTTGCAAACGTTGGCCAGGATCTCCGGCCGGCCCAGCGCCTTGCAGCGGCCCGCCGGACAGCGTTTTTGGAAAACGTGCGCCTCGACCTCCGCACGGAAATACCGTAGCGTGGCCAGCACGGGGTTGGGCGCGGTCTTGCCCAACCCGCAGAGCGAGCCCTTGCGAACGACCTGCGCCAACTGCACGAGCAGGTCGAGCGTCGATTGCTCGGCCCGTCCTTCGATGATGTCGTCCAGGAGGACCAGCATCTGCCGGGTGCCTTCGCGACAGAGCACGCACTTGCCGCACGACTCGTTCTGCGTGAATTGCATGAAGAAGCGAGCCACGCTCACCATGCACGTCTGCTTGTTCATCACCACCAGCCCCCCGGAGCCGACCATCGCCCCCACGCCTTGGAGCGAATCGAAGTCCAAGGGCAAATCCAGGTGCTCATGTGTCAGGCAACCGCCCGAGGGACCGCCAATCTGTACGGCCTTGAAGCCGTCGTCGCACGGGTTGCCGTTGTCGTCGAGCACGCCGCCGCCGATGTCGAAGATGATCTGCCGCAACGTGGCGCCGAAGGGCACTTCGATCAGGCCCGTGTTGGCGACGTGCCCCGTGAGCGCGAAGGTCTTCGTGCCCGGCGATTTCTCCGTGCCCACGGCGCGGAAGTCGGCCGCGCCCCGCGCGAGCACCAACGGCACCGTGGCCAGGGTTTCCACGTTGTTGATCACCGTGGGACATCCCCAGAGTCCGCTCTGGGCGGGAAAGGGCGGCTTGGGCCGCGGCATGCCGCGCTTGCCTTCGATCGAGCCCATCAAGGCCGTCTCTTCACCGCAGACGAAGGCCCCGGCGCCTTCCATCACCTGGACGCGGAACGAGTGGGCGGTGCCGAACAATCGGTCGCCCAGCAGTCCCATTCCCTCCGCCGCGCGGACCGCGTTGCGGATGCGGCGAACCGCCAGCGGATACTCGGCCCTCACGTAGACGAAGCCCCCGTCGGCGCCGATCGCCCGCGCGGCGATCATCATGCCCTCAATCACGCTGTGCGGATTCCCCTCCATGACGCTGCGGTCCATGAACGCGCCGGGATCGCCTTCGTCGCCGTTGCAGATCACGTATTTCTTGCCCGCGGCTTGCCGCCGCGTAAGTTCCCACTTGCGGCCCGTCGGGAAACCGCCCCCGCCCCGCCCGCGCAGGCCGGATGCGATCATTTCCTGGCAGATGGCCTCGGGCGTCAAGCCGCAATAGGCCTTTTGCGCAGCCGCATATCCGCCGTGGTGGATGTACTCGCGGATGTCGTCCGGATCAATCCGGCCGCAAAGCTTCAGCACGGTCCGCCGCTGCCGTCCGTAGAACGCGATGTCGCGGGTACCCCGGCAACTTTGGCCGGTGGCTGGATCCCGATAGAGCAACCGCTCGACCGCGCCGCCGCCTTGCAGCGTAGTCGCCACGATTTCCGCCACGTCCGCGGGCTTGACCCGCGTATAGAGAATGCCGTCGGGCTCGATCGTCACCAGCGGACCCATCTGGCAAAAACCCTGGCACCCGCTGCCGGAGACATAGACGTCGTGATGCGACGGAATGCCGCTTTCCGTTTGCAGACAGGTGGTTACCGAAAGTCCCGCCTCGGCAATCCGGGCGACAAACTCATCGTGTACTTTCAAGGCGCCGCCGGCCACGCAGCCCGTCCCGGCGCAGATCACCACGCGGCGATCTACCTGCGCCAAGGCCGCGCCAAAGGCGTCGCTTACCGCCGGCAAATCCAGGGAACCGATCGTAGGGGAATACACACTGGTCATCAGGTGGTCTCCTTCGCAACAAGCTCGTCGACAAGCGCCACGGCCTTTTCCGGCGTCATCAATCCGTGAACGTCGTCATTGATGACGACCACCGGCGCCAAACCGCATGCGCCCAGGCAAGATACGGTCTCCAGGGTGAACAGCATGTCGCGCGTCGTGTTGTTCGCCGGGTCGATCTTCAACCGCTCGTAGAGCGCCTCCAGGATGGGAATCGACTTGCGCACGTGGCACGCGGTCCCGTCGCAAAGCCGGATCGTGAACTTGCCGCGCGGTTTGAGCGTAAAATGCGAATAGAACGTCGCCACGCCGAAAACGCGCGCAGGCGGAAGATCGAGCGAAGTGGCCACAAAGGTCAGAACCTCTTCCGGCAGGTACCGATACTCCTCTTGCACTTCCTGGAGGATGGGAATCAATCGCGCCGGGTTGCGCGCATTGCGGTCGAGTATCTCGCACACTCGCGCAAACGACCGCCACCGCGCAGCCGCGGCGACAGGCGGTTCGGGGATTCCTGGTGCTTGGTCCATGTCGATGCTCCTTTATATTGCTTACGGTTGATCGCGAAACAAACCTCCGGCTGTGGCAACGGTTTGCTTCAGGTCAACCCGTGACGAGTTTAGAATACGGGTTCTTTGATGTCCTGAACGCTCTTTTCCGGCTCCCGCACGACGCGAGTCGCCACGGGCGGCGTCTTTCGCAGCATCGCCGCCAGACGGCTGGAAAGCACCGCCAGGCTCGACGCCAACTTGACGTCTTCCACAATCACCGTCTCCGGCACCTGAAGCGTCACCGGCGTGTAGTTCCATATCGCACGCGCGCCCGACAGCACGAGATACTGCGTCACGTCCTGCGCGGCGCCGGCGGGCACGGTCAGCACGGCAATGCGAACGTGCATCCGCTCGATCAGATCCTGCAGCTTTTCCATCGCGAAGATTTCCTTCCCGTGAATCTGCGTGCCGATCTTGGCCGGGTCGCAATCGAACCCCGCCACGATGTTCAAGTTGAATTCCTTGAACCCTTCGTGACCGAGCAACGCGCTGCCCAGACAGCCCGCGCCGACGAGAAAGGCGTCGGTCGCGTTGTTCCAGCCGAGGAAATCGCGAATCGCCTGGATCAGTTCCGAAACCTGATAGCCGACCTTCGGCTTGCCGACGATCCCGGTCACCGCCAAGTCTTTGCGGACCTGGACACTGACGAGGTCCAACTCGGCCGCGATCCGCGTACAGGATACGATGTCGCGACCGCGGGCTTGCAGCGAATACAGGTAACGCAAATACGTCGGCAATCGCCGAATACTGGGCAACGGCGCCGAGCGGATGATTTCGTCTGACATGGAACTCTCCTTGCGATCATGTATTATCGATATCTATATATCGATAACGTATTATCTATAATTTACGAATTCCGATTCGTTGTCAAGGGCACACCAAAGTTTTTTTCAAAAATCTATTTTCGTTGTCCAATTTGCGATATTCCCGATTTGTAGAATCATACTTCTTGTGGTGTGTGTCTTATTACATTGGTGTGGTGGCTCGTGAAGTCGATCCTTGAAGTTCCCGAGGTGCCTGGACGCCTCCCCCCACCCGTGAGATAATGCCCGCATGAATCCGTTCATGAATGCCAGTCTGAGTCACGACGTCGTCCACGGCTACATCCCCTTCACGTCGCCCCAGGGCCTGCCGGAAGGTGAGATCGCCGAACAGGCGGTCATCGACAATCCCTGGATCCAGCGGCTCCGCCAGATCCACCAGTTGCAAACCGCCTGGCTGGTCTATCCCACGGCCGAGCATACTCGCTTCCAGCACGTCCTCGGGGCGATGCATCTGGCCAGCCGCATGATCGAAGCGACCTTCGACAGCCTGCGCGAGGCCTGTCCCGACGTACCCAGCCGCGGTTATGTCGAATCGCTCGTGCGGATGGCGGCCCTCCTGCACGACGTGGGCCACGGACCGTTCGGACATTTCTTCGACGCCCATTATCTCTCCGCGTACGGGCTGAACCACGAGATCGTCGGCAGCCGGATCATCCTCGACCAGTTGGCCGACCTGGTCAGCGGCGTGCGGCGGAACCCCAACAGCCAAATGGCCGCGGACGAACATCTCGATCCGCGGCAGATCTGCTTCCTCATCATGCGGCCCAGCGCCGCCACCGCCAGCGAAGGCCCCCTGTGGCTGCGCTTCCTCCGCAGCCTGTTCTGCGGACTGTATACGGTCGATAACATGGATTTTGTGCTCCGCGACGCCTACATGTCGGGCTATAGCCAGCGGGCCTTCGACCTGGACCGCCTGCTCCGCTATAGCCTCTTCACGCCGCGCGGGCTGACGATCCACGAGCGCGGCCTCTCGGCCCTGGAACGCTTCATCGCCGTGCGGGGCGATTTGTTCCGCAGCGTCTACTACCATCGCACCGTGCGGGCGATCGACCTCACTTTGCAGGAACTATTCATCGACAGCAAGGCCGACCTCTTCCCCGGCAATCCCCTGGACCATCTCGACGACTATCTGCACTTCACCGAATGGTCGTTGCTTGTCCGCGTGGCCGACTGGCACCGCGCCACCGATCCGCGGTTGCGGTCGCTGGGGCAGCGATGGCAGGAGTTCCTCGCCCGGCGGTTGCACTGGAAGATGGCCTGCGAACGGACCGTCTTCTTCACGCCGGGCCAGAGCGAGGAGGCCAGCGTCTTCAGCGACGAGGAGATTCTGGCGAAGCGGATCCGCAAGCATCTTCCGCCGGACTTGAAGGACATCGCCTTCCGCGTCGACATTCCACGGCACGTCTACCGGCCCGAGGCGCTGGCCCCCACGGCCGATCAGAACTTCCTCCTCGACCCGGCCACCGGCAAGATCCACCGGCTGAACGAGCGGGAGTTGTTCCGGCGGATTGCGTTGAGCTTCCGCATCTTTCGCATCTATGCCGAAGACAGCCGCCACAAGGCCGAGTTCGCCCAGGCCATGGACCAGATCGTCGGACCGACGGGCGTGGACGACACGACGAATATGTAGTGTTTGCGCTATCGCTCTGTCGCGCCCCGCTCGACTTCTTGCTTGAACCAGAGCATGGTGTGCTCAAACTGATCGGCGCGCTTGGCGTAGGAATCTAGCGAAACACTAGGGTTCGGCCGAGTCGCGTCAAAATCATTGCCAAACATCGCCTTGAGTTTCTCGCGAAGCAAGTTCATCAACTCAGAGCCAGCCAATTCTTCGGCAGAGTTGAAATTGACTCTGACATACCCCCTCGCGACGTTGTACGCGAATATCATGAGCATCGCCGTCGAACCAGCGGGGTCCGTTCCCCGAACGTAGAATCCAAATCGCGGACTAACCTTCAGTCCCTCGGCAATGTGCTTGCCGTCGGCGCTGTGGCGCTTGACGAATTCGAGCAAGCGGACGGCGGCGGGTTTGTCTCCGCCGCGAACTTGCTCCTCGACCGCCTCCGGCGACCACAACTGCGCATCTGGATTTCGCCCTTTCCCAACGACCCGCATACCTTCGGCAATCTCGTCTAACGGTGTTGTTTGCACCTTAATCGAAGGCTTGTCGTCACCCTGACGATAGGTAACCGTCACCGCCGTTCGCGCAACGGTTACTGTTGCCAGCCTCGTCGAAGGCACAAAAAAGATTTCGGCCGTATCCGAAACCTCGCGGACATAAGGGACGACTTCAACCAGATCAAGATCGAAACCAAAGGCGTTCTGTGCCGCAATTCCTGCGACCACGTCCGGAAGCCCATGCGGAATCCTGTCG
>Ga0302320_10022048_pt1 | contig 12606 bp, 9 predicted proteins | sample Bog_T0_3_FD_202130 | JGI IMG/M metagenome (GOLD analysis project Ga0302320, IMG submission 202130) | Peat permafrost microbial communities from Stordalen Mire near Abisko, Sweden - Bog_T0_3 | ecosystem: Environmental > Terrestrial > Soil > Wetlands > Peat | place: Sweden: Abisko, Stordalen Mire...
TCGATCTCCAACGAAATGCGAATTCTCAAGGCTCAGATGACGGCCAACGCCGAAATCGTGCTTGAGGAACACAAGGGGGTGCTCGCGATTCCGGAAGGCGCGGTGCTCTACAACAAAGACAAATCGACCGCCGTGGAAGTTCCCGATGCCGTGGACCTCTCGGGCAAGAAGAAACTGCCGGTCACGCTCGGCATCAGCAACGGCGCCAAGACCGAAGTCCTGAAGGGACTCAACGAAGGCCAGCAAGTGGTACTGCAATAGTTCGCCATGACCTATATCACCGAGCTTTTCCGCCAGGTAATGGGGAGTTTGCTGCGCAACAAGCTGCGCAGTTTCCTCACCATGGCCGGAATTGCCTGGGGACTCGCCTCGATGGTGATCGTGGTCGCCATGGGCGATAGCTTCAAGGAAGGCCAGCGCAACAGCACGAAACAGCTGGGGCAGAATCTGGTGATCCTTTTCGGCGGGCGCACTGAAATGCAGGCCGGCGGCCAGCGCGCGGGACGGCGGATTCGGCTGAATACCTCGGATGTCGCCAACCTGCGGCATGAGGCGTATCTGGTGCAAACCGTGGCAGCCGAACTGGAAAGCGGACTGAAGGCCGCGAGCCCCTACAACAGTGGCAGTTTCGACGTCAGCGGCGTGGAAGCCCACTATCCCGAATTGCGCACGCTTCCCATGGGCGAAGGCCGCTTTTTCACGGCGGAGGAAGAAGTGGATGGGGCAAGACTGTGCGTGATCGGACGGGATGTGAAAAAGCAGCTTTTTGCGACGCGCCCCGGGACCGTGGGAAGCCAGATCGCATTGAAGGGCATACCCTACCGGATCATCGGCGTGCTCGCGGACAAGGATCAGAACGACAGCTATTCCGGCCTCGACGAGAAGAAGATCTTTCTGCCCTACCACTCCATGGCAAGGGACCTGCCGCCCGATAAGAACTATCAGCCCGGCGAACTTTCCGAAGTTCTGTATCAGCCGCGGCCCGGGGTGAACTCGATGGAGGCGGAACGTCAGGTGCGCAAGGTGATCGCCCGCCTCCATGGCTACGACCCCGCCGACGAAAATGCGATCTACATCTGGGATACCGTGGAAGACCAGAAGCAGGTGGACGGAATCTTCGATTCGATGACCGTTTTTCTCGGCTTTATCGCGTTCGTGACCCTCTCGCTCGGCGGCATCGGCGTTATGAACATCATGCTGGTGACCGTGTCGGAGCGTACCCGGGAGATCGGTCTGCGTAAAGCGCTGGGGGCTACCCGCAGCCGCATCCTGGCAGACTTTCTTGTGGAAGGCACGGTTCTGGCGTTCGTCAGCGGATTCGTGGGGTGGTCGGTAGCGTTTGGGCTATCGAGCGCCCTCAAGCTGGTGAAGATGCCGGATATGTTCCCGGGGCTGCCCGTAAGTTGGGAGACGACTGCCTTCGCGTTCGCGACCTTGACCGTCATCGCGGTCCTCTCTGCCCTGTTTCCCGCCTGGCGGGCCTGTTCGCTGACGCCGGTGGAAGCCCTTCGGTACGAGCGATGAAGATCACGTCCATTCTCCGCGAGGCCGGAGCGGCGCTCAGCTTCAATCGCCAGCGCAGCCTGCTCACCATGGCGAGTTTGGCGTGGGGCGTGGCATGCTTCGTGATCCTGTACTCGTACGGCGAAGGTTTTGGGTTCGCATTGCGAAGTTCCTTCCAGGCGGTCGGTCAGGATCTGATTCTGGTGTTCGGCGGTCAAACCTCGGCTCAGGCCGGCGGACAGCGTTCCGGCCGGGAAATCCAGCTCAACCTGAGCGATGTCGATCTGGTCCGGGAAAACGTGCCGCTGGTGAGCGCCATTTCGGCGGAAACCATGATTCGCGGAGCCACAGTGCAGCGGGGGGTGCGCCAACAGGCTATGTCGCTCCGGGCCGTGGAGCCGGTTTATGAAAAGATCCGGAACATGACGCTCGCCGAAGGGCGCTGGATCAACGGCGAAGACTACCTGAACAAGCAGCGGGTGGCAGTCTTGGGAGCCAAGGCGGCGCACAAGCTGTTTGGGGAGATTCCCCCGGTGGGCGAGTCCATTACGATCAACGGTTTGCAGTTCCAGATCGTCGGGCTCTTGAAGTCCAAGACACAGATTTCCAACTACAACACGCCGGATAACGAGTGTATTTTCATGCCTTTATCGACGGCATCCTTATTCCGTGACATCCGTCACCCGGACGACTTTGTCTGGATGCCCGCCAATCCGTTGTTCCGCAAGCAGGCCGTGAAGAACGTGAGGGAGGTTTTGGGACGGGTGCACGACTTCCTCCCCGGAGACGAAGAGGCGCTTCAGATCATTGTTTTCAATGAGTTTCAGAAGATTGTGGACACCATGTCGCTGGCGTTGCAGATCCTGCTCGGGCTGATCGGGTCGCTTACGTTGGCGATTGGCGGAATCGGCCTGGCCAACATCATGCTGGTTTCCGTGACCCAACGGACGAAGGAGATCGGGGTGCTGAAGTCGCTGGGGGCGACGCGGCGGTCGATCTTGTGGCAGTTTCTGGCGGAGGCGATGGCCATCGTGACAGCGGGGGGACTGTTGGGGGTCTTGATCGGTTGGGGCGTGACGGCGGGGATCCAGACCCTGCCGCTGTTAGGCCCTCTGTTTAAGGATACGACCGGGAACGGCGACATCCATCTGCATATTTCCCAATTTGCCGTAGTGACCTCGACGGTGGTGCTGGAATGCATCGGGCTGTTCGCCGGGTTGCTGCCGGCGCTCAAGGCCTCCCGCATGGACCCTATCGATGCTTTGCGGTATGAATAGCTTAGCGTGAACGGCGATAACCGCGTTCATCTGCGGCTGTAGTTCCGATACGTCCCTGTCCCGCCACTTCCCGCGCCGCACAGTGTAAGATTCGAAGTACGCTTCTTCCCCATGAGCCCGCGCGTTAAGAAAGCTTCCGTCCTCGCCGCTATCGCCGTCGCCAGCACTGCCGCGACCATCGGGCTCGGGCAGTTCCGCTTCTTCGAACTACTGAAACTAAAGGCCCAGGACGTCCATTTCGTTCTGCGCGGGCCGCAGCCGGTAAAGGACATCGTCATCATCGGCATCGACAACGCCACCCTTGAACACCTGCTGAAACCATCCCTCTACTGGCACGATTACTATGCCGATGCCATGACGGCCGCGGCCGGGGCAGGCGCGAAGGCCTTCGTGCTCGACGTCACCTTCGCGATTCCCGTGGGGGACTATGAGAAAGACAATCCGCCGCATCTGGATAGCGACCTGGCCGGGGCGTTTCTGGCTGCGTCCCAGACGATGCCCGTGATCTGCGCGTTTGTGCCGGAGGCCGAAGGAGCGCAGCGCGAAGCTTTGGGGGCGGTGGCGCTGAACATGGCGGCGGGAAGCATGGGGTTGGCGGCTATGGCCAACCTGACGGACGATCCCGATGCCTTCGTACGCAAACAGGTGCTGATCGAGAAGCCCGATAAGAATGCCGATCCCTCGATACCGCTGACCCGCAGCATGGCGCTGCTCGCGGCGGAGAAATTTCTGGGCACGGAGGCGCAGTTTAAAGGCAACGACCTGTATTTGGGGAATCGGCGGTTGCCGGTGAACGACGAACGCCAGTTGACGATTAACTTCGCGGGTCCACCGGAGACCGTACCGCGCGTGCCGCTCTATCAATTCCTCGAAGCGGCGCAGAACCATGACATGGCTAAATTGCGGAAGTGGGTGGAGGGCAAGGTGGTCCTGCTCGGCCCGGACAACAGCGGCGACCGTCACAATACGCCTTTTTACACCGTCTTCGAGGGCGAGAAGTATACGACTCCGGGGGTGGAGGTTCACGCCAACACCATCCACACGCTGCTGACCGGCGACTTTCTTCAGCCTGTTCCCGAGTGGGTGCGAGTCGCAGGACTGCTGCTGACGGCCGGCGTCAGCGTGACGATGGCGGCGTCGTTCGGGGCCACGCAGACGGCGTTGTGGTCGACCCTTGCGCTGCTGTTGAGCCTGGCCGCCACGCATCTGGCGTTCCGCCTGGGGTGGCTGTTTTCGTCTTCCGAGGTTTTGATGGCTTATGGGTTCGCATTGCTGGGCGGGGTGGGCTACCGGTTCGCGACGGCCGAACGCAAGAGCAGTTTTTTCCGCAGCGCGGTGGCGTTGTTCGTGGGCAAGCAGGTGGCGCATTCGCTTGACCAGTCGCAAACCATTTCGCTGACCGGTAAGCGGCAGACGGTGACGATTTTGTTCACGGATATTCGCGGTTTCACTGCGTTTTGCGAGTCGAAGGATCCGGCGGTTGTAGTCGAATTGCTCAATACTTACATGCAGACGATGGTGTCGATCATCGTGCGGCACGCCGGCCATGTGAATAAGTTCATCGGAGACGGGATTCTGGCGGTGTTTTCGGACGATGACGAGGGGGCCAGGCCGGGCGACCATGCGTTCCGGGCGGTGGAGTGCGCCACCGAGATGGTGAAGGCTCAGGCGGGGGATTTCAAGACCGGCGCGGGCATACATTCGGGCGAGGTGGTCATCGGGAACGTCGGATCGTCTGACAAAATGGAGTTTACGGTGCTCGGGGACACGGTAAACCTGGCGTCGCGCCTCGAAAGCCTGAATAAGGAACAGAAAACAAAACTGTTATTGAGCGAGGCGACACGTGAAATGTCCGGGCCGGGGATCGACACTATATACATAGGTGAAGTACCGGTCAGAGGAAAGACGGAACCGATGAAGCTCTACACTGTGAAGTCGCTGACGGAGGTCGCATGAATACCGCCCTGTTACTGAGCCGCGACCGCAAGGGAGCGATACCGACGATCGGCTGCTCCGTACCTAACCACGAAGTCGCAGACGGTGGCCGCATGAACCTGGAAACGTCAGTTGACGCGCGCGTTCGTGTCGACGCCAAACCACTCGCTGACCGAGCCGGGGTGCCCTCTGGGCCGGTATACTCTCCATACCCCACCGGTTTGGTCGCAGCAGATCCTTATCCAGGACCACCCAGCTACAAAGCCGGGGTGCTCTCGGGGCCCGCAAAGGAGCGATACCAAAGAACCGCGCCGCACTCCACCTGCCTGGTGGCAGCGGCTCCTCTCAGAATGGCGAACGCAGTGGCATTAACGCTCGCCCTGGCGTCCCTCTTGAGTGCTGCGTCGAACGGTCCGGCACCCACATCTTCGGCTGCTGCAGCAGCGGGTCCGCCAAAGGAAGAGCCAGTCGGACTGGTGCTGGCGGCGGCGGGGAGCAAGGTGCTGCGTGCGAATTCGGAGACTCCTCTGGCGGCGCGTGCGGGCGACATTATTTTCTCCGGCGATGAGCTTAAAGCGGAAACCGGGGCATCCAGCTTTCTGTATTGCCCGAATAAAACCTCCGAGACGCTCGATGCGGGCGGCGATCTTTTCTTCGACACGAAGCAGTTGAAGGTCAAGACGGGGAAAATCAGCGCTTCGAAACCGGTGAATTCCTGCTTCCTGCCGCAGTTGGTCCGAGTGAACGTGGCGAGCCAGCAACATTACGGGGTCAGCATGACGCGCGGGCTTAGTAAGCCGGAGGGTGATCTGGTGCCGCTGGCGGCATTGGCGGCGAACGTCCGGGCGGAGATTCAGCCGTTTGAGAACGCATTGCAGGCGGATCCGAACGATGTGTCGTCCTGGGTCAGCGAGGCGGCAATTTACGACCGCAACAAGCTGGAGGCAAATGCGCTGGCGGCCTACCGCAAGGTGGCGGGACAGTGGAAGGATGCGGTGTGGGTGCGGGGCCGGATTTTCGAACTGGAAGAATCGCTAGCCACTCAGGCCGCGCTGAAAGCTGCGGAGATTGCTCCGGATGCAAAGACTTTCGCACTGCTGATCGGCGTTTCGAAGTATCAGAAGCTGCCGCAGGATCTCTGGCTCCAGTACGCCGACGCGGATGCGAAGACTTTCAAAGACCACTTATCGAGTCTGCGGGGCGGCGGCGTACCGGCCGAGCAGATGGTGGTGCTCACTAATGAGGAAGCAACCACTGCGGCGGTTCGCAACGCGTTCCAGACGTTCCTGAGGAACCGGGCCGGCAAGAAGGACACGATCTTTATCCTTGTGGCGGGCCATGGCACGGTGGATAGCCGGGGCGCTTACATTCTGACTTACGACAGCGATCCGGAAGACCTTTCGGCGACTGCGCTGCCAATGGCGGAGTTGCAGGGACTGGTGAACGACGAGCTTTCGAAGGTGGGCCGGGTGGTGTTTCTGGCGGACGTGTGCCGGGCGGCGACGATCGGCAGCCTGAAAACGGATTCGCTGGGTGGCGCAGTGGAAAAGCTGGGCGAGGCGCAGGGCGAAATGCTCGGTCTGATGGCCGCGCGCCCGAAAGAAGTTTCCATGGAGGGTCCGGCCTTCGGCGGCGGGCATGGCGCGTTTACGTATGCGGTGCTGAAAGGGTTGGAAGGGGCGGCCGATAACAATTCGAATCAGGCGGTGGAAGCGGGCGAGTTGATCGATTACGTGCGGGACAATGTTTCGAAGTTGACCGGCAACAAGCAGCATCCGCGCGATTTCGGCAACATGGAGAATGCGACAAAGCTGTCCGATTTGTCTAAAGCCGGGATTCCGCTCGCGCGCGAGAAGACGTACTTCGATTCGCAATCGGGCGAGCCGTTACTGTTCGCGCAGGCTGCCGGGACGCTGCAGATTTCGGCGCAGGCGCAGGCGGATATCGACGCGTATCGGGCTGCGATTCAGGCACAGCATATCTTGCCGACCGACCCGGGGAGCGCGTGGAACTATGTGGATCGGCTGCGCGGGGAGTTGAGTCCGGAGATGCTGCTGTTGCAGGAGAATACGCTGCGGGTAGCGTTGGAGAATCAGGCGCAGCAAGTGTTGCTTCGGTATCTGTCCGGCGGCCAGACGCCGCAGGTAAAAACCGATTTCGAAAATGGCGCCAGGTACATGGAAGCGGCGTCGCGCTTGACGCCGGAATCGATTTATCTGCAGGCGCGCGATTCGTTCTTCTCGGGCCGTTCGTTGTTGTTCGATAAGCAGTACACGCAGGCCGCGGATCTGCTGGAGCAATCGGTGCGGTCGGATCCCGGTGAGGCTTATGGCTACAACGGCCTGGGGATCGCGTACCTGGAGCAGGCGAAGTATCAGCAGGCGGCGCCGGCGTTTCGCGATGCGGCGAAGCGGGCTCCGAACTGGTCTTATCCCTTGCTGGGACTCGCGCTGACCTATCAACAAGCGGGCGACAACCTGGCTGCGGTGCGCACGTTTCAGGCGGCGATGAAGGTGACGCCGCAGTATGGTTTCCTGCCGTATGATCTCGGCGAGTTGTATATGAAGATGAATCGGCGGAAGGATGCCGAGGCCTCTTTTCTCAAGGCGGCGGCATTGATGCCTGCGTCGGGCGATCCACTGAATGCGCTGGGGGCGCTCAAGGCTTCGGAAGGCAAGAATGCCGAGGCGGAGAAGTACTATCGGGATGCGCTGGTTAAGGATACGGCCCTTCTGCATGCGCGACATAACCTGGCGGTATTGCTGGCCGGAACCAGGGACCGGCAGACCGAGGCGATCGCATTATGGCAGCAGAATCTGCAGGCCGATGCCAATCATACGGAATCGCGAATCGGGCTGGCCGAGTTGCTTTCGCGGCGCGGTGAGAATGCGGCTGCAATTGAGCAATATCGTCTGATCGTGAATGCGTTGCCGGAATACATTGCCGCTCGGACGGCGCTGGCCGAGGTATTCATCCGGGCGAATCAGCCGGATGCGGCGCTGGAACAGTTGCGCGCGGCCTCTCGTCTGGATGCGCAGAATGCCGCGGTGTGGGAACGGATCGGCGACGTGGAGAAGTCGCTGAACCATGCAACCGAGGCGCGGGACGCCTATGGCACGGCGCTGAAACTCGAGATCGAAAAGGGCGACCAGAAGAGGGTTCGTACTAAGATGGCCTTTTGATGCCGGTTGAACCGATGCGCGTGCGCTTTTGGGGAGTGAGGGGGTCCACGCCGACGCCCTGCGCTGAGAACCTGAAGTTCGGCGGCAATACGGCGTGCGTCGAAGTGCGGACGCCCTCGGGAGAGAGCCTGATCTTCGATGCGGGCAGCGGCATCCGGGCGCTGGGATCGCAATTGATGCAGGAAGCGGCGGGCGCGCCGATCCATGCGAAGATTTTCCTGACGCATTTTCACTGGGACCACATCCAGGGGCTGCCGTTTTTCGCGCCGCTTTACGGGCCAAAGAATTCAGTCCGGTTTCATTCGGGTCGCACCGGTCGCGCGCTGCAGGAGACGCTGGAAGGGCAGATGGCCCAGCCTTATTTTCCGGTGGATTTCTCTCAGGTGGCGGCGACCCGCAACTTCCATGAGATGGAAGCGAAGACGTCGCTGGAAGTGGCAGGCGTGACGATTCGGCCGTTTGCGATGAACCATCCGCAGGGTGCGTCGGGGTACCGCATCGAGTGCGGGGACCGGGTGGTGGTCTATGCCACGGACTTCGAGCACGGGCACGCGGAACTGGATACGTCGCTGCTGGAACACGCACGCGATGCGGATATTCTGATTTGCGACACGCAGTATACGCCGCACGAGTACGAGGCGCATCGGGGCTGGGGGCACAGTACCTGGCTGAATGCGACGGGGCTTGCGAAGGCGGCAGGGGCGAAGCAGTTGGTGCTGTTTCACCACGATCCGGCGCATGACGACCATACGATGGCCCGGATTCAGATGGATGCGCGCGGCGAGTTTGCAAATACGGCGGCGGCGTGGGAAGGCTTGATTGCGGAGTTGTAGGACCGTTTCAGTTTGCGGTTGAGGTCTGGTCGAGGTGGTCCGCCACCAACACCTGGAGCGGGAGCGCGCCGAAAAACGCAGTCTCGCGAAACTGCGAGATCAATATCGAAATCGCTCTTGAGTCCCGTCTCGTGCAGGAGGCGTGGAGCTAAGCCAAGCATCACACTCGTTTCCAATCGGGTTTCCACCCTGCGGCTGGTTTTCAACGTACCCCGTCGAGCGATGCTCGACGAGGTAGCACATATCTACGGGCAATGGGTTGTGGCGGGCGGCGGTCAATTGTCGGTCGGCTTCAACTCTACCCGGTCGATTACAAGCACGGGCATCGGGTGTTTTTGCGGCACCAGCTTCAACCCGAGTTGCCTGTCGAGCGCCTCGACGATCGTGAGTCCACCGTTCGGATCTGCCGCTCCCGCGCCAGTCTCACCTCCACCCCGAATCAGGTGTGGCGGACTCCAACTCAGGTCGAAGTCCCAGGCTCCCTCGAGCCCGGTCGCGTCGAAGACAGGGTGATTCACGTAGAGGCCCCCAAACGCCGGCAATTTTTCCGCCAATTGCGCCATCGTCGTGCTTTGACAATGCAACTGGAAGATGGGTACGTAGCCGGAGCGCGCGGGAGCATTCCGGCATCCTGGCCGACTGGACGGATCCGCTCTCCTGAGCTTCGGTTTAACCGCCACCATGGCATATGCGGACACTGGCCGGTCTTCAGTATGAGTGGTCAGTTGGAAGCGATCTGCCAGCAGCGCGCGCAACAAGAGCCGCGCGGAATCCGTGTCGAGCCGGTACTGCGGGCCGGCGCTCGATACGGCGGCGACAATGTCAAAGCGCGTCGCATCCAGCCCTTTGGTTGCCCCGACCAGCATGTCGTCGTTATCGATGACATCAAGATCCGCGATCTCCCAGGCGAGCTTGATCAGGTCCTTCAGCGTGAACCCGCGCAGATCGAGCCGCCCTCCTGGCATCAGCCGGAAACTCTTCTGGTCCGAACCTGGCGCGCTGGGTTTAATATCGGCCACTTCAAATTGCACCGGAATCGGGGGAAGGCTCTTCGAAACGCCGGGCAGGTTATCGGTCGGCCGACGGTTCGCGCCGTCTACGACGATCACGGGCATCGGCACCATCTGGACTTCGAGCTTCAGTCCGAGTTGCTTTTCGACGGCATCGAAGATCGAAATACCCTCGGCACCCGCGGCAGCGAGTTGACTACGCTGGGTCCACTTTAGGGAGAAATCCCAGGAGCCCTTCAGGCCCGTCAGATCCACCACAGGAGTCGCCTGGGAATAATTCCGCGGGAGCCGGCTCGCCAATTGTGCCATGGTCGTGTTGTGGCAAACCATGTTCATCACCGCTATCGGGTCCGAGGCGCTGTTTTGCGCATTCTGTGGCGGCGACTGACATCCGCTCTCTCCTCCCGCCGATTCCTTAAGCAGCGGATGCTTTCCCGCCGTCAGTGCGTATTGCGGAAACGGCTTCTGATCTTTGTGCACGGTCAGTTTGAAGCGTTCCTCCAGCAGCGCTTGAAGCATCAGCCTGATCTGTTCCGGGGAAGCGTCGACAGGGGCCTTCGCGACCACCTCGAACTGGTCCGTATCCATCCACGCGGGACCGCCTGTCACTTTGTCGGTCTCAACGCCCCACGCGGTCGCGATCAGATCCGTCAGCGTGGCGTTGTGGAGTTCATACCGACCCGCCCGATTGTACCCGCCCCGCATCTCGGAATTGATAAAAGGCAGTCGGATGCCCGATGTTCCGGCACTCGCATGAATGTCGGCGGCCTCGAATGTTGTCTGAGCGATGCCTGCAGTGGCGCAAGCAAGCAGACACAATACAAGCGTACAGATTCTTCGCTTCATCGAATTCGTCCTTTCAGGAAGGGTTTTCTCCGCGTTCTTCCGCGGGAATTCGCGGCAGCTGCGAGAGACACGGAATGGCGTAACCCCGAGGGCGCACTACAGAAACTTATACCGGGGCCACATCATAATGGCGACCAGCAACACCAGGATGGCAGAATTGATGAGCAGCGATAGGCTGGCGGAGATCACCCATTCGCTCATAAGGTGAGCCGGAATAGCCACGGAAAACAATTCGCCGATTGCCCGGCATATTGTGCCGGCAACGCCACGCACGCCGCGCTTCCTATATTCCCTGCGCAGCAGTTGATCGAAAACCGCCGCCATGTCCGCGCCGTACGCCTCGCGCAGATGGCGAGGATAGAGCCAAAGCAGCGCGCGATAACAGGCCGAAAGATATCGAAGAGGTGCGGACATGCGTTTTAACCCACGGTCCGCCGGGGAGACAGGCGGGCATTCGCAATCCTGACGACGGACCCCATCCGTTCCACCTCAGTTTCGAGAAGACGACGACCCATGTCGGTCAGTTCGTAGTAGCGCCGCCGGGAATCTTCGGAGGAATCTTCCACTGTTTCCGCCATAAGATCGAGCGCGACGAGGCGCTGGATCGTCGAATAAAGTGTGGCCGGTCCCATGCGGAATCCGCCGGCGGAGAGTGTTTCAGTCTCCTGCATGATGGCGTAACCATGGAGCGGACCGGGCGAAAGGGCGAGGATGACATAAAACACGGCAGGCGTCAGCGGAATCAGTCGAGTTACTTCGGGTGGCAGCGTAATCGGGCGGCGAGCCATATCAGTTACAGATATACCCGTTACTGATAGTAGTTGTCAAGAGAAATATTCCCGCTATTCGGAGCGCGACCTCGCTCGCGAATTCGCAGACAAGATGCGGGGACGAGCGCCATGGCTCCATTCAGCGGGCCTTAGTCTCGCATGGTGGCCGCGGCACTCTCGGGTGAGCAACAACTCAAAATGCGCAACAAGGATCCCCAAACCATGGCTACCTCCGTGCCCGAAGCCCCCAGGCCCGGTGCCGCTGGTGCAGCGGCACTCCGCCACAGAGGGTCAATTCAGGACAACCCGCCCCCATGCTCGCTTCCCTATAATGTGGCAATATGCTTCTTGAGACATCGGCCTGTTCAGTGTCACCTTTGCGAAACCCGGTCCTTCCGACCGGTAAATGGATACAGCAAGAGCACCGGCGGCAATTCAATGAGGACGGATACACGGTCATTCGAAATGTGATCCCGGCAAACCTGGCCGAGAATGCGGTTCGGGAAATCGCCGCGTTTGTGGGTGCCGACCTCGACGACAGCGCGACATGGTACAGCGGGGCTCCTGCACTCGACGGCATTGTCCCGATGCACCACTCCCAGTCGCTGTGGGACATCCGGCAGTGCCCCAACCTATACCAGGTCTTCGCGGAGTTCTTTGGCAGCCCGCGGCTGATGGTGGACATGAACCGGTGCATTTTTCGCCCACCGATCCACGCGCGATGGCCCGAGGTCAGTTACGGAAGCATCCATTGGGACACCGACCCGCGAGGGAAGAAACCGGCGTCCTTGCAGGCCGTCGTTTTGCTGACCGACGTAGGCTGCGACGGAGGCGGCTTCCAGTGCCTGCCCGCAGTTTATCGAAGCCTGGACTCGTGGCTGGAGCAGTACGCCTCCCGCGACGACTTCAATTTCTTCGAGCCCGGGCTGAACCGCTGGAAGACAGCCCAGGTGGAGGGCACCGCGGGCGACGTAATTTTATGGTCGACGAAGCTCCCGCATGGCACGGCGGCCAACTGGTCGCTCAGCCCAAGGATAGCGATGTTCGTTTCCATGCAGCCTCCTCCTGCCGACAGCACCGAGCTTGGCGAGGCTCTGAAGACCTGGTGGCTGACAAAACGAGCCCCCGATTACTGGCGAGGCCTGCCCGGACAATTGGACCCTGAACCTGGAGCACCCGCCTTGCTTTCCGAACTCGGCCGTAAGCTGATCGGAGTATCGCCCTGGTAGGCGATACGAATAGCTGCCGGG
>Ga0302320_10022051_pt1 | contig 12604 bp, 11 predicted proteins | sample Bog_T0_3_FD_202130 | JGI IMG/M metagenome (GOLD analysis project Ga0302320, IMG submission 202130) | Peat permafrost microbial communities from Stordalen Mire near Abisko, Sweden - Bog_T0_3 | ecosystem: Environmental > Terrestrial > Soil > Wetlands > Peat | place: Sweden: Abisko, Stordalen Mire...
CACATAGGTACCCGCAAAGGCCACGGCGGCTTTGGGAATCAGTCCACCGCCGAGGGGAATTTTTCCCACCAGCTCACGAGCTAACGCACGCCATCCGAACGCGCCCGCCGCGATAGCTGCGATCTCCCCCTTTTGCTCCCCGTAACCCACCGGACGCCCATGCGCAGCCGCCAGATACAGGGCCATGCGTATCTGATTCATCGAGATAAAGGCGGTATCGGTGGCGAATTCGCCCACCGTCCAGGGGAGTTCGATCAGCGAGGGAATAATGTTGGGAAGCGCCGTCACCAGGGCGAAGAACGCGTTTTCGCGCGCGATCCGTTGCACGATGTTCTTCGACACCGCCGATCGGAACAGAGGGAAGGTACGGGCCAACGCCAATTCGAGGTTTTGATTCTCGGAAAGAATCAGATCGACCAGCGAACCGTCGGCGTCCGATTCAAAGAGATAACCGTTGCGCGGAACCGGCATCCCGGGTTCGCAGAGCACGAAATCGAAGCGCTTCGGATCTCCGTCGGCGGGGTGAACGGCACGCAACGCCTGGGTCTGGTCATAGCTCTCCATGGCGGGGGGGGCGAGAAAGCGTTCCATACGGCGCAAAGTGTCTTCGCTCGAAGCCATCAGGCCGACGTTCAGATCCTGATGCGCCGAGCCGCGGATCTCGTCGGCGTTCAGCCCCGCATAAATTTTCCGGATGTCCTTCAGAACACTCACTGGCATCGCATCTCCCGGCTTCATCTTAGCGCCCGCGCCCGGTAAGGCATCAATCTTTCAGTTAAAGGTTTCACAGTTTGCGTCGATAAGTATTGCGGGAACATGAAACCGGTAATTCTGGTTTTGCTTGCTCTCTCGTCTTTGCTGGAGGCGGGGGGCAACGGCAGCCGGGTCCTTTATGTGGGCGGGACCGTCGCCGGTATATCGATGAAGTCGGGCGCGCGCATCGAGTTTCGGGGCGACGATGCGTTCAGTTTAACTACTAAAGATAAGGCGGTGCGCATTCCTTTTGCCGACGTCACGGTGATCGAGTATGGGATGCGTGTAAGCCGGCGTTACGTCGAGGCAATCCTGATCTCCCCCGTGCTTCTGGTTGCCAAAAAGCGCACGCACTACCTGACTATCGAGTACGCGGATGAGCATGGGCAACAACAGGCCATGGTGCTTCAAGTGGGTAAAGAGGAGATTCGAACTCTCCTGGTATCGCTCGAAGCGCGCACCGGCCGGCGCGTCGAATATCAGGACGAAGAGGCGCGCAAGGCGGGCAAAGGGTGACATTACAGATAGTCGCCGCACTGGCATCTTTGCTCGGCGGCGCCGCGCTCGCCGTAGAGGTACAACCGGCGGCGATGCCGTTGGCACTGGTGCGCCGGATCTATGTCGACCAACTGGGCGGAGGCAAGACTTCCGATCAGATGCGCGACATGATCATCGCGGCTCTGCAGAACTCCGGGTTGTTCGTGATCACAGAAAACCCTGAGCGTGCCGATGCCTCGCTCAAGGGATCTTCCGACGACCAGATTTTTGCCGAGGAGCATCAAACCAGCGACTCGATCGGCTTTCACGCAACGGATGGCTCGGGTTCGAGCAGTAACACCACCTTCGGCACAGGCAGTGCCTCCCACCGAAGCACCGGCGCGGGGGTGGATGAAAGCGAGAGCAGCCATTCGAAGGAGCGGCGTCATGAAGCGGCGGCGTCGGTTCGGCTGGTGGATGCGGAGGGAGACGTGATTTGGTCGACCACCCAGGAAAGTAATGGCGGGAAATTTCGCGGCGCCATGGCCGATGTAGCCGACAAAATTGCCCGGCGCCTGCTCGAAGAAACGCGCAAAGCCCGCTGCGAAACCGATCCGAGGTCTTGCACCCCGCTGACCCCCAAACCCACCCACTGACGGGACACGCGGCGACAGCCGCGTCCATGCGCGCTCCAGGCAAACGCGGCTTGCCGCCGCATGTCCCCCGGCTTCTCGATATACTGTTTTCAGGTGCGATCCCGTATAGTTCTGCTCCTCGTTGCGGCGTTCGCCGTGCGCGCGGACGTGCGCGATTGCGTATGCGATCCGGCAAGTCCCGAAGCTGAAAAGCATCCCGTGAGCGTGGCTATGTGGAACATGGCGATCGCCAAAGGCCGCGAACTGTGGGGCGATGGCTGGGCAGTGGCCCTGAACGGCGATATCGCCCGCAGACAGTGCCACGAGTACGTGCACATCGGTAAAACCGGCAGAGCCATCTACGTCGATGGACCATCCGAGCTACCGGTAATTGCGGACGGCGCGGGCCGGCTGCATGTGCAAACCGGCGAACAGTTCAACGAAACAGTGCTAATGCGATAGGCTTGACAACAACATTATGGAGCTACTCGAAATACAAAAACTGCCGACGGCGGAAAACTCGGCCATTCACCTGCACCCGAGCGATAACGTCGCCATCGCGCGCGTCCCCATTGCGCCGGGCCAGACCTTGCGCGTGGAAGGGAACGAACTGCAGGCGAAGAGCAACGTCCCCGCGGGGCACAAGATCGCGTTGATGCGCATTGAGCCAGGTGAAAACGTCTATCGCTACGGCCAGCGGATTGGACGCGCCAGCCGCGCCATCGAGCCCGGCGAACACGTCCATACGCACAATGTCTCCTATGAGGAACTCGAATTCGCCTACGAGTTTCCCGAAAAGGAGGTCCCCTTTCCCGCCCCGCCGAAGGATATTCCAACCTTCATGGGCTACGTGCGCGAAGACGGCCGCGTCGGGACACGTAATTTCATCGCCGTGGTAGCCGCCAGCAACTGCGCCGCGCACACCTCGGAGATCATCGCGCAGAGTTTTCTCGAAGAAAAGCTGCCCGCCAATATCGACGGCATCATGGCTTTCCCGCATGGCGAAGGTTGCGGCATGTCGATCGGCGCCGACAGCCGGCAGTTGCAGCGTACGCTGGCGGGCGTTCTCTCGCATCCCAATGTGGCCGCGGCCATCGTGCTCGGCCTCGGCTGTGAAGTGAACCAGATCGATCATTACCTCGGCGACAACGCTCCGAAGACTACCCGATTGGTGGGCATGACGTTGCAGGGCAGCGGCGGCACTACCGGCGCACGAATCGCCGCCCGCAAAGAAATCCGTGCCTTGATCGACCAATGCGCGGCCGAGAAACGTACCGAAGCTCCGGCGTCGAAGATCATTCTGGGACTCAATTGCGGTGGGTCGGATTCCTTCTCGGGCATCACGGCAAATCCGGCGCTGGGCGTCGCCTGCGACATGCTGGCGGCGCTGGGCGGATCGCCGGTGCTGGCTGAAACCACGGAGATTTTCGGCGCCGAGCATCTGCTCGTCCGGCGCGCGCGCAACCGCGAGGTCGGCGAGAGGCTGCTCAGTTTCGTACGCCGCTACAAGAATTATATCGCCCAGTTCGAGGGCAGCAGTTTCAACGACAATCCGTCGCCCGGCAACAAGGAAGGCGGCCTCACCAACATCCTCGAAAAGTCCCTCGGAGCGGTGGCGAAGGCGGGCAGTTCCACCATGACCGATGCCGTCGACTACGCCGAGCGCATCGTTACGCCGGGCTTCAACTTCATGAATACGCCGGGATACGATCCGCCCTCGCTGGCCGGCTTGGCTGCCGGCGGCTGCAATCTGATCGCCTTCACCACGGGCCGGGGCAGCGCCATCGGGTTCCCCACTGTGCCGGTGATTAAGATCGCCAGTAACAGCTTCACTTACAAGCGCATGCTCGACAATATGGATATCAATGCGGGCGTGATCGCCGATGGCGAAAGCACCATCCAGCAGGTGGGGCGCGAGATTTACGATATGATGCTGCGCGTCGCGTCCGGCGAGAAAACCAAGGCCGAGATCCTCGGGCACCATGAATTTGTGCCGTGGCGTATCGGACCGGTCATGTGATGCGTCTTCCACCTATGGTCCGATATCTGCTCGTCATCCTGGCCGCCGCCTCTATGCTGGCGCAGTCCCCGCCCAAAGCGGCTACCCCGGCGCCTGCAGTTAAAAAAGTATCGGCGCTCGATAAGCCCGCGCTCGAAGTCTACCTGCGTCATCTCTTCGTTTGGCCGGCGCCGATCGAAATCAATATCAGCGATCCGCAGCCAGGTCCGATGGCCGGCTTCTTCGAGGTGAAAGTTCGCGGGACCAGCGGCACTCAGTCGCAGGAAGAGACATTCTACGTCTCGCGCGATGGCCAGAAAATCGTCCGAGGCGTGGTCTACGACATCAATCAAAATCCCTTCAAACCGGAGCTCGACAAAATTAAAACCGATTTGCAGCCCAGCTTCGGAACGCCCGGCGCGCCGGTGGTGATCGTGGAATTCAGCGACTTCGAATGCCCTTATTGCAAGGAAATGGCGAAGACGCTGCGCGACAATCTGCTGAAGACTTACCCCACCGAAGTGCGCGCGTATTTTTTCGATTTTCCGCTGGAACAGCTGCATCCGTGGGCCAAATCCGCCGCCATTGCGGGACGCTGCATCTTCCGTCAAAGCGTGTCTTCTTATTGGAATTATCACGATTGGATCTTTGACGCGCAGGCCGATATCACTCCCGACAACCTCAAGGCCAAGGTCCTCGAGTTTGCGAAGACGCAGAGTAAAGATGTCGACGAGGCTCAGTTGACCGTCTGCATGGATTCGCGCGCCACCGAACCGGAAGTGACAAAGAGCCAGGCTCTCGGCCACTCGCTGAACGTGAACCAAACGCCGACCATCTTTATCAACGGAAGGCGCCTGGCCGGAGCCACACCTTGGGAGAGCGTGAAGTTCATCATCGATTACGAAATCGGCTATCAGAAAATCGCTAAGAACGCGGGCGAGGATTGCGGCTGTAATGTCAGCTTGCCCACCTTCGCGGGCGACCCCCACAAATAAATGCGCCGACTTTATATTTTCGTTGCATTGGCGAGTCTCACCTGGGGGGCGGCCACCGGCGCCTTCGATCCCGATCGCTATCTGGATCACATCAAGTTTCTCGCCTCCCCCGAAATGAAAGGTCGAGCCACGGGATCGCCGGAACTCGAGAAGGCCGCGCAGTATATCGTCGAGCAATTCCGCGCCGATGGCCTGCAAGCCCCGCCCGGAGCCAAAGGCTATCTGCAGCCGTTTCAGGTCACGACCAGCGCCAAACTGGGGCGCTCGAACAAATTCGATTTTTCGGCTGGCGGCGAGACGCAAAGCCTCGAAGTGAATAAAGAGTTTGTGCCTTTCAACTTCTCGGCCTCCGGAAAGGTTTCGGGGGGAGTGGTCTTCGCCGGCTACGGCATAACCGCGCCCGAGTACAATTACGACGATTACGCGGGCATCGATGTGCGCGGCAAGCTGGTGGTCATCCTCGCCCACGAGCCGCAGGAATACGACGCCAAGAGCGTCTTCGAAGGCAAGGTCTATACCGACCACGCGCAATATTACAGCAAAGCTTCGAACGCCAAATCCCATGGCGCGCGCGGCGTCATCCTGGTGGCGGACCGCATCAATCACCAGCAGGACCCGGAAGCGCTCGAACGCTTCGGGCGCACCGATGGCCCCCCCGACGCCGGCATTCTCTTCGTGCAGGTCAAGGAAGAGGTGGTCAGGCCCTGGTTCCAGGCGGCCGGCAAGGATATCGAAAAGCTGGAAACGGCCATCGACGCCGATCTGAAGCCCCGATCGTTCGTTCTGCCCAAAGTGGAGGTGCGCGAGAACGTCGACGTGGAGCGGGCCGTCAAGACCGTCAATAACGTGGCCGGCTGGCTGCCCGGCGAGACCGACGAATACCTGATTCTGGGCGCGCATTACGACCATTTGGGGCTGGGCGAGCAGTTCTCCATGGCGCCGTCGCTCGCCGGGACCGTGCATCCGGGCGCGGACGACAACGCCTCAGGCACCGCCGGCGTGTTGGAACTGGCGCGCTATTTTGCATCTCAGCCCAAACCGAAGCGCGGCATTCTTTTCATGACATTCGCGGGCGAGGAACTGGGGCTGCTGGGCTCCGGCTACTACGCGAACCATCCTGAGCTGCCGCTCGCCAAAGCCGTCACCATGATCAATATGGACATGATCGGCCGGGTTCGCGACGCCAGGTTGTATATCGGGGGTGTGGCGACCGGCACCACCCTGCGCGCCGATCTGGACCAGATTACGCCGCGCTACAAGCTGAGGATCGATTATTCGGAGAGCGGGTATGGCTCCTCCGACCACACCTCGTTCACGGCCAAACAGGTGCCCGTGCTGTTCTTCTTCTCCGGCCTGCACAGCGATTATCACAAGCCCAGCGATACCTGGGATAAGATCGACGCGCCCGGCGCCATCCAGGTGCTGCAACTGGTGGCGGACATCGCGACACGGCTCGACGCCGACGCGGAACGCCCGCAGTTTGTTAGGGTTGTGGAGAAAAATGATCCCCATTCGGGAGTGGCGGGAGGACCCATCAGCAGTTCCGCCGGCGGATATGGACCGTATTTCGGCAGCATTCCGGACTTTTCCGAGCCCCCCAAGGGCGTCCGCTTCGCCGATGTGCGGGATGGCTCCCCGGCGGCCTTGGCAGGCCTGAAGGCGGGCGACATACTGATCACCTTCGGGGATAAGGACATAGGAAATCTTTACGATTTCACCTATGCGCTGCGCGCGCACAAGGTGGGGGATGAAGTGATGGTCGAGGTCCTGCGCAATAACGAGAAGATCACGGCTAAGGTGAAATTGACCGAACGCAAGTAAATGCTACAGTTTTCCTCGGTTCCGACCGATCTGTTTAACAGGACATGTCATCAAACTGGCACTTGCCTCCCCTGATCCTGCATCCTTTCAGTGGGGGCGGAAGCACTAACGACCTTCTGGAGGGCTCGTCGGCGGCACTCGCGCTGTCGGGACTGTCGCGCTCGGACGACGACGAAGAGGAACTGCAGCGCCGCGTTCTGGTGGGCCGCTATCAAGAGATCCGCATGCTGCTTTTCCTCGGGAAAGATCTCTTCCGGTGGCTGCAGCAATGCGTCGATTTCATGCAGCGGTCGAGCGAGGCCGACGCGCGCATCAGCGAGCAGAGCTTCGCTTCCCTGTTGGTGGAGGATCCTCCCCGCGCCGTCAGCGACAAGCTGGAGCGTTGGGGCGTCACCGACCGGCGCGCCGTTTTCTCCCGTGCCATCGGCGTGAACAGCCTGTTCACCAGCCCTCCGCCGTTCGAGACGCTTTCGCCCATTCTCATAAAGAATTACCATCGTTTTGCCGACCACGCGTACATTTGTTTCCAGCACTTACACCCGTTTTTAGCGCTCGACCCGAAGCGTTACGACTTCGAAATATACGCATCCGAAGAGTACGCGAAGATGTTGTCGGACCAATGGGAGCGCGACGCCGAAATCCAGGGCGGCCATTGATATAATCCGGTTCATGAGTCTTCCCCGGATGCTGCTGGTAAAGCAGAACTTTCCCGCTCGGCAAATTCCCGACATTCCAGGAACTGTCTATGAGGAACTTGGTCGAGCCGGGTTTGGCCAGCGCCTTCAGCCAGGCTCCAGTGTGGCCATTGGGGTGGGCAGCCGCGGCATCGGCAACATCGCCACCGTCGTGAAAGCGGTGGTGGGCTTCTGGCAATCGGTGGGTATGAAGCCCTTCATTTTCCCCGCCATGGGCAGCCACGGGGCGGCCACGGCGGAGGGCCAGGCGGACGTTCTCGCACATTACGGAATCATCGAGGAGACCATGGGCTGCCCGGTGCGCAGTTCGCTCGACGTGATCTCGCTGGGCAAGACCCCGGAAGGCATTGAAGCCTTTCTCGATAAGAACGCCTCGCAGGCCGATGGGATCATGCTGGTGGCGCGCATCAAGCAGCATACCGATTTCGCGGGGAAGATCGAGAGCGGCCTCTTCAAGATGATGGGGATCGGGCTCGGCAAGTGGGCCGGCGCCAAGAACTATCACACGCACGCTTTCAATCTGGGGATGGAGGCGGTGATCCGCAGCGTAGGAGCGCAGGTGCTGGGGTCGGGAAAGATTTTGGGCGGCCTCGCCATCCTCGAAGACGCGTACCACAATACGGCCAGGCTGACGGCGGTTCCGGTGGACCGCATGCTCCCTATGGAAGAAGAGCTCCTGTCGCTGGTTAAAGCCTGGGCGCCGGCGCTGCCATTCAATCTGGATGTGCTGATTATCAATGAGATCGGCAAGCAGATCAGCGGGGCCGGCATGGACACCAAGGTGGTTAACCGGGGCACGCAGGGTGAGTACAATCCGTGGCCGGACACGCCGCACATCCAGCGCATTTACCTGCGCGATCTGAGCTCGGTGAGCTATGGCAATGGCGTGGGCCTGGGGCTGGCGGATATCGTTCACGACCGCCTGGTGGCCAAGCTCGATACTCACCCGACATGGATCAATGCACTGACGGCATCCACTCCCTCGGCGGCGAAACTGCCGATTCATTTTTCGACGGATCGCGAGTGCATCGATCGGATTTCGCGGACTGTAGGGAAGCACGATCTGGCCGATGTTCGCCTTGGATGGATTGAGAACACGCTCGAACTGACGCCTATCGGACTCAGCGAGAACATGCGCGCGGAGATTGAGAAGCATCCGCTGCTGGAGATCGTCGAAGAAGCGCACGATCTGCCGTTCGACGCCGAGGGCAATTTACGGAGTGGCGTGTTTGCCCCTGCGCATGACGGGGAAACCGTCGCCGCCCATTAATGCTTCGGGTTCTGCAGATCGCACATCCGGTTCAGGGCCGGCGCATCGGTATCGTTGCGGATAACGAAGTCGCGGTTCTCAGCGGCTTCGGCACGGTTTACGATGCGGCTTTCAGGGCGTTCGAGCGGGGATCGGGCCTTGAAAACTTTCTTCGTGCACTGCCGGTCGAATTCTCGCTGGATTACGACGAGCTTTATCGGGGAGATTCCAACTGGCGGATTCTGGCGCCTTTCGACCATCCGTCCGAGCCTGCGCGCTGCCTGATCAGCGGCACTGGCCTCACACATCTCGCCAGCGCGGAGACGCGCCAGAAGATGCACGCCGCTGCCGAGCACGAGACCGACAGCATGCGCATGTATCGCTGGGGCGTGGAGGGTGGGCGTCCAGCCCCCGGTTCCATCGGGACTGCGCCTGAGTGGTTCTACAAGGGCAGCGGGCTGATTCTTCGCGCCCATGGCGAAGCGCTCGAAGTCCTCGGTTTCGCCGAGGATGGCGGCGAGGAGCCGGAAATCGCGGGCGTCTACATGATCGATACGCCGGGGCGGCCCAGACGCATCGGCATGGCTATCGGGAACGAGTTTTCAGATCATAAAACGGAGCGCCGCAATTATCTCTATCTCGCGCCTTCGAAGCTGCGCCAATGCTCGCTCGGTCCCGAATTGATTATCGATCCGGCGTTCGATATGGTGCCAGGCACGGTTTCGATCGAGCGCGATGGCGGTGTTTTGTGGAGCAAGGAAATCGGCTCCGGCGAACAGCGCATGTCACACTCGCTGGCCAATATGGAGCATCATCATTTCAAGTTTCCTCAGCACCGGCGGCCGGGAGATGTGCACATTCATTTCTATGGTGCGGACGCTTTCAGCTTTGGCGCCGGGCTGGAGCTTGAGGATGGCGATGTGGCGGTGATTTCGTTTCAGGGATTCGGGCGGGCGCTGCGCAATCCGATACGAGTGAACAGAGAAGAACAGAGTTTAGTTTACGCTTTGCCCGCTTGACTATGATTCTGCAGGCCGATTACCAATCGGCCGCAGGTTGACAACCTGCCCCACGAGGTCCAGGGCTTCTTCGCGCGTGGTGATGCGGCCCTCTAGTTGAGCGTCTTCGATCTCGTGCAACAGTTTGCCGAAAATCGGACCGGGTTTCATACCCTGAGCGATCAGATCGTCTCCCGTGATCAGCGGCTTCGGCTTTAATTCCTCGGGCGGCACCTCGATCTGCTTGCGCCGCACGAATTCATAATTATCGAGATGCCCATGGCTTGAAAGACAGTCGAGGCGATGCAGTTCCATGTGCTCTTCGAAATCGGGCATGCGAATGAAACGCTTCAGTGTGCTCTCGCGCATGTGCGGCGTCTCACGGAACTTCATATGATTGGCGATCAGTGCTTCCACCTGCTCGATCGTGTGGTTGGGGAAGCGCAGTCGATTGAGCAGAGCGTGCGCAAGCTTGACGCCCTCCTCGACATGGCCATCAAATCGAATGCGTTCGGCGACGCGGAAAGTGGGCGGCTTGCCTACATCGTGCAGTAAGACTCCCAGCGCCAGTTCGAGCGACGGATTGCGCAGACCCTCGAGCATGATCAGCGTGTGCGTCCAGACGTCCCCCTCGGGATGAAACTCGGGCGGCTGCTCAACACCCTTCATAGCCTCGATCTCAGGGAGAACCTCGTGCAGCAAGCCGGTGGCATCCATGAGTTCCAGTCCACGGCGCACTCCACCTTCCGTGAGGATGCGCGCCAGTTCGTCACGAACCCGTTCCGCCGATACGGTCTGAATCAGCGGAGCCAGGCGCCGCATGGCAGCGAAGGTCCGGGGTTCGATTTCAAAACCGAGCCGCGCCGCGAAGCGAACGGCACGCATCAGACGCAGATGGTCTTCGCGGAAGCGGGTTTCCGGATCGCCGATGGCGCGCACGATCTTCGCATCGAGGTCGGCGCGGCCATCAGTGAAATCCAGGACTTCTCCGGTAATCGGGTCGAACAGGAGCGCATTAATCGTAAAGTCGCGTCGCAGGGCGTCTTCGCGCGGATCGGTTTCAAAGCGCACTGCCTCGGGATGGCGGCCGTCGAGATATTCAAGATCGCTGCGGAAGGTGGCGACTTCGACGTGCGCGCCATCGTCATGCACGAGGACGACGCCGAAGTGCGCGCCAACGCGATCGGCGCGCGGAAAAAGCCTGAGAAGTTCATCGGGGCGGGCTGAAGTGGCAACGTCGAAATCGTTGGGTGTTCGCCCCAGCAGCAGGTCGCGTACGCAGCCGCCCACCAGATAAGCGGTGTGGCCTGCGGCGCGCAGGCGGTCGACGATGGAGCGGGCGAGTAGTTCAGGCGTCACATCTCTGTCGTACCACTCCCTTGCGGTCGCGGCTCGGGTAAGCTATTTCCTGAAGATGGAGAGATCGATGGCGTCCGCCATGGCTTTATAGCCCGCATCGCTCAGATGCAGATGATCGCCAGGATCGAACTCCGCGCGAAGCTTTTTCGGATCGGCTGGATCCTGTGTGGCCTTCTCGAAATCGATGACCGCGTCCCAGGCTCCGCTGGTGCGAATCCAGGCATTGAGCGCTTCACGAATGTTTTCGCCGTTCTCCCGGTAATAGCTCGCGCCCTCAAACGGCGGCAGCGTCCCACCGATAGCCTTCAGGCCGAACTCATGCGCGCGTTCAATGATCTGCTTATCGGCCGCGATCAACTCCTCCGCCGTAACCGCTTCGCCCGGCACAGTATCGCCGCGGCCGATATCGTTAATGCCCTCGAGCACGATCACCCATTTGGCCCCCGGCTGCGCCAGCACATCGCTGTCGAAACGTGCCAGCGCACTGGCGCCGGTCCCTTCGCGCAGCAACCGGTTGCCGCCGATTCCCATGTTGGCGACGGCCACATTCGCCGTGGCCTTATTGGCAAGCAGCCTTTCACTCAGCACGGCGGGCCAACTGCGATTAGTGTCCGGAGTCGAGCGGAAACTCTCGGTGATGGAATCGCCCAGCGCGACAATCGTCGAAGTGTTGGCCGGCGCCAGAACTTCGAGGCCTGCCAGCCAATAGTAAGCCCCGGTTGTGAGGGGATCGGGGATGGCGGCCTGACCGGTGAGATCGCCGGCCTTCGAAATATATGTGGTGTGCAGCCCGTTATGCGACGTGACAGGGCCGGTCTCGCCCGGGAAATAAAGGCTGACCGCGACGTCTCCATATACCGGGACCTTGAGGTCGACCGGGTCGCTGAGCAGCACCACGCCCGGGCCGAGCATGCAGCCGGGCTTGCCGTTAAAGGTAAGGACGCGATCCGAATCGGGCAGGATTTCGGAATCTTTGCCGCGCAAAGCGATGTGGGCCGCACCTACCGTCAAGGGAGCGCTGCCGAATGAATTCGAGAGCCTGATGCGCATGCGGGAGCCCCCGATGCTGGTGCGCACGATCATGCGCGCGGTTTGATCGTGGAAGCCGCGTGTATTCAGGGTCCGCATGAGCTCCATACCAGGGCGTCCGGGGCCGGGTGGGATTGCAGGCGGTGGCGTGCGCGCCAGCGGTTGTGCAGTGCTCCACGTCGCCACCCAATGGGACTGATTCGCCTGCTGGCCGGGCAGGAGGGTAATACTGGCGATAGCGATGGCCAGAAACTTCGTCATGATGCTGGAGATTATATAAGAGCAAACGCGGCTGCCGCCGCATCTCGTGTGCCCAGCATGGGCAGAATCTATATCGATGAAAGGAGCCAATCGGGACCGATGACGGTAACCGTAGCGAAACGCAAGGTGTAGCCGCGAGGCGAAGCCGAAAGCAGCGCGTAGCAAACCCTCGACCGCAGGAACACGAACTGGCAGCGAGGCGGGGTGCCGGCGCGTGTCAACGTGGTTGAGACACCTCGAAGCATAATTTACTGAGTTTTATTCTCTGGAGTTGGTTGTGGTTTGTTGATCCAGACCTCCTTCGGGGCGGCGAGGGGTTGGGGCGGCTTGCGG
>Ga0302320_10022052_pt1 | contig 12604 bp, 9 predicted proteins | sample Bog_T0_3_FD_202130 | JGI IMG/M metagenome (GOLD analysis project Ga0302320, IMG submission 202130) | Peat permafrost microbial communities from Stordalen Mire near Abisko, Sweden - Bog_T0_3 | ecosystem: Environmental > Terrestrial > Soil > Wetlands > Peat | place: Sweden: Abisko, Stordalen Mire...
TGCCCGACGGCGCGACGGCGGCGCAGGCGGGGATTATTCGCGAGGCTGTCGGTGCGCTGGCGCCAGATGAACGCGGCAAGAAACGCAAGCAGCGGCAGGCTTTGTGCGGCGAGAAACACCGGCTGGACAATTAACGGTGAGGTGTTTTTCAAGAGCGGCCCGAGTTTTTCCTTGAGGGGCAGGATGTCCGGCTGCGCCTGGGATTCTGGCGCGGAGGACTTGGCCGTCACCACGGACGGCATGGGCGTGGCGGCAGTGGCCCGCACCACCAGCGGCACCGCCGCTTGGGTGAGGGTATGATATTGGCCGTCCGCAGGGTTGAAAAATGAGAAGGTGAGGGCTGGCAGCTCATGGACATCCGAGTTTTGCGGGGAAATGATCTGCTCAAAGGTCTTGCTACCCTGGAAACCGAAGTGGTCGCTCGCCTCCACTTTGGTGGTGGGCGGATAGGTCTTGAAATCGTGCCAGGCATCCTGCGGCGCCAGCGTGATGGCGTCGAGGGCGCCGTTGCCGGAAATCTGAATGCGAACCGTGATCGGATCGCCGACGGTGACGGTGGTCGGGCCGGCGGTGGCGGACATGGTAAAATCGCCAACGGCCCCGCTGAACCGGGTGGGTTTATTTTCGTCGGGCAAGGGCAGGGATTGAATGGTCAATGACTCGGTGGATAGCGCCAGTTGTTTCTGTTCGGTCTGATTAAAAAACTGCCGAAAGAATGGATCGCCGCCTTGGGCCTGCGAGGGCAAGCCGACCACCACATTTGCCGTGAACGGTCCGAGCGTCAACGGACCTGAGCGGACGGCGGTCAGGGGCAGGGCAAGGGGAATAACGGTATACGCGTGATCGCCGATCTGGGTGCGGCGGCGCGCGTCCTGTTGTTCCGCGGTTTTGCCGGCGCTGAATCCATCCGTAGCGGAACTCGTAAGTTGAAAGCTGCGCACATCTTGCACGTCTTCCCGCAGGTAAAGTTCCAATTGGCCTACCATGGGTTCGCCCACGTAGACTTTGTTTTTTGGCACGACCAGCCTTAAAAATGCCGCCTGCCGTCCGGCCGCAACATCGGCGACGGCCGGTGAATCGACCTTGGTAACCACCAATTTGACTGCCCCACACGCAAGCTGCTGTCCCTCCACATTCGCGCGCATGGCCGGAATTGTGAACTCCCCGTCGCGCTTCGCGCTGACAAGGTAATTATAAGTGATGCTGGAACTGACCTGGCCATTAATGACACTGAATGAGCTCGCCGGGCCGATATATTGGAATTCCAAACCAGCGATGCCGGGAATCCCCGGGGCGTCCTGCGGTTGCACACCTTCGAACTTTAATGACAGCGTTGCCTGCTCGCCAAGGGTCATGGTGTCGCGATCCAGCGAGGCGGTAAATGAGGCCCCCTTCGCGGTGCCATACAGCAACGCTACCGTGGCAAGCAGGATACAGATGTTGCAAATAAACCGCATCGTCGCAATTCGTCAATTCTGACAGGCGAAAAACTGAAATGTTCACCAATTTCTGCCCGGTGGAAAGATCAAAATAGGCAGCGCAATCATGGGAGTGGCGCTTCCCGCGGCGCCACTTCCAGCGGTATCTGAAAATTCTGCCGGATGACTTGCACTCGCGACTTTACGCCAATTTCCTCCCCCACCAGAAAGCGCTGCAGCTCATCAATGCCACCCACCGTCCGGTTCTTGAAGCGGATCAACAAATCGCCTTCGCGCAGTCCCGCAAGCGATGCCGGGCTGCCGGCTTCAACGTTCAAAATCAAGACCGCCTGGCTCTGTTTCAGGCCGAGATGCCGTGCGATGCGCGGATGAATCGGCGCCGTCTGTCCCTGGATGCCCAGCCAGGCGCGGCGAATGCGGCCTTCCTTGATAAGCCACGCGGCCACGAATTCCGCCGTGTTGCTGGCAATCGCGAAACAAATGCCCTGTGCGGACGGAATCATCGCCGTGTTGACGCCAATGACCTCTCCCTGCGAATTCATTAACGGGCCGCCGGAATTGCCCGGGTTTAGCGCCGCGTCCGTTTGGATGATATTCTCCATCAGCCGCCCGGATTGTGCACGCATCGTCCGGCCCAGCGCGCTGATTACCCCGGTTGTTACGGTCTGTTCAAAACCCAGCGGATTGCCTATGGCGATGGCAATCTGCCCCGCGCGCAATCGGCTGGAATTGCCAAACTTGACGTGCGTCAGGTGCGGTGCATTCACCCGGATGACCGCCAGATCGGAATCCGGGTCGTCGCCAGCAAGTGTCGCGGAATGAGTTTCTCCGTCCGCGAGGGTCACGCTAATTGCCTTCGCCGCCTGCACCACGTGGCTGTTGGTGATGATGTAGCCATCGGGCGTAATGACGAAACCGGAACCGCTTCCCCCCCCACCGTTCCGGCCGGTTTGCCGCACGCTGATATGCACCACCGCCTCGCGGACATTTTCCACCACCCCTGTCACCGTCTGCGAATAGGCATCCAGCAAATCGGCCTCCGGCTCCGCCAGAACTGGATTCCTGCCGGCCGCCTGAACTGCATCAATGTCATCCAACCCTAATGGCGCCGCCGGATGCCGGCGGCCTTGAAAAACTTTCGCAATCTTCATGCCGCGCCAACTTAGCATCATTCGCCGTTTTGACAAATGGGCGCCCGCTTCGACCTTCGTAGCTTGGTCGGCGTCAAACCTTGTCCGCATCCGGGATTTCCTTGCGCGACTGTACAACCATGTCCACCAACCCATATTTCTTCGCATCCTCGGCGCTCATGAAATTATCGCGATCACAGTCCTTTTCAACCTGTTCCGTCGTCTGGCCGGTGTGCTTGGCGAGGATTGCGTTGAGCGTCTGTTTAAGCTTGAGCATGTGCTTGACCCGGATTTCCACGTCGCTTGCCTGGCCTTCGGCCCCGCCCAGCACCTGATGAATCATAATGTTCGAGTTCGGCAGCGCAAACCGCTTGCCTTTGGTGCCCGCGCACAACAGCACCGCGCCCATGCTCGCCGCCTGCCCCACACAATACGTGTTCACGTCGCAGGTCAAATATTGCATGGTGTCATAGATCGCCAATCCTGAAGTCACGCTGCCGCCGGGCGAATTGATGTAGATGTGAATGTCCTTCTTGGGATCGCTCATCTGCATGAACAAAAGCTGCGCCACAACGATGTTGGAAACATGATCGTCAATCGGCGTGCCAATGAAAATGATACGGTCCACCAGCAGACGGGAGTACAAATCCCACACCCGGTCGTTGCCGCGGCTGTCTCGCTCAATGACGGTGGGCACGGAATAATTTTGAATGTCGCTCATGGGAGAATAACTACCCCATTTTCGGCGCAAGTAAAGGCGATTTGGACCGCCAAATGAGCTTGCCGCTCGTCGCATATGCCTCTACACTAAGGGAGTTGGCCACCGGCAAGCACGCCGGCGGCCGGTAAATGGAATTCACAATTTGTCACCCGCGAATCATCGCATGAAAATTCGCACCATACTTGTGGATGACCAGTCGACCGCCTTGACGACTTTGCGGGATATGCTGCACAGCTGCGGTCCTGATGTTGAGGTCATCGGCACGGCGATTGGCGGCGCGCAGGGCGTTGAGATGATCAACCGACTGGCTCCCGATCTCATATTTCTGGATGTCCAGATGCCCGAAATGGACGGCTTCCAAACGCTGGCCCAAATCAAGCTGCCGCAGATGCCAATCGTCATTTTTGTCACCGGCCATGATGGTTTTGCCTTGCAGGCGTTCGAAGCGCATGCCTTGGACTATTTATTAAAACCTTGCCGCATGACGCGGTTGCGATCGGCGGTACAACGGGCGCGGCAACTGCTTGAGAATCGTCAAACCGGCCAAATTGAAATGAAATTGGACGGTTTGTTGAGTGATTTAAAACGCGGCGTAAAGTACCCTGAACGCCTGGCGGTAAAATCAAATGGGCGCATTGTATTCTTGCGCCTGACCGATATCGATCTGGCGGAGGCTTCTGACAACTATGTAAAACTTTACGCCGGAGGCGACTCGTATATGTTTCGGGAAACCTTGACTGCGCTGGAGGAAAAGCTCTCTCCAGAACGTTTCCTGCGCATCAGCCGTTCGATTATCGTAAACATCGAATCCGTCAAGGAACTTCAGCCGATGTTTCATGGCGAATACGTGGTATTGCTCCGTAACGGCACAAAGGTGACACTGACCCGGGGCTATCGGAAACAACTCCAGCAACTTGGCGTGACGCTCTAGTAAATCTGGTGGTCAGAATGGCCCGCCGCCCTGATTTGGCCTGGCCACGCCTAACCAAATGGACCGGTTATGCTTATTCGTGAATGCTTTTATCCGCATGGAGCAATAAAAAACAGCAAAATACGGGTGGAACCCTCCAAAATACGCCTAAAACAGCGCAGATGATCAAGTTGGCCCATTAAGTGCTATGAGCTGCTTATATTGGTTGAGTTAGTTCTGCCTGCAGTTCTTGCTTGCAACTTCATTCTTCCAATCCCGGCGGGCGGGCCCCTCCCTCTCTGCCGGGATTGTTTTTTTGCGGTTTCGCTTTTTTTCGGAGTACTCACATTGAACCGGATTTTCCGGCTGGAATTTACATTGTATCAGGTGAAAAAAAATCCTCGACTTTGGCGTGGCTTCCCCCCCCCAATCCGACTCTGGTCACCGAACGAACACTGGGCTAACAGAAATATTCGGCGTTCATGGGCAGGCCGTGTTGGATCATCTTGATTGACGCGCGAGTCCGAGGATGCGAGCCAATGCCTGAACGCAGTTCTCATCCTCAAAATACACATATTCCCGGGGCGTGGCGACTTCGAGCCGCGCCAGGTACACGCCTTCAGGATGACGGTATATGGCCACGTGGCCCACACAGGGATCCCGCGGGCCATACTTGGTCCTGCTCTTTGGGGGCGCCACAAAAACATAGATCGATGCTGCGGGCGAGGCGGCTGGTAGCGTGGTTGCGATCGATGACGGGCGGTTCGAGATGGCAGTCGCCAAGGCCGATAGAATCATTTCCCTGGCGGCAAACCACTCTGAATCGCTGAGGTACCGCTGTTCCGCGTCCCATCCTCCTTCAACCAGAACCACGGAGAAGGCTTGATCAGCGGGTATCCGGCCCTCCACCTGGCTCGCGGAGCTGGCGCGCTGGCGGGTGGCGCAACCCGCCAAACAGAGAATCGCGACCAAGGTTGCGCTGCCTAAAAGCGCGGCCCAACGACGGGCGAAGATTGAACTCGCGCCGGCTATGCAACCCGCACTCACCGCTGGAATTTTGTCAGGGATCAAACTGAATAACATCAGGGCATTATCTCAATTATAGGGTCATAAGACAAATAAATCTGACGGCAGCGCGGACATTCGGGCCAACCTGATCGCATCGGTATTTCCTTGTTCGTGCGGACGAGCTACTCCAGCTGGTCGGAAGGGCGCCGGGCGGATGGGTGGATCACTCGTGCTGGCTCAGAATCCGGGAGCGTTTCATGGAACCGGCACCATCCGCCTGAGGGGATTGCGGTCAAAAGCTGAGGTTCGTCTTTACCGCCAGCAGGAACCAGCCGTGATTATCTTGCGCGGAGGAAATATAGCCGTCTTGATCCAACAAACCGCTGCCGCGGACATAGTGGCCCTCCAGTTTGAAGCTCCACCAACTGGTGGGGTCGAAACGCACGGCCAAAGCCAGGTCTTTTTGGTGCTGCCTCGAATCGCTGGCTTCATCCATGGTGTCGCGGCAGTCCGTATAGCAGGCCTCGGCCGCAATCCAGTGGGTAAACCGGTAGGAAGCATTCGCCGACCACGCATTCAGGTCCGTGGTAACACCGGAGTCGGCGAGGACATGACCCGCGTAAAACCCGGTCTGAAAAGTCCATGCCTTCCACAAGTATTCCAGCGATCCCTGAAGAAAGGTGATGTGCGAGGATTCTCTGGGAAGCAGGATGTCCCCGGCGCCGGTCAGGATGGAGGTGTCATAGGCGAAGCCGAAGACATAACCTCCGCCTGGCCCGGCCCGCAATCCGTGGATCGGGCTGTTCCACCAGAATTGTCCGCCGGTTTCCGTCGCAGAATGGATCGCCTCCAGCTGCACGTTCGGCGGCAGATAATTGTGCGCCTCACTGATGGCGAGTAAATCCAAAGGCGGACTGAATCCGTCCGCATAGTTTTCATCGAATGCGTCCTCGGCCTCATCCAATGACCACATGCCAAAACTTTCGCCGCCGTCAAGCAATAGGTAACCGTCGCGCCAGCCCGAGTCATCCAGAGCTGGTGCCAGCAGCGCGTAGGGCTGCGCCAAATCCTCGTCTAGAACGACGTGGCAATTGTCTTGCGACTGGCGCGAGTCACTGGCCGGCGCGTCGAAACCGTCATGCGAAGCATATTCCCCCAGCGCATAATCCAAAATGGCTTCGAACTGCTCCAGCGTGCCCAGTTCCTGGGTTAAGGCCTGCGCAGCCAGACAGGTAGTGGGAAAGTGAATCACCGAGGCGCTCAGCTTGGCAACCGGGAAATGCAACGTACTATTTCTGGTGTCGGTGTCCAAGTAATTGCGTCCGCTCCAAGGGAGAAATCCCTGGCTGGAAAAACCATTAACGCTAACCGGCGGCGGATTCGCACCCAAATTTAAGCCGTAGGCGGATACTCCGATGCCGCCCGCTGCGCCGATGAACGCAGTCAACCAAGCTTTTCTCAGGGGTTTGGCTTTGGTTTTTTTCATGACTGAGTTTGTCCGGTTAAAAGGACCAGCCGTTCCGGAGCCGGATTGAAGACTTCGAATCGACAAACTCTGCCTGTCGAATTGTCTGCAAAGAGAAACCGGATTGACGGTTCCATTATAAGCACACGCCATGCCACCTATGCCGCACCTACTTGATCTCGAGTTTTTTGACCCGTCCCGATGTTGGCGGCCATCAATGCTGCTCCGCCCCGTGTCAAGGCGCGTAAGCAACCGGGACACCGCCCCGCGGCGAACGTCCCGAGTTTAATCAGCAGCAATAAGACCTAGCCCGCCTTGAGATAGATGGCTGGCCGCACCAGTTTCAAGGTGTGCCGGACGCCGCTTAAGCTTTCCGAGTGACCGACCAGCAGATGGCCGCCGGGCACCAGTTTTTCCGCCAGCAGCCGGACCAGTGTTTCCTGCGTGGGTCGGTCAAAATAAATCATCACGTTGCGGCAGAAAATAAGGTCGAACGGATGGCTGAACGGGTAGTTGCCTTCCAGCAGGTTCAAATGCTGAAAATGAACCTGGCGGCGCAGTTCCTCCTTCGCCCGCAGCTGTCCCGCCCATTCCTTCATTCCGCGCTGAAAATACCGGCGCTGCACTTCGGGCGTTACGCAATTCAGCCGGTCTGACTCATAAATGCCGCGCTCGGCCACTTCCAGCACCCGCGTGGATATATCCGTGCCCTCGATCTGCCAGCGGTTGGACTCGGCGGGCGCAAAATGTTCCGCGAGATGGATGGCGATGGAATAAGCTTCCTCGCCGGTTGAACTGGCCGCACTCCAGATTCGGAAAGGTTCCTTGTGGCGCGGTTCGCTCCGCCATTGCGGAATGATCGTGTCGCGGAGGAAATCAAAGTGTTTCAGCTCGCGAAAGAAATGCGTGTGATTGGTGGAAATGCGGTCAATCAGAATCTGCAATTCGTCCTCACCCTGGGCCGAACGCAGTAAATTACAATATTCGTGGTAGCTCTCTATGCCATGGTGCCGCAGGCGTTTGGCCAGCCGGGAAGTGACCAGGACCCGCTTGTCCGGCCCCAAATGGATGCGGCTGCGTTCATAAACCAGCTGGCATAAGAACTGGTAGTCTTCATCCGTCAACGGCGATTCCGCCACGCCCGATTTTGCCCGGTTTTGATTGGCATTGGAAATCATGCATCTTATCCTAGGGAGGTCAGTGGATCAATTTTTTGACGTCGGCCAGCAGTTGATCCGCCGTGAATGGCTTGTTTAATATTAGGTCCGCCCCGGCGGCTTTCGCCTCAGCGATCCGGTTTTCCTCGCCCAACCCGGTGATGATGATGCTCTTGAGCTCCGGCTTGAGCTCGCGCAGCCCGCGCAACATCGTCGGCCCGTCGAGCTGCGGCATCATCAGGTCGCTGACGACCAGGCGGATGTTTTGCCGGTGCTGTTCAAACATTTTCAGCCCCTCCCGGCCTTCCGCGGCGGTCACCGTGCGGTAGCCATTACGGGCCAGGATGGCGCTGGCCAGCTTGCGCACCGAAGGCTCGTCGTCCACCACTAATATCAATTCTCCCTTGCCCCGGGGCAGCTCGGTGTGTTTGCTGGCGTGCTCGCTGCCCAAAGCATCAACGGGCGCCGCCGGAATATAAACGTAAAAAGTGGTCCCGACGCCCGGCTTGGTTTCAAGGTGCACGAATCCGCCGTGATTTTCGGCAATGCCCAAAACCGTGGGTAAACCCAGCCCAGTCCCCTGGCCAAGCGGCTTGGTGGTAAAAAACGGATCAAAAATCTTATCCACCAGTTCAGGTGGAATGCCGGTGCCGGTGTCGTTCACCGAGATGACCACGTAGGCGCCAACCTTGGCCTTGGGATGGATGTTGGTGCCCGCCGGATCCAACTCCTTCTTCTCCAATCCGATGGTGAGCATGCCGCCCTGGGGCATGGCGTCCCGGGCGTTCACGCACAGATTCATGATGACCTGCTGGATCTGCGTGGCATCGCCCAGCAGAATGCACGGCTGTTTGACAATCCGCGTGTTGATCTCGATCGACCGCGGAAACGTTTCATTGGCAATCCGTTGCATCTCCTGGATGAGATGCTTGGGATTCAACAGAATGCGTTCGCCTTCCACGCCGCGCGCAAACATGAGTACCTGCCGGATGATGTCCGCGCCGCGCCGCGAGCAGGTTTCCAGCGTCTGAAAACAGGCCCTCATGCCCTCGTCCTCGGCGTTGTCCTTGATAAACTGGACCGCCATCATGATGGGCGCGAGCACGTTGTTCAAATCGTGCGCCAGTCCGCTGGCCAGGGTGCCGATGCTTTCCAGCCGCTGGCTCCGCAGTAATTGGGATTCCAGATGCTTCTTTTCAGTGACGTCCGTGTTGACAATGAGGATGGCCCTGGGCTTGCCATCCGGTTCCCGCACCAGGGTCCACCGGCTTTGGATGGTCAAATCCCGCCCGTCGCGGGACCGTTGTCGGATTTCGCCGGCCCATTCGTCATGATGCTGCACGCTGTGCAGCGCGCGGGCGGATTCAATCGAATGGTCGGGCATCAACTCGTTTGTGGTGCGTCCAACCGCCTCCGCCGGCGTCCACCCGTAAAGCCGGTGCGCGCCCTCATTCCAGTAAATGATGCGATCCGTGAAGTCGCGCACGAAGATCGCGTCGCCGGTGATGTCCAGCAGCGCGGCCTGGGACCGGATCTGCTCGTCGGCGCGGACGTTTTTTGTGATGTCCTCCAGGCACATTAATACGCGCACCGTCCCGCCCAGCTGGATGCGCTCGGTGGAGACCAGCAACACCACCGCCTCTGATCGGCCATGGCGGAATATGGTTTTGCTCATCTTGACCTGGCGCTGGCTCTTGCCCGTGTTGAGGGTTTCTAGCAGCACATGGCGGAGATCGCAGCCCGCGCACATGGCCTCCCGGCCACACGTGCCGCCGTTATTGGCCACCGACGCGCACTGGAAAAACTCGCCGATCGGCACCGGCTGGATGCCCGGCATCGTGCGGTCGGCAAATTCCGTCGCCGCCAGATTCGCGCGAACGATTTGCAATTGTTCGTCGAAAAGGCAAAGCACGCTCGGCACCCGATCATAAACCGTGGATAGTTCCGCCTCGCTGCGGCTGACCGCTTCGCGGGCCTGCAACCGGTCAAACAGGGTGGCCAGATAATTCGCCAGACTGCTGGCCGCCTTGACCACCCGCGGTTCCACCGGAATCCGCTCACGGTGGGACAGGCTTAGGGTGCCCACCACCCTTCCGTCAGTTTTAATCGGCACGCAGACGAACGTTTGGACCCCCAGCAGACGCAGGATCGGCGCGGCGTATTCCCGCCGGTCCGCAATATTGTGTTCTACCAGCGGCTCGCCGGTGTGCGCCACCTGCCCGGAAATCGAAACGTCCATCGGCACTTCAAAAGGCGTTGGCATCTCATGCAGCGGGATGCCGTGCGCCCCGCGGTAAATCATCACCGCCCGCTCGAAATCGCACAATTCGATCGCCACCATCGGAAAATCTGTCATGCCGCTCGTCTCCCGCGCAATGGTGTCAAAGATGGACTGCGTCGACTGGCCGGAAAGCATCACCTCGGAAATGCGGTGAAAGGTGGTCAGTTCGCGATTCTGCCAGAACAACTCCCGTTCCGCCCGCCGGGACTGGGTGATGTCCATGACCACGAAAGTTTGCTCTGGCGCGCTCGGCGTGGAACAGGTGGTGGTCAGGGACACCTCAATCTCAGTCCCATCTTTGCAGCGCAGTTTCGTTTCACACGAGGCCGCCCCGTGCGCCTCGAGTTCACCATAAAATATCCTCCCCACCCGCTGATAATCCAGCTCGCTCGCATACACGCACGCGACCGATTGGCCAATGAGCTCCACGGCAGTGTACCCCAGCATCTCGCAGAAACGCTGATTCACCGCCACTATGGCCCGTTCGCGCACCCGCGCGATGCCCATCGACAGCAATTGGGGTTCGGCATCGCCTCCGGCCGGGGCCGGCACGGAAAAGCCTGCACTTGGCTTGGTATTCATCAAATCATGAACCAGGCCGCAATTTTGACTGGTTGCATCCGGTTCTATTTCGGACAACTGCCGGCAAACTTGAGCTTCAGGTGACAAAAGTTTACTCAAGTCCCTCCCCGGCCCGCCGATAGCAATCCGGGTCAGCGTTGGATTGCCTGGGCCCACCGATGCGTCGGCGAGCGTGACTCCAAACCAATGAATTTTAAATTGAAGTTCCGTGAATGGCGACTTTCACCGTGCTTTTTGCCGGCTTTGCCGGACCCGCCCCTGGAAAGGCAGATTGATTTATGCTACCAACCGGCAATTGGGTAATTGCACCTCCTCGCAAAACGCTCGTTGTGGGGGTGGCCGACATGGTGGTCAGCAACGACAGCAGCGCCGAGATCGTCACTTATTCGCTGGGCTCCTGTCTGGGAATCACCATCTACGATCCCGTCAAGAAAATCGGCGGTCTGTTGCACATTATGCTCCCTGACTCGAAAATTGACGCGGCCAAGGCCGTGAGCGCTCCCTTCATGTTCGTGGATACGGGCGTCCCGCGGCTGTTCCATGCCACTTATAACCTCGGGGCGGACCGCGGCCGGCTCATGATCAAAGTGGCCGGTGGCGCGCAATTGCTGGATCAACAGGGGATTTTCAATATCGGCGCCCGCAATTTTGATGCCTTGCAAAAATTGCTCGCGCAAAACGGCCTGAAGGCCCACGACACCGATGTGGGCGGTCTTTCCTCCCGCACCGTGCGCCTGGATCTTACCACCGGCCTGGTCACCGTCAAAACTCCCGGGAGCACGCCCTACCCACTATGACCGCACCAGAAATCATCAACAAGGTAAAGAATCTGCCCCCGGTCTCCCAAGCCGCGCTGAAACTGGTCAACTTGCTCGAACAGGCCGCCATCTCCAACGACGAAATCGTGCATGTTATTAAATGCGACAACGTGCTCACCGCGAAACTGCTGCGCGCCTGCAACTCGCCTTATTTTGGCCTCGATGAACCGGTGGCCTCGGTGGACCAATCCGTGCTGATGTTGGGTCATCAACAGATTTTGCATATCGTCCTGACCCTCGCGTTCGGCGCCGCCATGGTCGTGCCAATGCCCGGTTACGCCGTCGAAGCCAACGAACTCTGGCGCCATTCCCTCCTCACCGCCACCGCGGCGGAAATCGTGGCCGGCTCGGGCGACCTGAACGTGGAAGCGCCCGTGGCCTTTACCGTGGGCTTGCTGCACGACATCGGCAAACTGGCCCTCAGCCAGGCCCTCACTCCGGAATTACAGATTGAAATCCGCCAGCTCATCGAACAGGAGGGCTGTCCCCGCACTGACGCGGAGAAGAAAATCATGGGGGCCGACCACAGCGAAGTAGGCGCGTGCCTGCTGAAAAGCTGGAACCTGCCGGAGGATATCGTGGAAGCGGTTGCCAATCATCATCATCCCGTCTGCCTGCCGCGCCCCAGGCTCTCCCTCGTCGCCCATATGGCAAATTGCCTCGCTCATGTGGCCGGCTCGGCCCCGGGCTGGGACGGTTTTGCCGTGCACGTGGATCCCGAGGCCATCAAGGCCCTGAACCTGGACGAAGCCCGGCTGGAAGTCATGGTGGCCGAAGTCCGCGACTCCTATGAGCGGGTCGACCAGTTTATGAACATGTAACCAGCCGCATGAGCTTCCAGGAAAAAATTCGGGTGCTGGTCGTGGACGATTCCGCCGTCGTCCGTCGCATGATTTCCGACGCGCTATCGCAGGACCCCGAAATTGAGGTGGTGGGCGCCGCCTGCGACCCGTATGTGGCGCGCGATATGATTTTGCAACTGGAACCCGATGTCTTGACCCTGGATATCGAGATGCCTCGCATGGACGGACTGACCTTCCTCAAAATTCTCCAGGAACACCGGCCCATGCCGGTGATCATCGTCAGCTCCCTC
>Ga0302320_10022053_pt1 | contig 12604 bp, 13 predicted proteins | sample Bog_T0_3_FD_202130 | JGI IMG/M metagenome (GOLD analysis project Ga0302320, IMG submission 202130) | Peat permafrost microbial communities from Stordalen Mire near Abisko, Sweden - Bog_T0_3 | ecosystem: Environmental > Terrestrial > Soil > Wetlands > Peat | place: Sweden: Abisko, Stordalen Mire...
GCAACAACACTCTCTGTGGCAATAGCGATCTGATCACTGTTTTCAATGGTGGCATTATCGATGGCGCCAGGAGTACCCGTCGGATTCCAGCTGGAATCCGCGCTCCAATCGCCATTACCGGATGAAGTATACACTGTTTGGGCAGGAGCATTACGAGGAAACAAAATATAAGTTAAAACAAATACTAAAAAAAAGACCGCTATAATCTTTTTGTTCATATGCCGGTGCCGGGCGTCCTTATTATTTAGGAATATCTTAATTTAGATTAGCACTCTAAATATTGATTTAGAAATACTATCTAATATTTCTTACGGCTACAAGTCCCGGCAGCGTATTTAAGAATGGGGCCCTGATCCGGATTCGCCTTGAGCCTGTTTTTGTTTCAGCACCGTTTTTGTCTTAGATTTAATTTTACAATATAAATATTCCTTACCGGGCGTATAGGTACAAATCCCGGACTTGATCCCGTTATGAAGAGTTGCCCTTTCACAAACGGCCCCCTCGATCTTCCCTTTACAAGCATCAATAAGAATTGCGGGAGGCGCCTTAATATGACTTTTCACTTCCTTTGGCTTAGTCTTTAGATCTGCGGCATTCTGCGCATAAATATTCCCTGCTAAAAGAAATACCGCCACCACTACACTACTGATCATTTTAATCATTCCTGCTCCTTTCATCCGATGGATGTTATACGCGGACATTATACAAACTATTCCCCGAACAGCGAACCTAGCCCGCTGGTGATCCTGCCCAGGCCCCCATGGACGACATCGGTGAGGGACCCGGTAACAACGCTGATCGTCTCGCTGATAATAGTCTTGAGCAGGGCCCGGGTCAATTCAACGGGGGTCAGCCCATTACCGCTTTTCCCCAGATCGGTCAGATGGATATCCGGCAACGGTAAAGTTAACGTCCTGCTACCCAACCCCGTGAAATTGATATTAACCCTGGCTTTGGTAATGAGAAAATCATCCACTTCGATCCCGGGGGCAGGCTTATTGCCGCCTGAGGCAGCCGCGTTAGCGGATTGAGGTAAACCATTTTTAGAGAAAGCGTTGGCATTATCCATGATCTTGCTCAAATTATTCCGGGTCAAGCCCCCTTCAAAGGTGATCAAGGGCATTTTAACCTCAACAGCATGCACGATGATCTTGTTCGATAAAACAGAGAACGGTGCCACTCTGACAATAATCGAGTCGACGCTAATGGCCTGCGGCGTCTTGTAGCCCTGAGGGTTGCCTACGACAAGACCTTTGATCTGGGCTGACCCGGTCAACAGAGATACCTCTACCGCATCTATTTTGACCGGGACCTGGATCATGGGGGGGGCCAATTCCTGCATGCCGATCTTGACAATAGGCCCGAGATATACTCCCAGCGCAATAACAACTATCATTAACAAGACCAGCAACCCTATCACGATCGTCAAGAAGATACGCATCGCCATTGTCCTCCTGCGTTGAAGAAGTCCGTGATCTTTCATTTTAAATACCTCTGAAAAACTCCCACATTGTACTTGATCATTTTCAAATAGGTCTCTCCCTCACTGCCGAGGGGGCCCAAAGCGTCTGTATACAATCCGGGGCCTACAACTACCCCCGCTTCAAAAGCCAGGGTCTGGGCGAGTTTAGGATTGGCCATATTCTCAGAAAAAATGGCATGGACACCGTTTGTTTTAATAATATCCAATAATGCCGCGGTTTGTTTTGCCGAAGGATCTGCCGCTTCCGTCGTTGCAGAAGGGATAACAGCCCCGATAATTTGAAAACCATAACGCCGGGCAAAATATCCCAACGCATCATGATTCGTGACTAATTTACGTTTATCCACAGGAATGACCGCCACTTGTGCTTTTACCCAACCATCCAGGGCTTGCAGTTTTTGGATATAATCATTAGCATTCGCATCGTATAAAGCTTTATGCGCAGGATCAACGGCCTTGAGCGCATCCCGGACATTTTGAGCATACCGGATAACATTGGTGACATCCTGCCAGGCATGAGGATCGATCTCTTGAGGATTATCTTCAAATATTCTTGGGTGAATTCCTTGAGACACGACGATCCGTTGGGCTTTTGAGCCACTGGCAACATATAGCTTACCTAACCAATGCTCCAAATTTAAACCATTCTCAAAAATAATGTCCGCACTGGCAATGCTGATGGAGTCGGCCGGGATGGGCTCATATTCGTGAGCATCGCCGTTGGGCCCGACTAAAACCACTAAATTGACCGTATCCCCTGCCACATTCTTGACCACATCACCGATAATACTGATCGTCGCGAGCACATTGATCTTTTCCGCATGAGCCAGCGTCGATCCCGTGCCCATCATTAACAAGCCCAATACTATTGCCTTCCCGACATCCAACATCATTATCAGTCTACTCATCGCACTTTTCCTTTATCCTTTGCTCAATCTTTTATTATAGGAAAGAATCCGAAGGAATACAGCCAATTTAAAATAAAATGAACGCGTTCTTTCTTTTCATTGTTCTGTACGGCCGGCACCAATAGGCTGGCTTTCTTTTCCTCACCGCTGAGCATTTCCTATAAAAATTCGCCAGCTGCCTGATAAAATACCAAAATTCTTCTTCTGTCAGATCAGATTTCATTTCATTCAACAGACTTGAGGTGATCACGATCTTTCTGGGATCACGGGGCATCCAATGATCAAAAACCAGATACCAGGGGCTTTTAGGATCATCCATCTGAAGAGGCATTCCCGTGTAGTAACAGACATAACCATTCTTGCGCACGTAGTCCCAAACGTCATTGATACATTCCCGGAATAAACGACCATGTTTCATCCGAAACGCGACCCGGGCACATCTGGCGCAAAATTTACGCCCTTTCAACGCTGACGCCTGCCCGCAGCCGGCGCATACCTTATCATTCGTTGAGGGCCCAATCCCCTGCCAATGCACCAGCGGTATTTTTTTGACCTTTAAATGTTTTTTCCTGTGATCGTCTAAGGCAAGCACGTAATACCGGAATTCTCTTTGGGTAAGTCTTGATTTCATCTCATTGAATAACGCCGCCGCGGGAACTATTTTGCTTTTCTCTCCGGGATCTTGACGGCTGAAGACTAAATACCAGGGACTGGTGTCATCATCTATTTCCAGTGACATTCCCGAGTAATAACATCTGGGGCCGTGCCGGCGCAGATAAGCCCAAAAATATTTCCTGGCTTTCGCGTGAAAATGTTCGCTATGAAGCCGCTGTGCCAATTTGGCACAATAGGAGCAGTATTTCGATCTGTTTAAAAGTATTCTCTTGCCGCAGCCGCGGCATTGGGTGTACGGACTTATGGGCTTATTCTGTTTCACCGATCAATATCCTTCCAGGGCCTGTCTTTCGTTCTCTAAGTTGTGCCTGTCACGACTTTTTCATCACCAAGCCCTAAGAGACTTCTTCAGGGTTTGATCAAATTTTGAGTTTGTTCCCTGTATATTATACATCGTTAAATAAATCTTAAAACTGATCAACATTTTTTCTTCTTTTGAACACTTGACGCTGATGAGTTTTGAAATTCGCTCCCCAAGGGTCAGGCCTTTTGATCCTAAGCCATACTTATTCTCTAATTTTGAGATCTTAACCAAGAAATTTTCTAGCCCGCTTTCTTTTCGAATAAGGAAAAGCCCTCCTAAACAGCCCATGACTAATAGCGTTAGAAAAACCCCCGAATAATCACCTGCAAAGCTCCGTCCTTGTGAAATTTCAGGGAATATCCAGCTGGTCGGGTCTATAATTTTGTATTGTTTTAATTTTGGGTCAAAAACTTCCACCCAAGCATGAGCATCAGAGTTGTCAAAGGTTAAAACTTTGAAAATAGGATTCCAGGCTCCTCCCGCATAGCCGAAAGCCACCCTGGCTTTATACCCTTTTAAATCCAGTATCGTGCATAGCGCCGCCGCAAAATGCTCACAGAATCCCGCCCTGCGTTCGAATAAGAATTGGTCCAGAGGCGTCGAAGTATTTAAGGTGCCCGGAGATAAGGTGTAGACAAAAGTAGAAACAAACCATGCCTTAACTCGATCGGTGTCCCGATCAAGATCATCCGCAGTTAAATTGTTCGCAGCCCAGATCCGGGTTTTAGGAAGTTTTAAAAGATTTAATTTTTGCGATCTATTGGAATAATGCAGACCATCCTGGGAATTGACAAGTTCACCCATTTCAAAATATCGCTCCTTAATGCTTGGCTTTTTATCAAAATGAATTTCTAATGCCAGGTCGTGAGATCTCTTGATCAAGCCTATCTGTCCGGGATCTAGATCGTATTCTTTCAGGATACCCATCATCGCTACAGGTGATCGCAGAGGAAAAAATATACGAAAGACGATAACGACCGACGCGAAAATAAGCGTTATGATCAAAATGTTCCGAAGGTTGGAAAGAGCTATTCTTAGGCCCAGCAGGTACCAAAAGATGAGGGTACCCATAATGGCCATGGTGTATTCCAAGGCATTGCCTTGGGATTTTCTAAAGACATAGATCAAAACTCCCAGCATGACAAACGCCATGAATGATCTAATCTTAAACTTGGGCATAGAACCACTTAGCAAAAGTAAGTTTTATAGATCTTAAATCCACTCCCTGCGCTGTCGAATGGACCTCAATAAACGGTGTGTGCACATTGATATCAATATTTTGTTTATTCTTCATGGAGGCCATGGATTTTAGCCAAAAAGAGAACTGCTCCCCTTTTTGTTCCGGGGAAAGTCCTTTAAGCTCGGCCCAGTCATAAGAAATTTGAGTTGAATTTTGTCTGGATCGAAAGATCCGCTGATACCTTCGATTTGTCTTTTGGAATAATTTGGGGTCTGTAAATTTAAAACGTGCGGGATCGTGAATTTCCTCAAGATCGTTGAGCTCATGGTCTGGGGTATTGGCTGGTTTTAAACTTGCCGCGATCTGGTGGTCAATAGGTTGAGGCAAGACTATGATCTCTTTTTTGGCATCAATATTCCTCCAAAAACGGTACAAACTTGAATCAGCATAGGTCTTGATCCGAACTGATGGAACGGTTTGGACCCCGGGCTTTTGGAAGGTAAAGCGGAGTGTGGCCTTTTGAGATGAATGGGCATCCACCGGATCAATTCCGATCCATTCCTTGTCTTTGTTGAGCCTTATCCATATTGTTTGAGATCTGACATTCGATCTATTTTTGATCTCAAAATCCAATCTTGTTTCGTCCCGGCTAAACGGCGGATCAAGGAAAAGAGCATTAACCTCTATCCATCGAAATGGGTAGCTGGTTTCAAGGAGGTTAATCACAAAGAGGAACAACATGAATACAAAGATCAAACGTTCAGTATTTGAATTGTTAAAGATGGAAAACCAGAGAGCAAAGCCTAATAAAACTGATAGAACTATGCCGTAGATCGTAGGCAGTCCGTATACATTTTTAAGCCTGAAATTGGAAATCTTGAATAATTCTTTGGGCATCCGGGATCCTATGTGAGATGACAGACAGCAGGCAGGCTTTGAAATCATCAGGGGTAGCGTAATCGCGTGACTCCAAAAGCGCGACCGATTGCGAAACCCTGACTAAGTCACGGCCGGCGCGGGGCGATATGAAAACACCTTGATCACGTACATGAGAGAGGAATCGAGCAGCCAGATCCAAGAATAAATCCGATACTTTGACCTTTGTAGACAAGTTCTGTAATTCTAAAACCATGTTTTTATTAAGCACTGCTTCCAGGCTATTGAATTTTTGTTGAGGGTACCCTAGAAGAATGTTCCTTTCACTGATCCGGTCCGGATATCCTATTTGTAAACTGATCGTGAAGCGGTCTAACTCTGACTCTGGTAAAAGCCCTGTACCAACGTGATCTGAAGGATTCTGGGTGGCAATGAACATTTGGGGGTTGGGCAGTTGATAGGTTTGGCCCTCAACCGTTACTTCCCTTTCTTCCATCGCCTGCAAAAAGGCGCTTTGCGTCCGGGCCGGCGCACGGTTGAGCTCATCCAAAATAACAATTGATGAAAAAATAGGGCCTTCAATAAATTTAGGGGTCCTGTCTGTCAAAAAATCCACTCGTCCTAAAATATCCAAAGGCAATAGATCATTGGTGCACTGGATCCGATTGAATGATAACCCCAAAACCTTGGCCATCGTTTTTGCCAAGGTGGTTTTACCCAGTCCCGGCCGATCTTCAATTAAGATCGATCCTCCGGTCAAAAGTGTCGCCAGGGTCAACTTAACTTCCGATCGCTTACCCAAAAGCACTGAATTGATAGCACTCAAACAGCATGCAATATCTTCATTATTCTTGTCCATAAAAACGCGTGAGTCCTTTTCGAGCACTTGTTGGTTTAAGTTTTAAATGTATCTCTAAACGCCAACAGCTTTATTATATAGGGTAAAGGCCAAATATCAGCAAATTTTTGCGAAACAGAGATAGGCAGTTCAAAAAACTATCCATTTTGGGGACTGTCCCCTTTACCTTATGGACAAGCAGAATTCTTCGTAAATTAGGGAGCTGAAGATAGCGGATTGGACGTGTCGGTAGTGCTGGCACCCGCATTATGGATCTGACCTGCAATGGGGCCGCCGGACTGACCCCACCAGTTATCTTTGGCGGGGACGCTTATTCCAGAGTTGTTGTTGAAATCGTAGTAACCAGATGATGAAATATTATTACCGTAGATAGAATTATCCCCACCTGTTGCGCCGTTGCCAAAATTGATATTGCTCATGCTGCCAGGACCAGAATTGGATAAGAGAACTCCATTCTCACCATTATTTGTTATGGTGTTGGATAAGAATGTAACTCCGGAAATCGTTCCGCTGTTATTAGACAGGTCTACTCCCGAACCACCCCCTTCGTTCGAACTAAATATATTATTAGAAATATTGAAACCTGTAATTGTGTTGCTGTTGGCAGATAAGGTTATTCCAGCGTTTCCATAATAGGAGTTGAAAGAGTTCCAAAGATAACCAGCTGTATTATTTAAAGATATATTATTAGAAATGATAAAGTTGCTCATCGTACCGCTATTTGCACCTAAAGCAATCGCCGCATCGGACGCTGTAGTAGTTGTTGAGTTTATTCCGTTTATCGACGGCTCCTGATTCAAATTATATGAAAAGCTGCCATTAGCACTCAATATATTATTGGAAATAGTAAAATCGTTCATTAGGCCTGAATTGTGGCTAAGGGATATTTGTGAGCCATAATTTAAATCAAGATTATAACCCAAAATAACATCACCAATAGAAACGGTAGAAATTGTAGTCGTACAATTATCATGAACCGTGTTATTAGAAATATTAAAACCTGTCATTGATCCGCTATTAAAAGACAGGTCTAACCCAGCGTTGCCGTTATAAAGGACTGTATTGCCTGAAATAGTAAAGTTAGTCATGGTGCTGCTGTTATTGGACAAGTCTATACCCACACTCCCAACCCCAACCCCAACATTAGTTGTCGTGCCATATACTCCCTGCTGACCGTTACTGGTAACAGTATTGTTAGAAATAACAAAATTACTCATGCCCACATTATTACCTGAAAGATCTATGCCATCACTCGCGTTACCGGTGATGATATTATCCTGTATTGTTCCGGTCAAAGTGGTGCCTTTGGCGAATTTAATGCCATCATTGCTAGCGCCCTGTATTTTCAGGCCCATCACGGTATTATTATTGGCCAGCGCGACACCGTTTGTCCCGCCGCTGACTACAGGATAGGCACCGCTGACCGCAAGCCCGCTAAAGCCGCCGTTATAACCGCTTCCCCAAAGCACTACGGAATTCGTTAATATAATGCCGCCCGCGTAGTTAGCCGCGCCTTGCCCTTCCACATACACCCATTTACCGCCAACAGCCGCGGCAACACCTTGAGATATGGTCAGATATGGATTCTGGAGAGTCCCGTTCTGAGTTCCGGTACTGTTGGTATTATTCACATACACTAAATTCGCCACTGTAACAGGGGCCCCGTTATTAATTGGAGTACCGCTGCTTCTGGTAAAGGACCTCGACTGGATATCAATATCCCGCACCACCCGGTCGAAAATCCTGTCCTCCAGATAGTTGTTGTTGGCTTCGGGATTTGACGGCGTTGAAAAAAATGATCTCCCATGCCTGCCAAAAAGATTGAACAGGTCAAATGCCAGATTAACCCTGAGCCCGCCGTAAAATTCATTCGTATTTCCAACCTTCGAATTAAAGGTGGTATCCAAAGCCAGCCATTGGGTCAGCTTGGTTTCCGTACGGGCACGAAAGCCATTAACATCCTTATTCAAGCGAGACTGATAAAAGTACCCGCCAAGATAAAGCCGCGTCTTGGTGTACTTGTCAAAAACAGGCACACCCGCCTCAAAATCAAGCCCCTGAAGCGGCTCTACAATGTTTTCTTGAGTTGCCCCCGGAATTTCCACTAAAGAAGTATTTGTAAACTCATAAGTATTGGTCTGGGGTCCCGCTCCTCCTAAAATCTTGTACCTGGTGGTTGGTTTATACCAGTTGGTACGCAAGTCTAACGGTTGTGAAAGATATTCTAAACCAACACCTGCCTGAGAATTCCAAACGTAGGTGTCATCAATATAGTCCTGGCGGCGGTCAAAGAAGGCGTTGAACCCCAAAATAAAAGAATCATCAAAGATGTGGCGGATACCCGCACCCTGATGGATCTCATTGGCAAAAGGAGTTGAAATAGTGTCCTTGGGATTAAAATAAAGAAGAGTGTCTTTGTTTGAAGAGTAATAAAGAGGCACGATGAAATCAGTGGTAAAAAGCCCGCGCTCGCTTTTATCTGTAGACGCATAGCCTGAAAACTGCACCTGTCCTAACGCATTATTGGGATTGTCAGCCGGTGAGGTGTTGTCCGCGTAAACGATAGAGGCTGATAAAGCCGCCATCACGATCAACGACACTGCAATATTTTTCTTCACGAACATGAATTTTATTTAATCACCATAATCCGCGCAAGTCAAATACATTTAAGATTTTCTTTACTAACAATGCTTTGCCAAAGCGCAAAATGAAGATAAAGAAATCCTTCTTTTGTGTCCAACATCTTTTCCGGTTAATAATTCCCGGAAATTCTTAAGACTATAAAAAGGGGTGTCTGCTATAACTGCATTGACAAAGGAAGCTGGAATAGAACCGGCGGTGTCAGTATGCTGCTGAAAAAACATTTCAGTCTGGCCTTGTGATAAAGATTTAAAACTCCACACCGATTCAATAGATTTCACTCGAATCATGCCCTTGACAAGCGGAAGCCTGTTGGGAAGAGCCGTTAACGTATAACTTATTAGCCCATGAGCAGCGTCTTTGGACCTAGTACGCTGAAAAACAAAATCTCTGGCGGCTACCGGCCAGGGCAAATGCAATATTAGATAAATGACTTCCTGCTTCGGCCCGTCATTTTCGATAAATTTTGAAAGAACACATTGATAATACCAACGACTTATCTGGGTCTCTTCAAAGTATGCTATTACCTTAGGCAATGGCGCATCGATTATAACATTGGCCTTAACCTCAAGAATAGGTGACCCTGCAACTTTTCGAGTATAGACGGGAATTCCCTCTCGGTTTTTTCTTAACTGCCAGGGACTTTGCTCAGCATTAAGAAGACCAGAAAAAAAACAAAAACTAAATAAAAGTAAGATCGTAATTAATACTTTCATTAATGTCCTTTATATCCCGCTTTCTTTGTATCTTCAAAATCCTGCTCATTTACTTTCTTCATCCTGACCACTTGTTTTATCAAATATTCGGGTAACCATATGAAGTAAAAAATGATCTTCAAATGGTTTCTGCAAAAAACCAAATGCACCTGCTTTTAAGGCCTTTTCCCTAAAACTTTCATCCCTATCCGCCGTAATCACAATAACTGGATGGTTATACCCTGCTTGCGTAAGTCTTTTCAAGGCGTCCCAACCATTTAACCCCGGCATATGAATGTCCAAGATCAAACAACACTTGGCACTATTCGGTACAACTTTGAAATATTCTTCGGCTGAAGAAAATGTTTCCACTGCAAAGCCATAAGAGAGCATCAGCAATTTAAGCGAACGACGTACCGACTCATCGTCATCCACAATAAAAACTTGTTTTTTATCCGAAAACATTTCATCTTTATCATTGAGCATCAAATTCTCGAGTGTCATAAAAGGGACTCCTTCAAAAAGTTGGGGGGCCAATATATCTTATTTACTTTCCGTAAAGGACTTTCAATACCGAAACCTTAGGAAATTCAGGATAATATTCCCCCTGTGGACCAATAAACCCTTTTCCTGACCTCTTGACCAACACCGCTGAATATCTTCCCGCAGTATTAGGAATGTTGACGGTAATATCATCCATCACTGTAGTAGTTTGAGCCGGACTTATTACTGTAGTTGGATATGTTGATGGTGAAGATCAATACCCACCGCCCCCATGGCCATATGCAAAAGATAGTGTTAACCCAAAAGGCATCAAAAAAGTAAGAAACAACACCATTAGGAACATCTTGAATGTATTTACCATAGAAGCCTTATATTGAGTTATTATTTGAAGCATCACGATCCAATAATAATTCAGTTCATGTATGCCGGTCGGTATCTTTAATTTCATAAATTATTCTGATAAATTTTGGCTTATGAAACAATTTCTTTGATTTTACCCTGCCCATTTCCTTGACTTCATGCTCCCAAGGTGTTTCATCGGCTTTCTTAACCACGCCAATCAAATTTCCTCTCTGTTCGATATCATATAATCCTCGACAATGAGTACAGCCAATTTCCCAAAAATGCTCGATCCCCACCCTGCCCTTATCAAAAATCCGGTATGACACCTTAAACGTACCCTTGCCACAGATACAGGCACATTCACATAAAGAATTTTCATTGCTCGCAACAATCACTTTTGCAGTTTTTACGATCATAGGCCCCTTTGAAAGCATCTTAACTACTCATTAACTTCAAGGTTGTATTATGGAAGCATTCAAAAGAGCAATCAATTGTACCTAGGTACAATTGATTCATTTCCTGATCTCTAATAAAATAAACTAAGAATTGAAACATAATGCGCCCCCCTAAGGGGCAAAAAGGAGAGACATATGGCAGTAAGAATACTACAGATCTTAGTTTGCGCGGTTTCGCTGATTTCCCTTCAAGGGTGTTTTTTCTCACACAGTAAAGAAACAACCATCCATGATCGTCCTGATTCGCAAACCACAACGGTTTATCAACAACCGGCAAGCGATACGGTTGTCACGACTACACATTAAATTAGGAACAGGATAATTTAATAAATTTAAAAGCTCACCTTTCAGACGCATTTAGGTGAGCTTTTAAATGTCTTTAATAAATTAACGCACAACTTTTAATTAGCGGCGTGTTTGATATTGTGACCGGTATCTGATATGTCCTGCCCTACACCATGGACCGTATTACATCCCGTTAGCGCAGTCAGTAAAAACAAACCAAATAACATGAATAATGGAAATTTCTTCATATTAAAGTCCCCTTACTGGTTTAAAATACCTATCGAACGTCATGCCTTAAAGAATCTGACATATCATGGCCTGCTGATCTAATATCATGCCCTACTGAACCCCTAAAGAGCGGACGACCTCCGGCGATGGCCCAGACAAGGAAGACTACTAACAAAACTGTCAAAACCCCAGTAGGCCTATATCCCCATGATTTGCTGTATGGCCAAGCAGGTAAAGACATAAGAACAAAAGCGATCACGATGATCAGTAATAATGTTTCAATAGACATTGAATGACTCCTTCTTATGGGTTGACCGTCATATTGTTAACTACACTTGTTACCCCATTGACATCACCGGCTACCTTGGCGGCCATGTCTTTGGCAGCCCCATTTACAGCATTGCCACTTAATGTGACTACCCCGTTAGTTGTCTCAATGCCGGTCTTGAAAGCACTGGTGGAATGATGCATCAAGAAAGCCATCTTGACCTGGGCGGTGATAGACGCATCATCAATCTTATTATCCTTAGGGGTTTCCGGCTTGTTGACAACTTCTACTATCGTCATTTGATTATCGACACTTTTGACCCCATCAATGTCTTTGGCATATTCACCGGTCAAGTCTTTCTGGGCCTGGCTATCTGCATGGCCTTTTAAAGTAACAACCCCATTGGTAACATCTACCTCAGTATTAACAGCGCTTACGTAACGATTAAAGAACAAGGCGCTTTTGACCTTCGTGCCGATCCATCCGTCTGAATTAGCAGGAGGCTGATCACCTTTGATAACCAGTTGATTGTCTACACTTTTAACCCCAGGAAGATTTGCAACGGTCTCTTGTGCTAAAGATCTATGCGACTCTTCGCTTACGGTACCTGTCAAAGTCACGACCCCGTCATTGGAGGCGGTATTGATCGAGTCATCTTTAAGGTATGTCCTGTACACATACGAATCCTTGGCAGATGATCGAATGCGATCATCCGTCTCAGAAGCTCGTACAGACACGCTGGTGAGGAGGATCCCAAACATAACTGTTAAAATAACTTTTGAATAATTTGCGTTCATAAAACTCCTTTTTTTGATCTTTTTAAATATGCCAAATGCCCGCAACAACCTACCTTCCCTTTCTTAAACTTTGCTCTGCTTCCAGCCAATTATCTATATCAGACC
>Ga0302320_10022055_pt1 | contig 12603 bp, 8 predicted proteins | sample Bog_T0_3_FD_202130 | JGI IMG/M metagenome (GOLD analysis project Ga0302320, IMG submission 202130) | Peat permafrost microbial communities from Stordalen Mire near Abisko, Sweden - Bog_T0_3 | ecosystem: Environmental > Terrestrial > Soil > Wetlands > Peat | place: Sweden: Abisko, Stordalen Mire...
TTCTTGGGCTCTGCTCCTACATGAGGTCCCTTGAGCACTTTGAGTCCCACCACAAGTGGGCCTCCGCGATCCTCCTGCTGGCGCTCGCGGGCTTTGTCTGGGTGCTTTATTCCGCCGGCCTCCACCTGGGGAACGTCGTCGGGCCAAGGCTCCTCGAACTCGAGGCGTCGTCCTCGCCTTAGGCGGTCCGGATCTCCCGCAGAAGGCTCGTGAGGTACGGGATCAGCTGCTTCTTGCGGCTCACGATCCCGGGCAGGTCGAAGATCTCGTCCTTCTCTATGTGCGAGTAGGTGATCCGCGCGATCAGCTCGGGGTCGCCCTTCACCAGGAGGAGCGAGTTCTGCGTGTTCACGTCCGTCACGAGGAGGGCCGCGAAGGAAAGGCGCTCCCGCTTGCGCAGCTCCTCAAGGGCGGTCGCAATGCTCTTTGCGCGGCTCCAGAAGCTTCCAAAGCCGAGCTCCTCGACCTGAGAGACCGCGAAGCGCACGCCCTCCTCCTCGTACACCTTATGGTCGGCCTCCACGATGGCCTCGGGCGTGCTGGCCTGGATCACGGAGCCCGACGAGAAGATGGCCTCCGCCAGGACCCTCGGCTCCTCGCCCGCGATCGAGGAGAGCCAGCTCAGGACCTCCGCGTCCTTCGGGGTCGTCGTGGGGCTGTTTAGGAGGAGCGTGTCGGAAATCAGCCCCGACATCATGATCCCTGCCGTCTCGGGAAGGGGCACGAGGCCCGCCCTTCGGAACATATCTCCCACAATCGTGCAGGTTGATCCGACAGGCTCGTTGATGAAGAGGATGGGAGTCTGCGTGTTCATCGCCCCCAGGCGGTGGTGGTCGATGATCTCGGTAATCACGACCTCGTCGGCGCCGCTCACGGCCTGTGATATCTCATTGTGGTCCACGAGGATGAGCTTCGTCTGGATGGGCTTTAGGATGTCGCTCTTTGAGAGGATGCCAGCCAGCGTTCCGTCCTCCTCAAGCACCATGAACGCCGGTGCCGCAAGCGTTGAGATCTTGCGCCGGATTTCGCTGATCCTGGCATCCTTTCCGACAGACCCAAAGTTGCGGTCCACCACGCGCTCAATGCTCGAGGCGGTCCGCACCACCCACGCGGTCGTGGACGAATCGTAGGGGCTGATGATGATGCTCACGCCCTTTGCCTTTGCCTTCTCGACCACGTCATCGTCCACCTGCACGCTGCCCGAAACGATGATGCCCCTTAGGCCCAGCTCGATCGCGCGCAGCTGGATGTCGCGCCGGTCGCCGACGATGATGAGGGAGCTCGCCGCCGGTATCCCGTCGCGCTCCGATATCTTCCAGAACGAGCGGATATCCATCGTGCCGAGGCGAACGTAGAGCTCCTCGGGCCTTGAGTCGTCGGCCGCGTGGATCACGGTCGCCTTCAGGGCGCGCGCGATATTGGCGAGGGTGCCCTGCACCTGGCGCATGAGCTTCGGCTTGCTGACCCGCGGGATGAAGATGCCCCCGAGGTGGGGAAGGGAGATCGTGCCCACGACCCGCCGGTTGGCGTCGGTCACGGGCAAAAGGCTCACGTTGTGCCTGTCGATCAGCTCCAGGGCCTCCGCGCACGTGGCATTCTCGGGCACGGTCACGACGTTGCTTTCCATCACGTCGCGCACCCTGGGCCACACGTCGCTCAGGTAGACCGGCAGGGGCTGCCGGAAGCGGCCGAGGATCGTGTCGATCCTGGCGTTCGAGTTGCCGCACCGCGCGGCAACATGCCCGCGCTCGCCCCGGGCCTCCTTGTAGGCGGCGTAGGCGATCGCCGCGCAGATCGAGTCGGCGTCGGGATTGCGGTGGCCGATCACGTAGGTGGTGTTGGCTGAGAGCGCGAAGGGCGCGTTCGACATGGGCGCGACTGTGGGGCAAAAAGTGCCGAATTCAAGGAACTCGACAAAACTTTGGCCTGAATCGTAGCATTGCAGAATGAAGATCTATCTGGATGGCAAATTTGTGGACGAGGCCGACGCCAAGGTGTCGGTTTTCGACCATGGTTTGCTCTACGGTGACGGCGTCTTTGAGGGCATTAGGCTCTATGGGGGCAATGTGTTCCGCCTGGATGAGCACCTGGAGCGCTTCGAGTATTCGGCCAAGGCCATCATGCTGGAACTGCCGCTCTCCAGGGCCGAGTGGAGCCATGCCGTGTGCGAGACCTGCCGCGTGAACGGCCTGACGGATGGCTACATCCGCCTGGTGGCGACCCGCGGGGTGGGGGACCTGGGGCTGGCGCCCTGGCTCTGCAGCAAGCCGTCCTACTTCGTGATCGCCAGCAAGATCTCCCTGTACCCCGCCGAGCACTACGAGAAGGGCCTGGCGATCGTGACCGTGCCCACCCGCCGTGTGGGCCAGGGCGCGCTTCCGTCGACGGTTAAGTCCCTGAACTACCTGAACAACATCCTGGCCAAGATCGAGGCCCGGCAGGCGGGCGCCCTTGAGGGCATCATGCTCAACGACCAGGGCTACGTGGCCGAGGCCACGGCCGACAACGTGTTCATCGTCCACAAGGGCGAGCTCCTGACTCCGGCCGCTAACGCCGGCGCCCTGAAGGGGGTCACCCGCAGCACGATCATCGACGTGGCCGGGGACCTAAACATCGTCCTGCGCGAGGCCAACCTGACGCGCTACGACCTGTGGTGCTCCGATGAGTGCTTTCTGACGGGAAGCGGCGCCGAGGTGATACCGGTCGTCAAGCTCGATGGCCGCACCATCGGCTCGGGCTCCCCCGGGCCTATCACGCGCAAGATACTTGCTGAGTTCAGGAAGCGCGTCCTGGTAGAGGGTACCCGCATTTGACGCCCCCCCTCGGTGCGACTCAATGGCGCTTGAGAGGGCGCCGTTTGGGCCGTAATGATACTAATGCATGGGAATGCGCGAGCGGCTTGCCCAATGGGGGCGGTCGTGGCACATTTGGTGCATAGCAAACCTATCTAAACCCATGGCCAACCCGCTAAAGTGCGATCTCTGCTCAAAGCCCGCCACGGTGCACCTTACCCAGATCCTGGACAACAAGGTGCACAAGGTGGACCTGTGCGAGGATTGCGCGCAGGAGAAGGGGGTCACCGACCCGAGCGGATTCTCCCTGGCGGACCTGCTCCTGAAGGCCTCGCTTAACCCCGAGGCCTCGACTGCGGCCGGCGTCCGTTGCGAGCAGTGCGGCTTCACCCCCAACGACTTCAAGAAGCAGGGCCGGTTCGGTTGCCCCGCGTGCTACGATGCGTTCAAGGGGATCCTGGACCCGATGCTCGAGGGCATGCACAAGGGAACGGTCCACTCCGGCAAGGTGCCCCAGAAGGCCCTGGAGCGGAAGTCGCTCTACGACCGGCTCACCAAGCTCGAGGGAGACCTTTCCGAGGCCATCAAGGCCGAGCGCTACGAGGACGCAGCACGCTGCCGCGATGAAATCAACCAAGTCAGACAAGCCGTCGGGCAGAAGCAGCGCTAAGCCCATGACCATTGGATCCCTCATCGACACCCCGTCGGAGCTGACCGATTCCTCAAGCAGCAAGTCGGCGATCGTGCTGATGACGCGCATCCGCCTGGCGCGCAACCTGGCGGGGCATCCCTTTCCGGGATGGGCGAAGCCCGCGCAGCGGCAGAAGATTCTGGAGGCCTGCACGGAGGCGGTGACCGCCACCACGATCATGAAGCGGGGCCTGGCGGTGGGCGTGGACGACCTGGGGGAACTCGAGAAGAGGATCCTCGTCGAGCGCCACCTGATCAGCCGGGAGCTGAGCGGCTCAAAACAGGGCAGCGGCGTCGTGATCAGCAAGGACCAGGCGTTCTCGGTCATGATCAACGAGGAGGACCACCTTCGGATCCAGATGCTCCGCGCCGGCTTCCAGCTGAAGAAGACCTGGTCGGCCATCAACGACATCGACTCGGCGCTCGAGGATTCGCTCGACTTCGCGTACTCCCCGACCCTCGGCTACCTGACCGCCTGCCCGACCAACCTGGGAACGGGCATGAGGGCCTCGGCCATGATGCACCTTCCCGCCCTGGTGATAGGCAACCAGATGGAAAAGGTCGTACGGGCCGTGAACCAGCTCGGCATGGTGGTCAGGGGCCTCTTCGGCGAGGGTTCCGACGCGAGCGGCAGCATCTTTCAGATCTCCAACCAGACGACCCTCGGAGAGTCCGAGGAGGAGATCCTTAAGCGCCTTTCCGGCGTCCTGCAGTCGATCATCGAGCACGAGCTCAACGCCAGAGCCAGGCTCCTGGAGCAGGACTCCGGGAAGCTCTTCGACAAGATCGGGCGCGCCTACGGGATTCTGCAGAACGGGCACGTCTTAAGCTCCAACGAGGCCATGAACCTGCTCTCGCTCATCCGGCTTGGGGTCGACCTGGGCGTCTTCCCGGACGCCAAGCGCTCTGTCACGGACCGGCTCTTCATCGAGGCCCAGCCCGGCCACCTCCAGTACGCCCAGAAGGGCGAGTTCGAGGCGGGCCAGCGGGACCTCCTCCGGGCCCAGAGACTGCGTTCCGAGTTTGCCAATTTCGCCCGACCGGATTTCACTCTCTCATCGATCGGAAACAACTGACCCATCGCACCAAGACTTATGTCGCAGGAACCGATGAACAATTTTACGCCCCGCGCGCAGCAGGTGCTGGCGCTGGCCCGCAAGGAAGCTGACCGCTTCCACCACAACTATGTCGGCACCGAGCACATCCTCCTCGGGCTGATCAAGCTGGGCCAGGGCGTGGCCGTGAGCGTGCTGCAGAAGATGGGCCTCGACCTTGAGACCGTCCGCGCGGCCGTCGAGAAGCAGGTCGGCACCGGACAGGAGGCGAAGGCGCAGGGGAGCATCCCCTACACCCCTCGCGTGAAGAAGGTCCTGGCGCTCGCCGGCAAGGAGGCGAAGGCGCTCAACCATTCCTACGTCGGCACCGAGCACATTCTCCTGGGTCTTCTCCGGGAGGGCGAGGGGGTCGCCGCGCGCGTCCTCAAGTCGCTTGACGTCGACATCGAGCGCACCCGCAACGAGATCCTGCGCGAGCTAGATCCCCAGTTCTCCGGCGGCTCCGAGGCGGCCGGCGAGGAGGCCCCGGCGGGCAACCCGCAGCGCCCTGGCCTTCCGATCGACGAGAAGAAGGAGGTCAAGACGCCGGCGCTCAAGGCGTTCGGCCGCGACCTGACCGAGCTCGCCCGCAAGGGGGAGATGGACCCGGTCGTGGGCCGCAAGAACGAGATCCGCCGCGTGATCCAGATCCTCTGCAGGCGAACCAAGAACAACCCGGTCCTGATCGGCGAGGCCGGGGTCGGCAAGACCGCGATCGTAGAGGGCCTGGCGCAGGAGATCGCCGCAGGCAACGTTCCCGAGATCCTCTTTGACAGGAAGGTCATCACGCTCGACCTGGCCCTCATGGTGGCCGGCACCAAGTACCGCGGGCAGTTCGAGGAGCGGATCAAGGCCGTGATGGACGAGATCAAGCGCGCGCGGAACGTGATCCTCTTCATCGACGAGCTGCACACGATCGTCGGGGCGGGCGCCGCCGAGGGCGCGATGGACGCCTCGAACATCTTCAAGCCCGCGCTCTCTCGCGGCGAGCTCCAGTGCGTGGGCGCGACGACGCTTAACGAGTACCGCAAGTACATCGAGAAGGACAGCGCCCTCGACCGCCGATTCCAGTCCGTCAAGGTCGAGCCGCCGTCCGTCGAGGACACGATCACGATCCTCAAGGGCATCCGCGGCAAGTACGAGGACCACCACAAGGTGCTGTTCACGGACCTGGCGCTCGAGACCGCCGCAAAGCTTTCCGACCGCTACATCACCGGCCGATTCCTACCCGACAAGGCGATCGACGTCATGGACGAGTCAGGCTCGCGCGCGCGCATCGCCGCGCTCAGCAGGCCGCCCGACATCGAGAACCTCTCCAAGGAGATCGAGGAGGTCTGCGCGCAGAAGGAGAAGGCCATCAGCGAGCAGCACTTCGAGGAGGCCGCCAAGTTCCGCGACAGGGAGAAGCAGCTCCGCACCAAGCAGGAGCAGGCCACCGAGCAGTGGAAGAAGGCCCGCGAGGAGAAGCGCGTAACGATCGACGAGGAGCTCATGGTCCAGGTCGTCGCCGACTGGACGGGCATACCGCTCTCCCGGATGGAGAAGCGCGAGAGCGAGAAGCTCCTTAACCTCGAGGCCGAGATCCAGAAGAGCGTGATCGGGCAGGGCATTGCGGCCAGCTCGATCGCCCGCGCGCTGCGCCGCTCGCGCGCGGACCTGAAGGACCCGCGCCGCCCGATCGGCTCGTTCCTCTTTGTGGGCCCGACCGGCGTCGGAAAGACCGAGACCGCCAAGCAGCTCGCCGCGCAGATGTTCGGCAAGCAGGACGCCCTCGTGCAGATCGACATGAGCGAGTACATGGAGAAGTTCTCCGTATCGCGCCTCATTGGCTCGCCCCCGGGCTACGTGGGATACGAGGAGGGCGGGCAGTTGACCGAGTCGGTCCGTCGCCGGCCCTATGCCGTCATCCTCTTTGACGAGGTCGAGAAGGCCCACCCCGACGTGCTGCAGATCCTGCTGCAGATCCTCGAGGACGGGCGCCTGACCGATTCCCTGGGCAGGACCGTCGATTTCAGGAACACGATCATCATCATGACCTCCAACGTCGGGGCGCAGCTTCTGCAGCGCCAGACCTCGATGGGATTTGCCGCCGCCACCACGAGCTTCAACGACGCCGAGAAGATGCGCGAGAAGGTGCTCGAGGAGGCCAAGCGCGTGTTCAAGCCCGAGTTCCTGAACCGCATTTCCGACATCGTCTTCTTCCGGCCGCTCGACAAGAACGACCTGACGGCGATCGTGGACCTTGAGATCGGCAAGTTCGCCCAGAGGCTCGTGGAGCGGAAGATCACGCTCGAGTTCACGGCCGAGGCGAAGGAGCTCCTTATCGAGAAGGGCTACGACGAGAAGTACGGGGCAAGGCCCCTGAGGCGCGCCGTGGAGCACTTCCTCGAGGACCCGCTCGCGGAGGCCATCCTGCGCGGGGACATCAAGGAGGGCGAGTCCGTCATGGTCGGCCGCGACGGCGAGGTACTCAATTTCAAGCAAAAGACGCCACCTGCCGCCACATCAGGCGTGGCGCCCTGAAAAAAAGACGGCCAACCGCCGTTGAGCAAAACCCCGCCCCCCGCCAAACGGGGGCGGGGTTTTCAGTCGCAGGGGGACAGGGCATCCGTTTTAGATCGTGCCGCAATGAGCCCGAATCGCCTCCCGCTTGCCCTGGCGCTCGCCGCGGCCCTCCTGCTTGCCTTTCCCTGCGCCGCTCGCGCGCAGGTCCCGGGCTTGCAGGTTCCCGATTCCGAGACGAGGGATCCGCCGTCCCCGGCCCGGATCGCGGCGATCCGAGACTATGCGACGGCCTCGGGATGGAACGCGGCCGTGGTCCCCATCCGGCTGGCGGCCGTCAGCGCCTACAGGCAGGACCGGTTCGCGGCTGCCGAGGCCTGGTTCCATCTCTACCGCTGGGCGGCCCTCTTCTCGGAGCCGGAAAACCAGTTCATTGACGGGTGGATCAATGCGATCCTCGCCAACCACCTGAACTACGAGGGCGTGGCCGGCGAGTACCATCCCACCGCGGATCCCATCGGGCTTAAGATGTCCCCGGAGCTCCAGGAATGGGTGTTCTCCAACGAGGCCTTCTCGCAGGAGTTCTTCACGAACCTAAAGCCCGTGGACCACCTCCCGAACGCCTTTGCGATCCTGGATGGGCTCTACAAGCACGACGCTGCCAGGTTCGCCCGCTACTCATCGCTGGCGATCGCCATCGCGCTCGTGTACGACGTCGCGCCCCCCCCCTACTGGCCCCACGGGCAGGTCACCCTGCAGGCGCTTCCCCGGAAGCTGCCCAAACCCGAGGTCACCTTCGACCGCCTGGTGAAGGAGGACCAGGCGGGCCGCACCTACTTCAGGCTCACCCGGCTCCGGGCCGAGGAGCTGAAGTTCGTGGTCGATGCGTCCGCTTCCCAGGAGGAGCTCGCCTGGAGCGAGGCCAATGTCCCTTACTCCCTCGACGAGTTCGAGGGCGCGTACACGATGATCTCATACCGCCCTGACCGCACGACGAGCGATCGGCTGATGGTCTGGTCCGGCCAACCGTACACCCTCCAGGCCATCAAGTCCGAGGGTGGGATCTGCATTGACCAGGCCTATTTTGCGACCGAGGCGGGCAAGGCCCGGGGCGTCCCGACGCTTCTCTTCACCGGGGCGGGCCAGGACGGGCGCCACGCGTGGTTCGGGTTCCTGGACGCCGAGCACACGTGGAGGCTCGACGCAGGCCGCTATGCCGAGCAGCGCCTGGTGACGGGCAACGCCCGGGATCCGCAGACCTGGCTAGAGATCTCCGACCACGAGCTCCAGTTCCTCTCCGAGCGCTTCCACGCGCTCCCCTCGTTCATGCAGTCCCGCATCCACGAGGAGTTTGCCGGGGATTTCTTCATGGTGGGCGATGTTCAGGCGGCGGCGCGGGCGGCGCGCTCGGCCGTGAACTTTGAGAAGCGCAACATCGATGCCTGGGAAATCCTCATCGCGGCGAACGCGAAGCTGGGCCTTGATCCGGCGGTGCAGGAGGGCGTCATGCGCGAGGCCTCCCTGGCGTTCACGCCGAAGTACCCCGACCTCGAGGTGGCCTACACGAACCGCGTCTGCCAGAGCCTGCGGACGCGCGGGGAGTCGAGCCTCGCCGACTTCGAGGAGCGCGGGCTCGCGAACCGCCTGCAGGGGGACCGCTCGGACCTGGCGGTCCGCCAGGCCTCGTCCATCCTCTCGCGCAGCATCGCCTCCCAGCCCGTCCCGGGCCAGGTGGCCACCTACAACGCGATCCTCGCCCAGTACGGGCATGGCGCGGGAACGCTCTTCTTCGACCAGATCGTGGTCGCCTTTGCCGAGCACCTGGCCCAGGCCAACATGAAGGCGGCGGCTCGCGACGCCGTCGAGCGGGCTCGGGAGGCGCTCGAGGTCCAACCCGGAACCCAGTTCGCGCTCGACGTGGACAAGCTTCTCGAGCGCCTGCAGGACTAGGGCGCGCTGTTTGGCTTTCCAAAGGCGAGAAGCCCCAAGAGTATTTCCCGATGGACGCTCCGACACCGCGCAAGCCGGCCCTGGCCTTTATCTTCGTCACGCTGGTGTTCCTCGTGCTGGGCTTCGGGATCATCATCCCGGTCCTGCCGGGCTTGGTCACGCAGTTCGAGGGTGGGAGCGTGGCCGCCGGATCCAACTACTACGGGCTCCTGGTGGGCGTCTTCGCCGTCATGCAGTTCATAGCCTCGCCGATCCTCGGGTCCCTCTCGGACCGGTTTGGGCGCAGGAAGATCATCCTCGTCGCGCTCGCGGGAACGGCGATCGACTACGTGATCATGGGGCTTGCCCCCAACATCGGCTGGATGTTCGTGGGGCGGATGATCTCGGGGGCCACGGCGGGGGCGCTTGCCACCTGCAACGCCTACGTGGCCGACGTGACGCCCCCCGAGAAGCGGGCGCAGGGCTACGGCCTAGTGGGGGCCGCGTTCGGCCTCGGCTTCGTGATCGGGCCCGCCATCGGGGGGCTCCTGGGCGACGTGACCTTCGTCCATCCCTTCCATGTCGGCAAGGGCCGGCTCCCGTTCTTTGTCGCCGCGGCGTGCGTGGGCGTCAATTGGCTCTACGGGGCATTCGTGCTCCCCGAGTCGCTCCCGGTCGAGAATCGCAGGCCCTTTTCCTGGCGACGGGCGAACCCCATCGGGGCCCTTCTCGCGCTCCGCAAGTTCCGGGGGGTGCTCGACCTGGCGTTCATGCATTTCATCTACATGTTTGCGAGCACCATCCTGCAGAGCATCTGGGTGCTCTACATGGGATTCCGTTACCATTGGTCCACGATGGAGGTGGGCCTCTCCATGACCTACATCGGGATCATGACGGCCGTGGTCCAGGGCGGCCTTGTGCGGCGGATCATCGCCTCGATGGGCGAGCGGAGGGGCTTGGTGATCGGGCTCCTCACCTCGGCAGCCGTGATGGCCGGTTACGGCCTGGCCACCCGGGGCTGGATGATCTACATTTTGGTCCTGATCGGCGCGTTCGGCGGCATCACGGGCCCCGCGGCCCAATCGCTCATCACCAAGCACGTGCCGCCGACCGAGCAGGGCGGCGTCCAGGGTTCGCTCTCCGGGCTCACGAGCCTTGCCGGCATATTCGCGCCGATCATCGCGGCCTGGAGCTTCGGAAAATGCATCGCCGACGACGCACGGTGGCACATACCCGGAATCCCTTTCTTTGAGTCGGCGGCGCTCATGCTCTTCGCCCTTTCGCTGGCGTTCAGGTCGTTCCGGCGGGACGATCTCCTCGCCCCGCACCCTTAATGGGCTGCGTGCCGGGCGGCTGCGCTGAGGAGCGCGGCTAGGGCCGGCGTCGGGGCAGGGGAGGCCCTCCATCCGACGACAAGCCTGCTCTCGGGAGCGGGGCCGGAAAGGCGCCTGAAGACGACCTTATCTGGGAGGAGGCGCGACTCGCTCGGCGCCGCAAAGGTGGCCCCGACCCCGGCGCGCACAAGGCCCACGCCGTTTGAGCGCGGCCAGACCTCCTCGGCGATCTGGGGCGCGACGCCGCTCGTGGCGAACGCGGCCAGCACCCGGTCGTAGAACCCCGGGTTGTTGGCCCTCGGGAAGAGGACGAAGGGCGTGCTGGCAAGGTCCCTCAAGCGGAGGCCCTTCTTGTCCCGGAGCGGGTGGTCCGCGGGCAAGAGGACGCCGTTCTGCTCCCTAAGGAGCAGCGTCGTGTCGATTCCCGGCGAGGGCCCGTCGGGGTGGAAAAAGCCGCAGTCGATCTCGCCCGCCTTCAGGGCTGCAAGCTGGAGCGCGGTGGGGGACTCGTTCAGCTCCAGGCGAATCCCGGGGAACTGCCGGTGGAACCCGCGCAGGATGTCCGGGAGCACGGTCGCCATGGCAAGGCCCGTGAACGCGACCCGAAGCCGGCCAATGCGTCCCCCGGCCACGGCCTTCATGTCCGCGGGCACGCGAAGGAGCGCGGAAAGGACGGGTTCGACGCGCTCGAGGAGCGCCAAGCCGGCCGGCGTGAGCTCGACCTTGCGGCTCGAGCGGTTCAGGAGCCTCACTCCCAAGGCGACCTCGAGCTGCGCAATCTGCCGGCTTAGAGCAGGTTGCGCGATCGAAAGCGCCTCGGCGGCCTTCCTGAAATGAAGCCTGCGGGCGACCTCCCTGAAGTAGACCAGGTGGCGCAGCTCGAACGGGTATTGATACTCCCTAGGCATCGCTGATAGCCAAACAAGTATTTCCCAGACAATGCAACCCTGTGTTATAACTAGGGGCATGCCGAAAACCCTCTTCGAAAAAGTCTGGGACGCCCATTCCGTTCGCACGCTCGCCAACGGCCAGACGCAGCTTCTGGTGGGCACGCACCTGATCCACGAGGTCACGAGCCCCCAGGCCTTCGGCATGATGCGCGACCTGGGCCTGAAGGTGGCGATGCCCCACCGCACCTTCGCGACCGTGGACCACATCGTGCCGACGGACCAGGTGAGCGAGCCGTATGCGGACCCGCTTGCCGACGCCATGATCAAGGAGCTCCGCAGGAGCTGCAAGGAGTTCGGCATCACCTTCTTTGACCGATCGACCGGAAAGCAGGGCATCGTCCACATCGTGGGCCCGGAGCAGGGGATCACCCAGCCCGGCACCACGATCGCCTGCGGCGACTCCCACACGAGCACGCACGGCGCGTTCGGGGCCATTGCCTTTGGGATCGGAACCACCCAGATCCGCGACGTCCTTGCAACGCAGACGATGGCGCTCGGGCGCCTTAAGGTCCGCCGCATCGAGGTGAACGGGAAGCTGAAGCCCGGAGTCTATGCCAAGGACGTGATCCTCCACATCATCGCCTCCCTCGGCGTGAACGGCGGCACGGGCTACGCGTACGAGTACGCGGGCGAGGTCTTCGACCGCTTCTCGATGGAGGAGCGCATGACCGTCTGCAACATGTCGATCGAGGGCGGGGCCCGCGCGGGCTACGTGAATCCCGACCAGACGACCTTCTCGTACCTGAAGGGCAGGCCGTATTCGCCGAAGGGCCCGGCGTGGGAAGCGGCGGTCGAGCGCTGGAGGGCCGTCGCAAGCGACCCGGGCTGCACCTACGACGACGTCGTGAAGATGGACGCCGCGGACATCGCGCCCACGGTCACGTGGGGCATCAACCCGGGCCAGGGCGTGCCGATCACCGGAACGATCCCCGATCCCACGAAGGCCGCCACGGCCGACGAGCGGAGCTCGATCGAGGAGGCTCTGGCCTACATGAAGCTCGAGCCCGGAGCGCCCATCAAGGGCACGCGGATTGACGTCGCATTCCTTGGCTCATGCACGAACGGGCGCCTGAGCGACTTCCAGGAGGTGGCGCGCTTCATCAAGGGAAGGCGCGTGGCGCCGGGCGTGAAGGCGATCGCCGTACCCGGCTCCCAGGGCGTCGGACTGATCTGCGCCGAGCTTGGGATCGACAAGGTCTTCCGGGATGCGGGCTTTGAGTGGCGCGCCGCCGGCTGCTCGATGTGCCTTGCGATGAACCCGGACAAGCTGGTCGGGGACCAGCTCTGCGCGAGCTCGTCCAACCGCAACTTC